>ERZ842401.409-NODE-409-length-61755-cov-8.898525_pt1 | contig 61755 bp, 62 predicted proteins | sample MGYA00521270_ERZ842401 | MGnify/ENA primary metagenome ERZ842401 (study PRJEB31892, sample SAMEA3878208) | bioreactor metagenome | biome: Moose rumen | place: Sweden | collected 2011-10 | study: EMG produced TPA metagenomics assembly of the PRJEB12797 data set...
TTGAGAGGCTTCAGACTGTCTTTTCTTTCGCTTAAACATTTTGGACGGGAGTGATGACGGATATAAGAAAGGCCTGGAACGTCAAATTCGTCAAACTTTAGAACTGTGTAAGGAAAACCGTAAGTTAAAAGCTCAGTTATCAGATGAAGAAAGTTTAAAAAGACTTTGCGACAAAGGATTGATTGCAGAAAAAAATGGAATATTGCCAGGAAAACTCTCAAAGGTAAAGGATATTGTACAAACGCTTGTAAACTGTATTAGGGTTTTATCAGATCCAAAAGTTGAATTAACTGACATTGATGCGTTTTTAGCAGATGCAGAAGAATTTTTAAAAGAGGACGAATCATGCAGCTAAAAGAGATAAGTAAACAAGAATTTGAAGAACTCTTTGAAAATGAAAACTTCAGCTTTTTGAATGGCTGTTGTTTTGATGAAGAAACTGATAATCTGATCGCTTTCTCATACTATGAAAGCCCATTAGAAGAACCTGCCAAATATTACAAGGTGGTAAAATTATGAAGAAAAAAGAATTAATAGAAGCTCTTAAAGATCTTGATGATGAAGCTGAAATTCATGTTTACTGCACATCTGCTGACATGGAGTATGGCGGGCTGTATGCAACAGATATATATACAGATGATAAGATTACTGGCAAAAATGTAGAAAATGAGATAACAATCGTGCCCCATTTTTATTTGTAATAATGTGTATTAATCAGTCTTTTTGGCACATTCAAGTGCAAGCTCGACAAGATAACGGCTGACAGTCTTTCCTGCTTTACCTGCTAAGGACTTGATTGTCTCTACCTCCTCAGGAAGGGCAGAAATTGAGATAGTTTTATATTCAACAGTGCGGCCTGTCTTTGTTCCTGCAGGACGCCCCGCGCCCTCTCTTTTTCCGCCCCTTGCCATAGTTACCTCCAGATTTTCCATGCGATGAAAATTACAACGGCAATAATAATGCCCCTGATTACATTCTTCAGAATGATTTTTGCAGTATTTGACATAAAGCCCCCTTTTGGAGTAAGCTATTAAGTAACGGCACGGCAGCCGTCGATCAGTCGCCGTGCCTCTCCCGCTAACCGAACAGCAGGCGGATAATTGCCTCGGCAATCACCGCACTAGCTACGGTTATAAGGATTTCTGCAAGAGCCCGACAAAGTGCTTGTCTCACTTTGCGGGCTTTTTTCTTGCCCTTACTCATAGCAAACTCCTTTTAATAAGAATTCTGCACCGGAGCAACGCTCCTGATAGTTATAATATACTATAGTTTAGATTATTTGTCAATAAGTTTTAATCAAAAAGAGTTAATTTTTCTTAGAAAAGAGGGCTTCAACTTTCTTTTTAAATACAGCTGCTAGTTTGTCGGGCGTGCAGTATTTTTTTACGGCATTTTCGTGCCAGTGCGTGCCCTCAACGGTTATGGAGTCCATCAGATACCGGAGTTTTACAAGCTTTTTCCCGTTTCTGTAAAAGAGGGTCGGCGTCTTTAATTTACCGCCGGAAGTAGGGTATAAGGCAAAAGTCTGCCCTTTTAACTTGCTCAGCCTGAGGCTTGCGCGGACAGGCTTTGCCGGGTTGTTTCCACGGCTTGCAAGTGTAGGCAGAGGGATTGCACGCTGGGCGGGTTTGAATTCCCCGCCTGTGTCATGTGTCGCCATATATGGAGAAGTCGAACCTATAACGGCGTTCTGATCCTGAATGCTTTTTGACGGGTTTGCGGTATAGATTTTAAGGCTGCCCAGCGTAAACTTATTGCGCAGCGTGTAAGAGGCCTTTAAGTTTTCCGCCTGCATTACATTTGCCTGTTTTGCAAGGGCATTCAGGGCTTCCGCCGTTGCCTGCTGGTATTTTTCCGGAAGGAGTTTTTTTAATACTGTCTGCCATCCTTCGGCGTCCATATTGACTGAAAACATGTTAAAAATTGATTTTATGCCCGATAACAAGACCGCCACAGGTGCCGATGGCGAAACCGCCCAGCCCGTAAAGCCAGCGGTCGTTCTTTATGGATTGATAGCGGAATTTATACGTCTCAGCCTCCACCCTGTAGGATTCGGCTTTTATCAGTCCCTGCTTATAGCCCTGTGCATACGCATCATCAATGGAAGCTTCAGCTTCCTCCACCGCTATCTGCAGGAGTTCCAGCACCTGAGTCCCCGTGTAGGTGCTGTTTAAATCTATCCCGAAGTCGCTCGCGGTAATCTGATTTGATTTCTCCGGCTTCTTCCTTGAGCTCTGCGCTGTTATCGGCAGCATCAACAAGGCTATGAGCGTCAGCATCAGCAATATTTTCAAGATCTTTCCTCCGTTTTGAAAGAAAAAGCACAAGAAGTGCTATTATTACGAGCAAAATAAAATTAATGACAACAAGCGTCATAATCCCATTATTCTGCATTGTCTTCTCCGTTTTCAGGCGTTACCGGCTCCTCCGGATTTTCTTCGGGCGGCTGTGGCTCAGGTTCAGGGGCTGGCTCCGGGTGAAGCTTATCCCAGTCAAACGGTTCAGTTTCGCACCATACAGCCCAGCCGTTGCCGCGGTTTGCGGCTTCAAGTTGATAGCGGTCTCTCCTCCATTCCCAGTAAAGGTCTGTGGAGTTTTTCCAGTTCTTGATGTGATTTTTAATAGTGTCTTTTTCTTCAATCTGCATCGGGTCGCTTGTCTGATGCAATGATTCATTATATAAGCAAAGACAACACATTATTCATTCCTCCTTTTAATTGCTTGTCCAGTTTGTAGATAAAAGATAACGCAGGTGAGTGTAGACATTGACACCGTAAGCTCGTGGGTTGGTGTTTTTCTTTCTCCTTGGAGTGCCGTTAACACCATCAGTAATCATTTCTTTGATTCCAGGCTGTTGATCTTGTCCCCCAATATATTGATAATACACCGGATACCCACTTCCTCCTGGTGAATTTCCTATTGAACTATTATAGATTTTATGATAATGCGACTGCATGGCATCCATACAATGCCCCGCAGGAACATAAGAATATGACATGTCTTCAGATGCTACCAAAGACTCGCCACTTATGCGTCTCAACCTTGAAGCGTTCACTCCTGCGATTCTGTGAGGGTAAACACTCATGGACTTCACACCGTCACCCGGGTTTTCTCCCACTGTTATAGTATTAGTAAGAGCATTAACATTTGCAATCTCATAATCAACTGTTGCAATTGTAAGGCAGAATGCCCTTCTCCCTGAATAAAGCGCCCCTTGAGCTGCGTAACCTGCTAATTCTCCTGTATTATACCAGCGGTTAACCATACCCTGTTCTACCAGAGCAGCAACAAGGGCATTGCCTTCTGTTGTATTCTCAACAGTTACGCTTTTTCCCGACACCGTGCAGGAAAAATTTTCCTGTCCGTTGAAATTCCATTTAACTGCGTTGAGCTTGTCAATGATTGACTGCGGAACGACAGTGTCGTCTATGTCATGATCCGCATCATGGCGAGGAATGACCGGGCAGTAATCCTCACCAGTTGCCCCTGCATATTCTTTAGGCGTCAGCTCGACATCTGTTAAAATCAATTCACCGACCTGTCGGCTCAAGGCAATTATTGACTTCTCCAGCTGATGCTGATCGTCACCGTCAAGAGCCGCCCCGCTTGTCAGTATCGGGTTGCAGATTTCTTCCTGTATGTTGTTTCGGTCTTCCGCCATGAGCGTGGTTCCCCCCGTTCCTATTTGAACGTTACGGTCAACATATAAGTTGCCAACGTTTCCAGGCGCTTCCGTTCTTTTCATTCTTCATCCTCCATACTTCCTGTAATGGCCACGCCACAACGCGCAAGCCCTGTATAAGCCCATGGTTTTTCATCCTGTACGGAAATTGTATACCAGGGGATAAGCTGTGCCGCTTTATATTTATCTATAAGACCCCTGAGGGAATTATATTCCTGCTGAGTGTTTACAGAGCCATGAACTAGAAAATACTGAGAATTAACAACCGGATCATAATCGCCACAAAGTGAAACACCGCATTCCGCAATCCCGCATTTCGGGCTTGTATCAAATTCCGTTATATAGACATCAGGAAATAATCCCTGAATACGGGCCTGCAGCTGTAGCAATGTCATTGTTCCCTGTGTCGTATATTCAAGGCTTGCTTTTTTCTGCCTTGTGTCCAGCGGTAAGGTCGGATCATAAGACAATGACAAAAGTTTATACCACTCCTGCAGCGTATCAACGGCGGTTCCCGGCTGGGATTCTGTTATTACTTTCTTTATGTCGGAGCGTACGACTTCCAGACTGGCGGCAAAGGCTTTGTACACTGACAAAGTTCCGCCTGTAAGAGTGTGGGCCTGTCCTTTAGGTTTTAAAACTGATAAAGCCTTAAAAATTATGCCCATACAACCCCGTTAAGTTTTGCAATTTCATAAATTGCCAGCTCATACGATGTTTTAAGTACGCCGTCAACTTCCATAGTGACAGACGTTGCTGTCGCTCCCGAATCCTTGATTAAAGACCATAAATCCCCGATCTGTAAAATATTTGTCGTGTCTATCTCAGACGTAAACTGTCGCGGATATGCAGCATAAAAATAATCTGACAGGGCTTTTTCAATCAGGGCTTTTGTTTCATCATTTGCAGGAGAGACTCCTGAAATAGTTACCGTGACAGGGAGTTCTGTCATTGCTGCAGTCGTGCCGTTGACGCATAAAGGGCGCCTTAATGAGTCGGAAATATAGGCAGTAACTTCATCCAGCAAATTCTGATCCGGGATTCTGTTTTCACCTGAGAGAGCCTGTAATGGGTAAACTGTTACCAGTCCCGGTCCTCCTGTTGCTGCAAAAGCTTTCACAATGCCTGGGACTTCCATTGCCCATGAGATATAATCCGCTGCGCTTCCGCCCTGTGGCAGATACTGAAAACGGGAAATTATTCGGGCTCTGAAATCCTCAAGGCTTTCTTCGTCTTTTCCCTCTGTAAGCATAGAATCAACTTCTGCAGATTCTACGCCGGCAATAGGAGAGTTTAGAAAAGCTTCGGTTCCAGCAGTCTGATTGTATTCCTTGCCGACCTCAAGAGCATCTATGTCCACGGTGCCAGTAATGCCTGACAGTGTTATGGTCGTTTCCTGCTCATATATCAGATTTCCGATGCTCCAAAGGCTTCCGGCCGGAATAACAGTGTTTACATCGCCCGTTATTACTAAGCGCAATACTGCATTTTCACCTTGTTTTCGTGTCATTCCTCGGGCTTCCGCCATGTAATTCAGCATATCCTCATCTGCAGTCTGTGGAAAAATCTGTTTTACAGCCCATGCAACGGCTTTATATATAAGGCTTGCGCAAGCCCCGTAAACAGTAGCAAGGACATAAATCCATGATACTTGAGTTCGAGAGACTGTAGACTGGCTTTCTGCCTCATAAGCTGCAATAAAGGTGTCCCTGTTTTCTGCAAGTGTCGGGAATTTCATCATGCCACAGCCTCCTTTAATTTGTCCCACGGAATTATAAATTCTAAGCTTTCCGTTCTTTCAGGCTCCTGTATTTCAATGCCCAGTTTTATTTCCTTGAAACTTATCACGACTGTCTCTGCGTGTACTCTGGATGCAAAACCGGAAGAGATAAGCCAGTCAAGGGCATTTTCTGCATACGCGATTATTGCCAGCCGCATTTTATTTGAGTTTGTCTCAGATGTTGCATCCTCAAGATTGCAGCCCAGCGGGACCGGATTAAAATCATTGCCCCACCATCCCGGAGAGGTAAAAAGAGACAGATAGACGGCGTTCCTTAAAGTCTGATCAAGTTTTACATTCCCGCCTATAATATCCAGCTGACCGCCGTCAAGAGACGGCCTTAAATATGGATCTCCGTCCATTATTCCTCCAGTAATCCCTTCAATGCCTCTGCATCCTGAGGGAGCTGAGCAATAGTCTCTGTACTCAGCGTACAGGGTGACCCCTGCTGCGCGTTTGTAGTTTTAAGCCCTTTTATATGGTCTATTAAATCGTTCAATACAGTATACAATGAAGCGCTTTGATTTTTTATGTCAATTTTTGCAACCGCTTCAATTTTTACATTGCCGTTTTTATCAATTTCAATTACAGATTTATTTTCATCCCCGCTAGAAACCGACAGGCTTCCGTCTGGATTCAACCGGACAAAAGACATGATTTTCTTGCCCTCTTCATCTGTAGAATACAGACGGATGCCGCCCTGTTCGATTTCGGGCTCTATGTTATAATTAGCACCGCCCATGAATACACGGGAAGAACCGCCTACAACAGGAAAAAGACAGGCAATATATTTTTTCGGCGAGTTTGTCTCAATTCCCGCCGGGTTGTACTGTTCTGTCTCCATTGACGTGAAGCCTTTCCCGGTTACGACAACCTGTTTCCCGTTTTTGTTTTTCTTTTTAATTTCTGTTTTTGTAACTTGTATTAACTCCACGGCTCACTCCCTGAATTTCCCGTATAAGAGGCAGGAAGGACAAGCTCTAAAGCCGTCGTTTTGCCGCCGTCTACAGAAAACGTATAATTTACGTTTTTTATAACCCATTTTGATGCGGAATTCATGTATAAAGACGGTGCTTTTACTATTATTGTCTGTCGTTCTGCCCAGCGTGAACCGTTCTTTCTTGTCCATCCGTTTACAGTAACGGACAGCTGCATGCTTTCTGCAAAACCTCTTCCTTTTAACTGTTTTGCAGTCGTCTCGGGATTCTGGTCAATGTCTCCCAGTTTTTCGATTTTCGGACGCCGTTTTTTTACGATTGCATCCCTTACCGTTGCCTTCAGATCCTCACAGCCTGCTTTCTGACTTGCAGCAGTATATTCAGAAAAACGCCGAGTGCCGTCGTAATTTATACGGGCAGAAAGCATCTGCCCGTCACCCTCGCTGAGAGCCGCAACAGGGGCAGAAGATGCGAAAACATTGCCGTTTGAAATGACCAGCTTCCCGTCAAAAGATGAATTTAAAAACAGGTTACGGGAAGTACAGAGCTGCGTTAAAAAGTTCGCAACGGTGTCGCCATACTCGCATGTTACATCCTCAATCTGTGTGCTGTCCGCATCAGGGCGCACGCTTACGCCGTAAGGCTGGCAAACCTTGCGGGCAATTTCCGCAACCGTCATTTTTGTAAACTGGAATTCATCAAGGATCGGACAGTCTACCAGTACGCCGGTTTTGCTTCTGCCCTGAATGGTCGCGCTCCTGCTGTTTGCGGAAAATGAAAAGCCGTGACTTTCACATGTGCCGCTCATGAGCATGGAAGAACCTAGATAAAGCTGAAAAGGGGAATATTGAAAAGGCTTCAATGCTATTTTCTGCATCGTGTCAGACAGATTAAAGTCTGCATCTATGGAAAAAGCGTCCGCAATCTGATCAATACCCATTGAGACAGAGACTGCTGAAAAATTAGTGAGTGAAATGCCGTTTATTACTAATCTTAAATCCTGATCAGACATAATATTTTATCTTTGTTCCCGCAGGAACGTTGAAAATTAAATCACCGCCAAGATTGTTATCGTCGGCGATTTTGTCCATATATTCCGAAGAGCCGTAAAGCTTGAATGCAAGAGTTACGGCGTTTTCATCCTGATCTGTGGTATAAACCTGCTCCATAGGCAAATCCATGACTGTAGACATAAGGAATGCAGACGCGGAATTATAAGTATTCTGAATAAGGATTGCGGTTTCTGCATCCTCCTCATAATCAAGCTCTGACAATGAGGTTTTTATATCGGCAAGGTAAGAAAAAAGCCGGTCCCGGATGTATACGGCATCGGTTCGAATCTCAATGTCTCCATTTTCAAGGAATTTAACCGCGCTGCAGAAAGACAGTTCCAGGGAATAAGCCTGCAGTGCGTCTGATAAAAGCCCGTAAGATTTTACGGAATCTTTCAGCGCAGTGGCAAGATTATAATATTTAAGGATGTTGTCTTTTACGCTTCCGCCCAGTGTAACCAGGATGTCGAAAACGTCAGAGAGTTTTGAAACCAGCGCGCCGGGATTGTCAATGTACTCAGAAAGATTGCGCCGCAAGTTTCCCGTTCCGTTTGATATTTTACTTTTCAGCTCAGAACTGGCACTTGCAATCATGCAGAGTTTTTCCTCGATGGTGTCTATCCACCGTGAGAAACTGGACTTTGCAAGCGTTTTCTGCGCCACGGTCTGAGCCGGCAATGCGGAAGCCGCCTGAATGACCGCTTTCTGTACGTCAGCAGCCGCGGAAGCCGCCGCCTGTACCGTCTGCATGAAAGTCTGCAAGCCCTGCACGCCGGTGTCCTCCGTAAGCTGCAACGTAAAGACTGCGCGCCCCATGTCTTCCACAAAAGAGCGGCGGTCCTCGTAAGATGTGCAGATAACGTTTAGATTTCCATAAGTCGGATGCTGGAGCCGTGCCACGCCACGCTCATTAAGAGCGGCCTTGAAACTGTCTGCCTGAGTGTCATAATCCTGCCCGTCTATGTATACGGTCAGCGGGAAAGTCCTTGCCGTTGCTCCCAGATCCTGAATGACAGCCCCGTTTTTCATCGGCAATTCTGTAATGACCGCCTTATGGCCGCCGCCCTCAGAGACAGAATCAAACTTTAAATTAAAACTTTTGCCTGACGGGGAAGTGTAGACACATTCTTTCAACCGGTCTAAATAGCTCATCTATACCTCCCTGTCGAAACCGTAATGTTCGGCGGCATTTTTCCGCTTGATTTGACTTTTGTACCCTGCGGCATGTTGTCAAATTCTACAGCCAGCCTGTTGTTTGTCTCGCTGTAGCTGTTCTGTGTAAGTACAGCCGTATTGCTTGAGACTGGGACTTTACTTTCACCGCCGCCTGTACCGTTCAAAAAGTCCAGCGCACCCTGCGCGAAATTGCCGATTTTAGGAATTTTCGCAACGGCTGAAAGTATGTTCTTTATAGGTGCCAGGACAAAATCAAGGATTGTCTTTCCGATCTGCTTTAATGCTCCTACAACATCACCCGACAGCAGAAGATCCCATGCCGATTTTATGCCTGTAAAAAGCTGTTCCCAAGAATCAAGCAAAGCTTTCACGGCATCGAGCAAAGCCTTGAATGTTTCTATTGCTACAGAAGCTATAAAATTAACAAACTCCCTGAACGGCTCACATTTTTGGTACAGAAGTACAAGAATGGCAACGAGTGCGGCAATTCCTGCCACGATAAGCCCCACAGGGTTTGCTGTAAGCGCTCCATTCAGGGCAAGCTGTACGGTCGTACAGGCTTCTGTGACAACCTTATAAGCCGCCATTAATGACATTATGGTTTTATAAGCCGCCACGCCTGCGAGTATCGCGGGAATAAGTCCCGAATCCCACAGGGTAACGAATATTTTTACGGCTTCCGTGATAAAATCAAAAGCCTCTTTTATTTTCAGTGATAAGAATTCTCTATTGTTTTTGACAAACTCAGCCATAGCCTGAATGACAGGCTGTAATTGTTTCATGAGTTCTGCAAGCGCGACATTCGCAAGGCTTGAAACTGAATTTTTTACACGGCTTAAGGAATCGCCGAAAGCCTCGCTTGCCTCTGCGTCTTCCTGAGATATTACGCCGTAGGCCTGCGCCTCTTCCCTTAAAGCCCTGATGTTTTCCGTTCCGCCTGCGGCCATTTTAATCACACCTTCGCCGGCTTTTCCGAACAAAAGATTTGCAAGTGTCGCTTTTTTCATCTGGTCGGTTTCATTCGCGATAGCCTCAGTAGCCGCCATGAAAGCCTCTTCCGTGCCTGAGGATTTCATAAGAGTGTCGGCTAAATCTGGATTCAACGCCCGAAGCTGTTTATCAAGCGAACCTGTGCCGGACTGCATGGCTCCGACTTGCTGGGTAAGTTTTTTAAAACTCGCATCCAGCTCCTCGTTTGTCATGCCCTGCATTGATGCGGCATATCGCAATTCCTGCAGGGATTCCGCCGCAAGCCCGTAAGTCCGGGCTGTTTTTGCGATTTCGTCACCTGTCGCGGCAAACTGTACGACGGCATCAGCCGCTTTCTTTACGATGGCGGCCCCGACTATGCCGGTTATCACGCCCTTCATCTTATCAAAAGAATCTGAAAGGCTTTTAACCTGTCCCTGTAAAGATTTACAGCTTTGCTGCATTTTTTTCGTATTCGGAGAAAGTTTATCCACTGCACTGAAAACGGTGCTAATTGTCCAGTTTACGGCCATTTTTAATAATTTCCTCCTCCTCTTTACAGATTAATTCGTGCCCCTTATACCAAAATTCCAATTCCGAGAACTTCATTCCCCATATTTCACGGGCTGAAAAATGGAATCTTGCCGCGATGGAGTACATCATGCGGGCAAGATCCGAAGAACTCAGGGTTACGCGAAAAAAGAAGACAGTGCCTGAAGGACTACAAAATCCCGTTTTTTTATCCTGTCGGCAAGGACAAGGGCACAGCCTGACATTTTAACGATCAGCTTTATTGTCCTTGTGAATGCGGCACTTACATCTATAGTTGTGTCTCCGTTTGCTTTCTGAACGCCAGTAAAACCTTTATTGATGGTTTCCAGTTCAGATGCTGTCAATTCCCGCATTTTGACAGAAGTCAATCTCTGATCCCCTGCAATGACAGGCTTAACAAGCGTATAGGTTAAGGTCTCCTCGTCTTCATCCAGAGTCACAAGACCCCGCATGATCGCGTCGATAACAACGTTTTTTTCTTCCTCTGAGATGTCAACATCAAAAAGATCGACAATCCTGCGGTAGTCGGATTCCGCAACCTCCTCGCTTATCTTGTATTTACTTTCTGTCATATCTGCTCCAGCTTACTTCCCGCCATCTCAAAGGCTGCTATGCCTGTATCAGATGCATAGGTTAAATCCCCCTGAATGCCCAGTGTTCCGTTCCATGCGGTGCCGTCTGCGAGCGTAATTGTTACGGGCACAAATTCGCCTTTGTCCCTGATGTCGCACAGAAAATTATAATCATCATTGCTGTTATCAATGCTGACCTGTACGCCTGAGAGTTTTGCTGGAATTCTTACCTGCGTGCCCGAAACATTGCCGTTACCGGATGCGGAATAAGTGTTTGTAAATCCCTGCGGCGTAACGGAAATGGCGGTTCCTGAGGGAACGTCAAATTCTTTACCGTTAAGCTTAAACTGGCGGATGTCGCCGCCCCTGATAACTTTCATTTACTCCTCCTTATGCGGCACTTGAAAAGCCCCATGTGTAGCGGCCTGCGATAATTGCAAGTTCGCTTGTCATTACGTCAGGAATTTCCACGTTCATGCGGGCAGGGTTATTCTGGTCAATCTCACAGACAATGCCAGCCACAACGGCGTCACGGTCTTTTGTCCATGCTCTAGGCACCCACACCTCATCGATCAATTTAATCAAAAAGCCCTTGACTGCATTAGGCGACAGGACAAAAGCGAGTGGCGATGTTGATGCATTGTCAATGATAACGGCACAGTCAAAAGGTTCTGACAAAAACAGGCTGTCAAGGCTGTAGATTTTTGCCTGAAGCTTGCTTATTGTAGATACATATCTGTAAGATGTTGCCGCATCCTCAACGCCCTGTGTATTACGTTTATAGGTTGTAATACAGTCTCCGAGCCTTACTGCTGCGTTTTCTGTTATTACAGTATAAGAACCGCCCGCCTTGACGATCTCATCCTTTTCAGCATACACAAGATTCTCTCCGGCTCCAGCTTTAATTCCTGTAAGCGTCAAAGTCTTACAAGGTCTGCCGGGCTCAGCATCGTTTGAAAGAGACATTCTTCCCGCTGCAGCTGATGCGATTTCATAACCCGGAGAAGGTGAGTCAAAGACAGGCATTGAGCAGATCCACGGACTGTTCAGGGATGCAATCAAAGTCTTATAATCGGCTTTTGTTCCGTTGAAGCCTGAAAGTCCTATGAACGGACGCTTTACGGCATAACCTGCGCGGATGTCTCCAATGTCTGCAAGATTTCCCAAAGCTGTAGAATCGCCCCAAGGTGTCACGATGTAAGTATAGAAAGAATCTCCGAGAGAGGAGAGGGCTGTCGTCAATGACGGATCACCGGCACCGCCTGCAGGCTGTACTATAGTGAGGCTTCCGCCTGTCGGTTCTTTGTCTGCGTCGCCTTCTGCAAGGTCAAGCGCAATATTTATATTTCCAGCCGTCCCCTTAAACTTTGCGGTAACAGTTACAACGTCAGATGCAACTGCAGCAGAGACCGGCAAATCAGCGGCGGCGTCGATTGCGTTTTTAATGGCAGTGGCAACAGCTTCCGCTGTGTCACCCTTTGAAACCTTGACAGTCAGAAGGTGCCCGGCGATGTAAAGCGAATACATTCCAGATGCAGAAACGGCACTGTTTACGGTAATAGTTCCGGTTGCAGCATCGCTTCCGTCTGCCTCTGCCAGTGGCAAAGTATAGACTTCTGTTGCAAGGTTGTTATTGAAAAAACTTTCTGCCATGCAGGCAAGCAGGGAGCCTCTGCCATAAAGGGCACGGGCTTCATTGAGGGTTGAAATCCTTTTTACTGCTCCGATGGTAGGTGTAAAACCTGCATTGAAAGTTCCTACAAGCAGGACTTTCTGTGGCAGAATCCGAGGGGAAGCGTTACGTCTTACGTTTTCGCTTTCGATCAGCACCGCGCTTGCGGCTGCGTTGGATGGTATAGTATTAAAGCTAACAGGCATAATGCCTCCTAATGCTGATAAGTATACAAAGCTCCAAAAAGAGGAGCTTTGACCTTGATGCTGTCAAGCGGCGTTCCCGCCAGATCCTCAACATCCCATGTATATGTCACGTCAAAAGAAAGACGGCCTCCGGCCACAGGAAGTTCCGGGCTTCCGGAGCCGTCTTTGTATAGTGTAAATCTAGGCCATGTTCTTGAGGCAATTATGCCTACAGGGAAGCCCAAATCTACGTTTTTCCGGCTGCACAAAACAAAACGCACCTGATTTTTCAGATAATCAAGGCGGGCCAGTGCCAGCTTTACGGTTTTAGAGTCCGAAGCAACAGCAGAGGTAATCAGATCAATGTTTACCGTCACCGTTGTAGACGGATATGCCGTCCGCCCTGATTGTGTCTGTTCCGGCGCCTCTGTATCTGTCCAGACATTACAGAACGGAAGCTGATCCTGTTTAACTACTGTAAAACAGTCATAATCAGCATAAAAAACAATGCCCTTTTTTGCCGCCTCAGTCTCTGCCTGTGCAGTCTGAGAGTCTGAAAACGCATTCAAAAGAGTTACTATATTGTTTTTTAAGCTGGTACAGAAATCAGTTCCTATTATCATTCTATATGTCCCTGTATCAAGACCTGACAGAGTGTTTTGTCAAGTAATGCCGATTCTATGGCTATAGAAACGGATTCACTCATGGCATCAAGTCCTGAGATTTTCCAGCCGGTTTCTTCATTCAAACGGTTGTATGAAGTAAGCCCGGCAGAAACCAAACTGGAAAGCCCTACAGTAAATGCGGAAACGTTATCCTCCACCGGCAGGCCGGACACGGGATCCATAGACACTCCTATCCTGTAGAAATGTCCTTTTACCGCGTATGTAGTCCCCTTCGGATCTGTAAGCGTGAGGTTTTCACCGTCAGCTTCAAGAAGGGCTGTATTGTCCTGTGCCGCCAGTTCACGGATTGTCATTTTCCACCCTTGCCGTTCTTTCCGTTCTTGTCGGTTTCCTTATTGTCCGAAGCCTCGCGGACTATGGAGCCCTCTTTGCGGGCCTCAAAAATCTTTGCAATGTCTTCGGGAATAAGGCCGACATAATTATTTCGCTTATAGCGGAATTTTACATCAGCCATTCCGGACTCCTTAAGCAACGCTTGATACAACCTTTGCTGCAAGCTGTGGGAATCCGTAACCGGCATTGCCGCGGAATTCCGCACCGAAAATGAAGCGGCGGTTTGTAAAGTGATCGTCAAAAAGCTCTGTTCTGACAGCCTCGCGCTCCTGACGGATAAGAGGGCCGACAGCCCAGCCCGCAGTGCTGAGAGCATAGAAGTCGTTTACATCTGAAAGGCCAGGATCAACAACAACGCGTCCCATTCCCTCAAAAGGATTGAAAACGCCTGCGTTCTTGTTGCTTGACACATCAGCTGTAGACCTGAAAAGCTGCTTGAAAAGGATTTCGAGATCAGAATGAACGACAAAGGTGTCAGGAACGATTCCGAGTGCCTTGCCGTTTGCATCTTTGAACTGTGCCATAGCTGAGCGAACCTTTGAAACGTCTGCCTTTACCTGGTCAAGAGTAGGAGAGCCTGCGCTGATGGTACCTGTCAAAAGGTTTGTAAACTTTCTTTCACCTGATGCAGAAGCAAAGAATGCAACGCCGTCAAAAGCTTTTGCACTTGTGCCGTTCTTAAGGAGTTCATCAACAAGTTCGCCCCACTGATTCTCAACACCGAGAGGGAGTGCGGCAACCTGATCACGGTACAGATTGAATGTATCATCTGCAAGATCGTCAGAGTCAATCTGAACGGCTGCCTGGAATACATGATTTTCAAGGAAATAATGATAATCCTTGAGTGTATCAATCTTTCTTTCACCGACCCAGCGGCTGAACTGAGGCAAAGCTCCGAGCCATCTGTAATCCTCCACGCCTTTGGCTGTAGGAATGCGGCTTCCTACAAGGGCAAGCTGGCTCCACAATGTAGAGCGGTTGAGTTCTCTTGAAGCCTCTGCAAAAGCCTTATTAAACCCCGTTTCATAGCGGGTTAAATTGTTCACTGTCATTATTCACCACCTCCAGAAGACAATGCTGTCACAGGCAGACCTTTTGAGAAGTCCACGAGTGCCTGAGTTCCACCCCTTACGTCAATGATCATTCCGCAAGGATCTGCGTTTGATGCGGATTTTGCAATGGTATCATCTGCGGTCGCATAAACGAAAGAGCCTATGTCCGTAACTGCAGCACTTGCAAAATCAAGCCATACACGGCCGCACTCAAGGGCAACTACATCAGAAGTGCCGTCAGGAATGATGGCTTCTTCTGTCAAAACGCCGGCAAGCTGCCCGACATTTGCCTTATCAGAAGCAGCGGCTGCATATCCTGTCGAAGGATCTACTGCAAGGATTGCTCCGCGGTAAAGATGCAGATCCGCACCGCTTGCGGTTACATGTACGCGCAGACGGCGGGAAAGCCCGTCTGTTGCATAATTTTTGTTGGCTGTCAAGCTCATAATTTCCTCCTAGCTATTTGCGGGCGTAATTCTTTACGTCCTCAGGGCTGATTCCGTGTGCCTTATACCATGCGGCATCTTCTTTAGAGACGCCAGCATCATAGTCGTTGTTCTGATTTTCGCCTGTAATGATTGCAGGCGCATTTTCATTTTCAGCTTTTACCTTGCCGGAAAGGATTGCAGCCTGAATTGCAGGGTTTGCTTCCTCGAAGCTCTTGCCGGATGCGACAGCCTCTGCCACAGCGGCATCGCCCTCTGCATTAATACCCATAAAGGCATTAAGGGCATTGCGTCTGTCCTGTTCTGCCTTGACACCTGCGGCAAACTGTGCCTTTGCGAAGCTTTCAGCTTCCTCAGGATTAGCCGCTTTGAACTCATCAAAAGTCATGTCTTGACCTCCTTCTTTTTTGTTTGCCGGTTCGTCCGTGACGGCGGCTGTATCTGATCCCGTTGCCGGGATTGAATGCGTTTTTACCGTGTCCTCCACGCTGTCGATCATTCCGCGCCTTTCAGCCTCGTAAGCAGTGAAAAGACCTCCCTGCCCGAATGTCTCATATACAAGCTGTGGCGTTGTCTGTCTGCCCTGTGCCACACGGTCTACAAAGACTTTTTCTATAGCATCAAGCTGTTTCTGTACGACAGCCCGGCCTTCATCAGTCTTTGTGTCCGGGCGTTTCTCAGGAGCATGGCTTGACGTGTAAATCCTGTGTTCCACGCCCTCGCGTTTGTTTTTTTCGTCTTCGTCGTACTCCTCAGACACTACACCGATTGAACCAATCTCTGCTGCAGGAGAAGCCGCCACGATCGTGTCGCACTGACTTGCAAGCCAATAGGCTGCACTGGCGCAAAGATTATGTATGACTGCCCTAGTAGGTTTTGAGGCCCCTGCAATCAGCTGTGCGGTCTCGTCAACGCCTGAGACATAGCCGCCGCCTGAGTCAATGTCATAGACAATCATTGCCACGGCATCATCCTGTTCAGCCGCTCTTGTTGCCGCCTGAATAAATCCATATTCTGTCTCGGAGCTAAGAGAAAAAGCACCGCACACAGAAGCCTTAGGGGTCAAAAGTCCTAAAACTGAAATATGCGCATTTCCCTGCTCATCGACGGAATAAAGATTCTCGTCTTCCGCACGGTGAACTTCTGCCTGGTCATAAACCATCTTGACCGCCTCATGCATCTGCTCTGAGGTCATGGTGCGGGCGTATTTTTTTATCTCGTCACTGTCAGAAAGAAACTGCCTTACCAGTGACTCGTGCATCATAAAACAGTTCTTTTTCATGACTTGCCCCATATTTTCTCAAACATTAAATTTATGTCCACAGTGCCGAAAAGTCCCATGATGGTAAAACCGACAAGACACAATTCCGAGACTGTACAGAATTTAAATATCCCGGTCCATTTAAGGATGGCACCGACAAAAACAATGAGTCCTGCAGTTATTTTTGCAATAAGGCTTGCATCCTTTGCCTTTAAATCCATTTTTTCCCTCCTGTCAAGGATTCAGAACTTTACAGACACGCAGCGAAACGACACTGCCGTGCTGTACGGTTATGCTGTTTAGATAAGGCTCGAAGTCTATCCTGTTGAAATGCCCTGACGTTTTTCCAGTCTGTACCCGCTCCCATCTGTATATCACATATTCACCTTCTTTCTTTGTGTAGTAAGAAGGTTCTTTTGTCACCTGCCACTTTTTCCAGGTAAGCATTTCAAGAAACAGGGCAGGGTATTGAACAAAGAAATTATCATTAAAGTTCCTGTCTTCCCATTTATAAATGATATAATTCCGGTCAATCGCATTAATAAGTGCATCAGCAATATCTATATGCCGCCCCGTGAACTCTTCCGCTACATCAATAAGGCAGAGGGCATAGCATGCGGCTTCCCCGGCTTCTGCAAGGAAATTCTGAATTCCGTTTCTAAGTCTGACAGGCGTCATTTTAACCCCACTTTTACAAGAACCGCGGCAAAAACAAGGGCGATAAAGCTCTTGAAAGCGTATTCTATTATATAGTTCCATTTTTCCGCGCTGCGTCTTACAGGAGCGTTTTTCAGGTTCTGAATTTCTTCTTTCATTGCCTTTATATCATTCTGTAATTCGTCCTGACGGTTAAAAATATTTTCAATGTCTTTCTTTTGGATCTTGAACTCAGTAAAAAGTTCAAGCAGTTTGTCCACTTTCTGCGCGAGTAATTCCAGCTGACTTTCCATTTTGTTTAGCCTGTAGTCCTGAGTTGCCTCATTGTCCATCTGAAATCACCTCCCCGGTATCTGCAAGCAGAGATTTTTCTTTCTTCTGCTTTTCGCAGTTGTCGCGGAAATCACTTCCGTTATATTTAAGGGCATTGCGCTCGTAAGTCGTAGCGCCCTGCTGCAGTCTGATTGTGTCCGCCTCAGCCTCAGCGCGCGGATCGATTGAAGGCAGGCTGCTTCCTATCCAGTCTGCAGTGAGCCATGCCTCTGTCAATAAAGGAGAGTCACCGAAGCCAGGAGCATTTATCCGTCCCGCCTTGACCTCCTCAGAAAACCATGCTTTATAGACCGGATGAAGGAACTGAGATACAATGCTCGCACGCCATTTTTCTACTGTCTGCCAGTACAGTATGAGGGCGGCACGGCTCGCGCTGTAATTTTGATTAAACATCATTTTTGTAATTTCAAGCGGAATTCCGAGCGATGCCGTCAGGTAGCTGCATACACTGTCGACAAAAGTCCCAAAGTTTACGTTCGGGCGCTTTGTGTCAAAGCTCTGCATCTCTTCTCCAGCTTTCAGGTTTTGGATCCAGAAGCCCGCCTTATCAACACGAGTCGGGCCTTTGTCGGTTCCCGTATCCTTTACTGCCCCCTGAGCGGCAAGGGCTGCAAAAGGGTGAGAGCTGTTTGCATCATCAGAGGGTTTTATCCAGCCGGCAATCAGGGCATTGTTTACAGCCGCCTCGACTTCTGCCACTGAATAGTCCGTAAGTTTTTCAAGATCATGGGCAATCATCGCGACAGGCGAAACGCCCCGAACCTGTCCTATTTCAGTAATGAGGGCAGGATGCAATACAAAGGTTCTTTCAGTGCCACGGAATGGCACTCTCTGTATTTTCATTTCTGCTCCCGCCCGCACATAGATGGCAAGAGGCTTCCCCGAAAGATCGAACTCTATGCCGTCCTGCTGATAAGTGTCCGCTGAAAGTTTAATCTGTGATTCGGGCATAAGGTCAATGTCCCAGATCTGATCCGGATTTATGAACTGCAAGGAAAGAGGGCTTATCCTTGTTTTATCCGGTGAATACCTTAAAATTATGAAGGTTTCCCCGTCTTTAAGCAGATTGCTGAACATGTAGCTTTGTAGTTCACCTAAAGACATTCTTCCCGTTGAGTCGGGCTCATGACTGTTAGCCCACAGGAAAAAGCGGAGTTCTATTTCACGCGTAAACTTTTGTTTTTCTTCATCTGTCCACGACAACTGTCCCTGTACAAGTTCCCATGTCGGAGTACAGGACAATTTCAAGCCTGTTCCTATGACGTTGATGTCAAGGCGGTTTGTTATTGCCCTTGCCTGATCGCTTTCAAAAGTATTCCGGCGTGAGATTGTACGCAATGCATTAAAATCAAGAAGATATTTAGACGGGTAAAGATCATCAAAAGAGCCGCGGAGTTTTGAGCCGGTAAAAGGCAACCCCGCACGCCACATTGTATATGTAGAAATTGCAGATTTTCCTTTTCTCAGAAAGTCAAGAAACTTCATAGATTCCCCCTGACAAAAACCGGATTAAATATTCCGCCCGTATTCATGCCTGCCTCTTCCTGAGCCTCCTCAAGCTCGCCTTTAAGGATGGCAATCGTTTTATTTATGCTAGACAAAGACCTTGAGACAGAAAGAGAACCCTGACCGGAGTTCTGAGAATAGCTTTCAGCTTCCAGCGCTTTCCGGCGGGCGGCATAAGCGGCTGTTAAATCTGTCTGAATGTCAGTGATGGATCTTGCCATAATTAAGATTATTACATACTTTTCAAAATTAAGTTATGTTGTTTTTTGTCAAGAATAAAAAATTATGCAGTTTCTTCAAAATCAAATCCCAGCTGAGTCCATTTTGCCTCAATAAACTTTCTGATAGTTTTTACCTGAGTTTTCGGAACAAAGATTTTTTCCTGTTTTTCCGATGCGCTTCCGCCTGATAGAAGTATTCTTTTAGAACGGCTTGCCACACACTCGAAGCGGTCAGACGGCATGTCATACTCTGAAATAAAGCACGGCTCTGTCTGTCTTTCCGCCCAGTCGTAGAACTTTTCATGATCAAACGCCCCGCATAAATAGCCCGATGTATCACGGTAGGGTATATCGCAATATATAACGCTGTCATTTTCTATCTTTACATTGTCATAAGACGTCTGCGTCAGTTGCAGGCTTTGCAGGCTTTGCAGGCTTTGCAGGCTTTGCAGGCGTTCCAGGCTTTGCAGGCTTTGCAGGCGTTCCAGGCTTTGCGCCAAATTATAAAGTTCTGCGATTTCCCCGTATTCTTTCTGTAATGGCAAGAAACCTCTTAATTTTTCATAGATTTCTTGTGTCGGGAATTCCCACTGGCTTTTGCCGAAGTAATGGCCTGCCATGCCGTTAGTTCCTAAGAACCTGTCTACATCTGCGGTTTTCTTTCCGCCTGCCTTAAGTGCATTGCATAGATAAAGCCTTAAAGATTCGCTTTCTTTCCTGACAAGAATTGAAAGCTGCCTTCTTAATTCATCAATGTTTCTATCTGAAAATAATACGTTTTTACAATACCATTTTATATACTTTTCCTTTATTTCCTTTTCGTGAGTCCTGATGAAAAGACGGCTTGCATCCTGAGCGTCAACGCCGAATTCCCGGAGAAGTGAGAAATCATTCAAAACACGCGCATAATGCAGGGCTTTCTTATAAGGTTCAACTTCCTTTGAATACAGATAATCTTTTCCTGCGTTTCCAAAACTCCAGCAGTAACGGATGTATGGATCCCCGTCTTTCCGTGCAAAGAAATCCGCACGGCTGATCCATCTCTTCTCATCTTTATATTTTCCTTTTATTGCGTCATAAAATAAACGCGGGGCGTCTGAAATATCGTTTATGTGAAACTGCTTGAACTTTCCGGAGAGCATGGCACAGTGAGTAACCGCACATCCCCCAGCAAAAAGATCATAAAAATGTTTTCTTTTCGGAAACTGACTTACAACAAATTCCGCTATACTGTTTTTTGAACCTTTATAACCAATTCCAAATCTTCGGGGCTTCTGTTCAACAAAATAAATCATTCATCCATTGAACAATATTTTCAAGCCTTAATTTATGTTAAAAATTGCATCATGTAATTTTTTTCTGTTCTTCCCAGTATTTCCAGAACTCCTCCCATAAAATAGATCCGTCAGGCTGATTGCTCAGGGTAGAGGCAAGCAGATACACGGCACCGAGCGCATAGACGCGGCAGTCCAGAGCCTCGTTCCTTTCCCTTGTCTTTTTCCATACCCAGCGGACAAAGCCTGTCTTTCTGTTTTTTTCAGGCACACGCTCCTCAGCCGTGAGCATCTTAAAATAGTGTTCCGTATAATCCGTGCTGAAATGGCAGTAACCTGGCGGAAATGGCGCGGTATCTGACATTCTTATCTTGCCTAAAGATGAATAAACCTCCTGTTTCAGGAAATCGACATTCAGATCCACACGGCTGGCATTCGTGCCTTTTACCGGATACAAGGCATAAACTTTGCCTTTCTGCGGACGATCTGCACCCTGAGAAGCAAGCACGCCCTGACCGCCAAAGTGGGAACAGAAGTCATAGACGGCATCGCTGGAATATGAAGAGTCTATAAGGGTAAGACACGGTATAAGCCCGGCGTGAGGTTTCTGTATTATCTCAGCAAGATCCGTCCAGCACGGATTCCCGGAGTCCTGCGGATGCCCAAATAAAACGAAATAGCCCAAAGAATACGATTCTTTTCCTGCAGTCCATCCTACGACTTCGCATTCAATTCGATCTTTCTGAACGTCAGCGCCTATCGTAACGAGGCAGATGTCAGCCGTGCAGTCTGTCTCGAACCAAAGGTTCCCGGCATTGAGTTTATTCAGGCGGCGGCTTTCAGCATGCCAGCCCTCACGTCTTAACATTATGCGCTCGTAAGGCGGGGCGTCACCTTTTTCTACGTAAGGCTCGCCTAAAAAGGTGTTTACAAAAACTCGGATTTTCGCAGGATCGTTTTGCGCGTCAAGCCATTCCTGCACGGCTGACTCCCAGCTTCTCATTCCAACAGGTGAATACATGGAACTTATGTGATAGCTTCTGAGGTTAGGCTTCGTGGCTTTTGCTGTCGGTCTCCATTCCCCGCGGGGTAAAAAATAGCTTTTATCCGTATTTTTCCACTTTGCCCCGCATTTACAGCAGACATAATGGACGGAATCATAAATCAGATGCCCGGTTTCGTCCGTTTCCCATTTTAAGTTCTTCCATTCAAGTTGCTGCATTTCCCCGCACTCACGGCACGGAACGTAAAACTTGCGCTGGTCTCCAGTGACATATAAATCCCAGATGCGCGAACTGTTTGCAACGGTCGGAGTAGATCCGCCTATTACTTTGCGGATTGCTTCAAAACTATCCGTTCGCCTGAACATCAATTTAATCGGGTCTCCTTCTCCCTGAGTGTCATGCGGATAGGCGTCGATCTCATCAAGTAACAGATAGCGGATAGAGTTCTGCCTCAACTTGCTTGCGGAATTCGGGCCTATAGTCATAAGAAAGCCGCCCGGAAATTCTCGCGTCATTTTAGTATGTCCTGTTGCGCGGTTGCTCTTTGTCTCGACTTGTGAAAATATCTTTCCAGCAATGCCTGCACTCTGCAGCATCCTGTCAATCCTAAGGCTTCCCGACTGTTCAGCCATAGACTGGTCGCCTGTTGCGTATAGAGTCGGGCCAGGTTCCTGATCTATTATATAGCCCATTCCGTTCTCCAGAACTCCGACTGAATAGCCGATCTGTGCGCCTTTAGCAACATAGACTTCCTGCACTGGAGACACTGCGCTCAGACAGTCCGCAATCTCTGCAAGGTATGGCGTGACTTCCCACGAGAATTTGCCGGGCAGGGCAGAAAGCCCTTCCGGGATTATTCGCTTTGTTTCCGCCCACTGTTTTACAGTAATATGAGATATTTCAGTTCTTACAGTCTCGCGGACTGTCTTTAACAGCCATTCAAGAGATTCTTTCAGTTCTTCTTTGCTGTAAATATCATTTATTTTCGGCTGTCTCATAAAGTCCTTCTTTTGTCGCATCATTCAGGATGTCCTGCAGCGCATCCGTCAGCTCACGTTCCAGAAACAATTCCGTTTCCTTTTCATTGTCAGATGATTTTGCAAGTGCATAAAGACGGGCAGCGATACGGCGCGGCATGTCGCGCAGGTGTGTTTTTAAACTTATGTCCATCTTAGCCCAGACGCGCTGAACCATTTCACGGGGAATAAGAGTTCCTTTAAGCTGTGCGTTTTTTGTGTCCTTATAGCGTGTATCTGCTTCGGCCTGCATCCGCTTAGCTTTCATGTAAAGGCTTTTTTCATCAATAAGATTGTCTATTGCCTCTTCATCCGCTTTCTTTGATGCGGCATTCTTAACAGGTTTCTGTATAAGTTTTCTGAGCGGTTTTATTTCTTCAACGGATTTCACATCCTCAGCTTCTGCAAACTCTTCCGCCTCTTTAAGTTCCGGAGAAACCTGCGGTTCTTTTTGCGTCTCTGTTTTTCTGTGGGAGTTCCTTGTTCGCTTTCCGTTTTTTTTCGCTTCAAGATATTGGCGCACGGCCGGGTCGTCAAGATCCACCATCTTGTCAGGGCGTGAGGGAAGAACCCCGCGGCTTATGGCTTTTGTTACTGCGCTTTTATCGACGCCGCACAATGTTGCGAATTCAATCCGTTGTATAAGCTTCATGTTTTTATTTTGTCAACTAAAATCTTAATTTGTCAACTATCGTTAGTTGACAGTTTGATTTTTGATATTTTTTTTATAAAACTGTATAAAAAATCAGACTTTAAGGACAATTCAAGTCTGTAATTCCGCTTTATTTTCAACTTGAACTGTAAAGTTCAGAGGTTGGAAATAAAGCGGGGCCGCGATTACCCCCCAAAAATTGGCGGGCGGGACAGTACCTTTAAAAAAAATCCCGAAGGCTTTTATACTGCGGTTATTTTAGGACATTGCCTATAGCGTAAGCATTGCGGTCTGCTCTGTTATAAACTCAGGCACGGCCGCGACAGCATCCTTTTTCTTTCTGTCTGACACAACAGCATATTGCATTGTAGTCTGAATTCTTGTATGTCCTAACAGTCTCATGACTGTATACAGATCAGCACCGTATTCCAGCAGGAGCGTTGCGTCCGTATGGCGAGCCGTGTGCCAGCTTACGTTCTTGCGTACTCCTGCGGCATTTGCCCAGCCATGTAAATATCTGTTTGTTGTCGTCCTGGTCTTTGCGAGTTCAGGAAAAACAAGGGAATTCCAGTCTGTCGGTTCTGTTTCACCCAGTATTGCCAGCGTGGTCTGCTTTACTGGCACAACAACCATCTTGCGTGTTTTCTTCTGTCTTTTGATTATTTCCATACGATTGAAATCTATGTCATTCCATTTCAATTGTATCAGGTCTGATATTCTGAACCCTGTACAGCAGCCAAATAAAAAAGCTTTCCTTATTTCCATCTGTAAAGATTCTGGCATTGAGCCGCTCCTGATGTATGGAGTAACCGCCATCTTTCGCACTTCTTCCAAAGACAGAAATTCTTTCTTACTGTCAGGCACTGGAATATGGCGAATCCCACTTGATGGATCACGGGTAATAAGTCCATCTCTTACGGCTTTTTTTAAGCATTGGCGGACTAAACAGCAGTATTTTTCCTGCGTATGCGCTGACTTTAATCCCGAATCCTTTTTTATGCGTTCCTGAAAATCCTCAAACCATCCCGGAGTAATGTCAATAAGCCTTACGCGCCTGCCGCCGAATCTGTCGAGATAGGGGAGACACTTATATATGATGGACTCCCTTCTTAACTGGCTCTGTTTTTCAACATACTCATAAAGCGAAAGTTTTGACTCTGGCGGCGTCATGCCGTTTTGCCCCTGGATCAAAAGAAGTTCTTTCTTGCTGCGTAAAAGTTCAGCCAGCTTCATAACTTCTTTATTTTGCTCTGGATTTTCTGAAATGTGTAAGCCTGTAGACTCTTCTGTTCTGATACCGCCGCAAGTTGTGACAAGATGCACAATGCCGCGCCTGATCCTGATTTTAATTCCCATATCTGATGCCCCTTGAAAGTGCAGGTTCTCATGACCGCATTATGACCGCATTTTTACTGAAAAAACAGTTAAAATCAGTTAAAAATAGTGACAGTTTTCAAAATGGAAACAGTCACTATTCATGCGGCAAGCAAATAGCAGATAAATTGTAAAACGTTATAATGTAAAGAGTTATAATGTAAGAAATGAACGGGAATTAGATAAAAAAAGACCGCTAAAAAAGCGGCCTGTATATATGCCCGGAACAAGACTTGAACTTGCACACCCGTTAGAGCTCTAGTACCTGAAACTAGCGTGTCTACCAATTCCACCATCCGGGCAAATATGTATAAAATATACACAATTATTATATTTTGGTCAATAATGAATATATGTTTTTGTGTGAGATTTTAGAAAAGACCCATTCGAGTAAAAATAATACCAAGAATAACAAAGAGGACGATAAGACTTACTATATAGAGCCAAATGGGTGCATCGTCATTACGAGCTATTTTTTCTTTTGTGTTGCTTTTTTTATTTGAATGAGTCTTCGCTGCATTTGCTATTCTTTGCGTGTCCTTTTTGGAAGAATGCGACTCTGTCTGCGTACCAAAAATATCATCAGGTGTCATTGCGTAGTGGCATTTAGGGCATCCATCCTTAAAAGATGTTACAGCTCCCATATGACCGCATTGTGGACATCTCACCGCAGAGAAAAATCTACCACAGTGAGGACAAAAACGTGCATTTGCAGCAACCTCCTCACCGCAGTTTTCACAAAAGTATTTCGCACTTTTTGATTTTGCCATATTTTATTCTGTGCCCAAGTTGTCTACGGAATAATTATATATCTGCCATATACCATCGCGCTGCCGAACGTAGTATGTATACCGTTTCTTTTCAGTAAATGTACCATTGTCAAAATATTCTAATACTTTTACGCTACCTTCAACTTGTGAATACGTTGTTGTTTCAATTTCAAACTTTGAAGGAATAGCAACAATATCAGAATCTATGCGATTTTGTTGCAGATCTGATCGAAATGCTGCCAACATCTGATTCCTTCCATCTGCACTCTCGGCATTGTAACGGTTGCTTCTTGAAGGATTACGTTTTAACATTTCTTCAAGATTCATATACAGAAAATATTGATCCCATAAGCTTCTTTGGCGGGCAATGATTGTCTGTTCTATAACTTTATCAGGACTTATTTCTTCTGGCTGCAATACTGCAGCAGTAGGAACTGCAACTGGAATCTTCGAAGAAGAGGCTGAAGCAGGTGAAGGTCTGACTTCAAGACTCAGGCGGTTGGAAACTATGTACTGATTTTTTTTATTGTACAGCTCAGGATAAAAACGTAAATCAATGTAATAGATGGAAGCTCGTTTTACGTCCAAAAATTCCTTTAAATTTTCTACAAAAGAATATTCTTCTCCTGGTTCAAGTGCAATTTCTCTAAAGTAAACAGCTTGACTCGTTGTTCTTTTTTCTATAAGCGAGTTTGTAGAAGGTAGCTGAGCATTCTTTACGTCGAATGCATCAAAATCAATGCTGAACATATGGTCGTCAGCCATTTTGAATCGGAGTGTTTCACTTCCCGTATTCGCAACAGTGACATGAATTTTTACAGGATTATTTTCAGAATCTCCCGGATAATACATGGTCCTATCGTAAAACTTGATTGAAACCTTCGCGTTGTCTGCTAAAGATTCTGATGCATACGTATGGGCAAGAACAAGAAATGTTGTTATAATACATAATAGTATTCGTTTCACAGTAATAACTCCCGTCTGTACTTCAGACTTAGTTAAATTTCTTTACTTGAATATCGGTTGTTTATGAAGAATAATTTATCACTTTTTCCTTTGTTAAAATCGTATGAACCCTTTTATTCGGCTGTATTGAAAACAGCCGATGGAGAATGTACATTTCCTGCCGATGTTTTCGGTCTAAAAGGAAGCTTGCCATCGTTCTTTATAAGTCAATACATAGAACGAAGAATTGCAGATAGAATTCATGAAGAACAGTATGACATTCGGCATGATATATTTCAGGAAGATTTCATCATCATTGTTTCTTCTCAAAAAGATGCTGATGAATGTGAATCTGACTTTAATACTTTATTTAACGGAGATGCAGTTGTTTACAAACTGCCATGGTGGGGCACGCTTCCATATCGCCCTGTTGCGAAAGGTTCTGCTGTTTTTGGACAACGAGCAAGTGTCCTTTCAAAGCTTGTCTGCAAAAACCCTAAATCTGAAAAAACTCGTATTTTTATCATTCCTCAAAGAGCCTTGCTATCACCAGTACCATCTCCTTCTTATATAAAAACTCTTATCACAAGGATTCGAAAAGGTCAAACTCTTAATCTTGAAAGTCTTTCGAAAATGCTTGTTGATCAAGGATATATACGAGTACCTCGTGTTACTGTAAAAGGTGAATTTGCACTGCGTGGAGAAGTTCTTGATATTTTTATGCCGGGAGAATCTTTTGCAAATCGCATTGTAATGGATTTTGATACTGTAGACCAAATCAAACAGTTTGATCCCGAATCTCAATCATCAAAGCAAAATTGTGACTACCTTATCATTTATCCCATGAAGGAAGTTGTATGGACGGATGAATTGTGTGAAAAATTGGAATCCTTTTTTAATAAAGAAGATGAATTGGGAATTTCCAACGATTTTGCTGCATACGATAGTCAAAAAGAGTCGGTAAATCCTTTATCAAATTATATCCGCGAAAAAAACAACAAAACACATCTTTCTTTCGAATCTGAAAATGTTCATTTAAGTTTAACAGAAGATGCAAAAAAAGAAAAAGAAAGAATCCTTGTTGAGCTATCTGTTAATAAAATGGCAGAAGGGGAGGAATTATTTTATGGAGTACTATGGGATAATCCTTGTTCAGTGCTTGACTATGTTGATGAGTATACAACAGTGTTTTGCCTCGATTATGAACGAGTATCGAATGCAAAAAAACTGCTGGACAACGAGTATACAATTTCATACAGGATATGCAGGCAGAAAATTCCTGCTCCTCGTCCAGATTTAATTCTGTTTGACTTTCATAAAACCATTCAAAATCATGCACGGTGTATAAATTTTCATACATTAGAAGTAGGCGAGGAGGAGACATCTCATTCCTCATTGTCATTATTCCATATTCAAAGCGAAGCTTCTCAGAGTTTTTTTGGCAACATTACGTATTTCAAGAACCAATTAGCTCCTCTACAAAAAGAAGGCTGGCACATCTATATTTTTGCAGACAGTGAAAACCAAGCCCTGCGCATAAAGGAAGTTGTAAAAGATTTTCTTACAGTTGATTCAAAGTTTGTGTTTCCTGTTGATGTAGTGCCGTATGCAATTACAGAAGGTTTTTCTGTTGCAGATAAAAAAATACTTGTCATTCAGGAGAATGAGATTTTTGGACGAAAAAAAACTGTTCCAAAATCAATAAGAAAAGCAAAATCAAAGGTAATTGATACATTCGTTGAGTTGACACCAGGTGATTATGTTGTTCATGTTAACAATGGCATCGGACTCTTTAAAGGCATAGAGCGCATCAAATCCATGGGAACGGAGCGTGACTATATTAAGCTTGAATATGCAGATGAAGAATTTGTTTTTGTACCAATAGAACAGGTGAATTTAGTTCAGAGATATATAGGAAGTGAGTCTGAAAAACCTCGTTTGGATACAATTGGTTCAAAGAGTTGGAGTTCTAGAAAAGCAAAAGTTCAAAAAAAAGTCGAAGAAATTGCTGAAAAACTTATTGACTTGTATTCAAAGCGAACGGCTTCTCGAGGATATGCGTTTCCGAAAGATACAGAATGGCAGGCAGCTTTTGAAGCAGCTTTTCCGTATGAGGATACACCAGACCAGTATGCCGCAACACAAGATATAAAGGCCGACATGGAACGCCCTGTCCCCATGGATCGTCTTGTCTGCGGTGATGTTGGATATGGAAAGACTGAAATAGCAATGCGTGCCGCTTTCAAGGCTGTTATGGGAGGAAAACAGGTGGCTTTTCTGGCTCCTACAACGATTCTTGCAGAACAGCATTATGAGAATTGTGTTGCAAGATTTAGGAATTTTCCAGTACAAATAGCCATGCTTTCTCGTTTTGTTTCTCCTTCGGAACAGAAAAAAATAATTGCTGATCTTGCAACAGGTAAGATTGACATTGTTATTGGAACTCACCGCATTATCCAAAAGGATGTATCATATAAAGATCTTGGGCTGATGATAATTGATGAGGAACAGCGCTTTGGTGTCAAGGATAAGGAAAAGCTTAAAGTATTAAAAACAAACATAGACAGTCTTGCAATGAGTGCAACTCCAATTCCCCGGACACTTCATATGAGCCTCTTGAAAATCAGGGATATGTCTCTTTTGGCAACGCCTCCTCATAATCGACAGCCTATTGAAACTGTGATAGAAGCTTATTCTGATGAAAAAATAGTTCGCGCAATACGAAAGGAAGTCGAAAGAGGAGGACAAGTGTTCTATCTCCATAACAGGGTTGAATCGCTTGATGCAATGCGCATGAAGCTTGAAAAGCTTGTTCCCGAAATGATGGTTGACATTGCACATGGTCAAATGACTAGCGACCAGCTTGATGATATTTTCAGGCGTTTTAAGATGGGGGGCTTTAATGTCCTTGTTTCAACTACAATCATTGAGAACGGTATTGACATTCCGAATGTCAATACGATTATCATTGACCGTGCTGATATGTATGGTGTAAGTCAGTTGTATCAGCTGCGGGGGCGTGTAGGACGCAGTGATCGCAAGGCCTATGCCTATCTTTTTTACCCTGAGAACAAAGCTCTGAGTGAAATTGCCATGAAACGCTTACAGGTTATCAGTGACTTTACTGAACTCGGATCGGGCTTTAAAATTGCCATGAAGGATATGGAAATTCGAGGTGCTGGAAATCTTTTGGGAAAAGACCAGAGTGGAGAGGTTTATGCCGTTGGATTTGAAATGTATTTGCAGCTACTTAATTCTGCCATAGAGAAACTGTCGAACAGTGACTGGCACGCTCCAGAGGAAGTCCTTTTGGAACTGGAATATACAGGATTTATACCAGAAACATACATTCAGGATTCAGAAACAAAAATGGAACTGTACAAAAAGATTGCTGCAATTGGATCGCAAGACGAACTTGATAGTATTTATAATGAAATGTATGATAGATTTGGACCAGTTCCTGATGAAGTAAATAGTCTTTTGAGTCTTGCTAAGATACGCATCATCTGCAATAAACTTTCAATTGCCTCGTTACGTGAAAAAAATGGAATGCTGACCATTATTTTCAGTGATTTTTCGAAAATAAACATTGACAAGGTTCTTCGCGTCATCAAGAAGAATTCAGGACTTATCATGCTTGATTCAGCACATCCCAATACAATGAGGTTAAAAACGAATCTTATAGACTTGAAGATTAAGAGTGACTTCATAAAGGAAAAACTGGAACAGCTCCTATAAGCTTATTCTGATAAAAGAACAATAATATGTATATGAATTTAATCGCTATAATTTATATTCTGTCTACAAAAGACTACTTGCAATTATCTTTTTTCTTATCCAGTTCTCTTTTTTTATCAATAAGTTCTTGATTAACTTTTGCTATTTTTTTATACAATTCTATATATGAGATGGCAGCTCCTGAAGTCGCACACTCAGCAGATGTACCTTTCTTGAAAGAAGCATTTTTTGTTCTCCAGTTTTCTTCATCAGTTGCTGTCCATCCAAGAATTTTATCTGTTGCAAGTGTATGCAATTTTACAACATCAACAACTTCATACCATGGTTTTGAAAATAGTTCTTCAATAGAAGTTCGAATTTTTTTATCACTTTGAGGTATTTTTATTAAAATTCTATTTTCTAATGTATTGATATCTTCTATAGTTCCACCATTATCATTAATTAAATTTTTTACGATAGAAGACTGCATAAATTTATTTTTATCTTCTTGATAAAAAAAAACATATTGATAGGAACCTCCCCATAGATTTTGAGACAACGACTCCCGTTTCCTCAAATTCGTTATAGGGAAAATAAAGGCATGTGTTATAACATAATATTTAGGCAAAACCTTGTTCATTGCTTCTATAAAAAACAATTCATCATATGGCTGATACAGATAGCAAGTTGCAATTTCTTCTTGAGACTTTACACCTAAAGACATAGCCGTAACAAACTCAATACGAGGAATCGGATTAAAGCCTGATGTAAAGTTAAAAGGCAAATTACTTCGAAGCATTGCTCTATGAAAAGTTTCTACTTGAGAAAGATAAGCTGTAAATTCTCCGCCATTTATTCTAGTGAAATAAAAAACAACACGATATAAAATAGGAATATTGCATTCTGCATGTTCAAAAGGCTTTTGAATTTCTTTTACCGGAAACAAAAAATTTTTGTCCTTAAGTTCATTAGGAGCATAGACTGTCACATTATTTTTTTTGTTACAAATGCCACATGGGTGGGAACAGGTGTTTTCACACTTTGGAGTTAACCTGCTTTCCTTTGATTTTTGCCATTCTTTTTTGTAAAATTCTTTTGAAGCCCCAAGACTTACAGTATCCCATGGAAGCTTTTCGTTAATATCCCAGTTTCTGTAAATCCAAGCTTTGACATCAAAGTTAGCCTGCTCAAAAGCTTCATTCCAGAATTGCATATTTTCCTTTAGATGATCTTCCCAAGCATCAAATCTCGCACCCTTTTTATATGCCTTTAAAATGATGTCTCCTACATCCTTGTTTCCGCGGCTGAATAAACCTTCTAGCATAGTTATGTCTAAATTATGTCGATTTATTTTAAATTTTCCCTTAGGCAACTTTGTGCAAATATAATCAATTTTTCTTTTTGCTTCTTCAGGATTGAGTTGTTTTGCCCATTGATATGGTGTATGCGGCTTTGGAATAAATACACCGATATTAACATTGCACTGAATTTTTGTCTGTTCCTGTAAATGTAACAAAAAATCAACGATGATTTCTTCTTCTGACTTTAGGCTCTCATCAATAGTAAGTCCTATCATAAAGTAAAACTTTGCACTAGACCATCCTACGCTTTTTGCTTGTCTTACAATCTCAACTAAATGTTGCGCATAAACTTCTTTATTTAAGCTTAATTGCCATGCTTCATCTGGAGTTTCAACTGCAAAAGTTAATCCACTTTTGCGTACAGAAGACAACTTTTCTAAAATAGGCAATGAAAAACTGTTTACTTTTAGCGATGGTAATTGAAACGAAATGTTATAGCCTTTGTATCGATTGTTTAAGATATTCAACAACCCATCTATGTCTGGAAAATCCGCAGAACTTAAGGAATTGAGACTTATTTCTCGATATCCAGCATCAAAAACAAGATGATCAATTTCGTCAATAATTAAATTTAATGCCTTTACCCTTGTCGGTCTATAATATATTCCTGCATGACAAAATCGGCATCCGTTGGGACATCCCCTCATTATTTCAACTACACCATGATCTTGCACTGGTTTTATATTTGGTTGGGGATACCATGTAGGAACAGCAGGTACAAGTCCAAAATCATTTTGAACTGCTCTATATGCAACATGGGTGGAATCTGAAGACCACATAAACGACTGCTGTGAAATAAAATGTAAAAGCTGTGTTCTGGAAAGCCCTTCTTTCTTTTTTTTTGCAAGGGATTCAATCAAATTAAAAAGATTGTTTTCAGCCTCCCCTATCATGATTGCATCAAAAAAAGAACTGAATGGAACTGGATTTGTTATTCCACAGCCACCTGCAATTACAATTGGATCTGATTCAGAACGATCTTTTGCATGTAATGGGATTTTTCCATCTTCAAGAATGGCAAGAATTTCTGTTGCACACAATTCATAACCGATTGAAAAAGCTAATATATCTGTATTGCAAAGTGGCATTCCTGTCTCGAGAGTGTATAAAGGAATATTCTCTGACTTCAAAAGATTTTCGAAGTCTATGTCAGGTGCAAAAACTCTTTCGCATCTGATATTATCTAGGCTATTGAGTCCATTATATATTATCTTTATGGCCTGATTTGACATTCCAATTTCATATAAATCTGGAAATGAAACAGCAACATTATACAGAGTATCGTTTGGAACATGTTTTTTTATTATTGAACCATACTCGCCTCCAATATATCGCGATGGAGAGCGAACCCTATTCAGTTTATATGAAAAATCTTTAAGAGGATCTACAAGCTTCATCATATTATATCATCATCAAAATTAAGTTTTCTTGCATGAATACTCATAAGTAATCCAGCAGCCATCATGTTTGTAAGGAGTGCAGATCCTCCATATGATAAAAATGGAAGTGGAATACCTGTTATAGGCATCATCCCCATTACCATACCGACATTAACAGAAAAATGAAAGAAATACATGCCCAAAATACCAGAAGCAATAAAAATACCATACAGATTATTTGAGATTTTTATGATATAAATAATTCGCAGAAAAATAGTAAGAAACAATGTAAATAAAATGATACATCCTAAAAATCCCATCTCCTCTGCAGAAATACTAAAGATGAAGTCTGTACTTTGTTCTGGCAAAAAACGATAATGACTTTGAGTCCCTTTCATAAATCCTTTACCCCAAAAATTTCCAGATCCAATTGCTATTTTGGATTGAATGATATGCCACCCAGAACCTCGAGGATCGCTTGATGGATCAAGAAAAACAATTAATCTCTGTATCTGATATGGCTTCAGTACTTTGCCGGCAGCAATAGAAAGTATTAGAGATGTTGCAATAATACCAGAACAAAATGCAATCCAATAAAAATATTGTTTTTTAAAGAGAACATAACCTGTACTACTAATGATAGCAATAATAAAAATTGCTGATAAAACAATCAATCTGAGTTTTATATTTGTTAGAATAGTTACAAGTGGAACTGCTTTTCTTGCAATTTCTATTTGCCAAATAGGGAGTACCGTGCAAATAATTGTTCCCATTCCAATACCGATAACGAGAACAAGATATCTTATTGGAATGCCAGCAATAAAACACATGCAAATAAAAATAGGAATATATACAGTCGCTGTTCCTAAATCAGGCTGCAATAATATCAATCCAGAAGGAATTCCCATTATAGCAAGTGCTTTTAGAAATCTCTTCAAAGGATCGGAATTTTTTGATTGCTCAAGGAAATATGCAAGAAACAAAATGTAAATAATTTTTCCTGGCTCAGAAGGTTGAATTCCGAGGCTTCCGATTCCAATCCAACTTTTTGCACCATTAACATATCTACCGAAAATTTTTGTATAAAGGAAAATGCCAAGAATAATAAAATACAAATACTTTGAATACCTTTTTATTCTGCGATAATCAAAAATAGCCATGCCAAACATCAATACCGCACCAATACAGAACCAAATTATCTGCTTGTAATATTCATTAGATACAAGGATTCCATCAGAATTTATTCCTGATGAATAAATGAAAATAATGCCAAAACTTGAAAGTATGACGACACAAAGGAGAATAACGTAATCAATTTTATCTAAAACGTGAAACTTCATTATTCCATTCTTCCATACATCTTTAGGAGATACTTAAATCCTAATGATTCAACAGCTTCTTCATACGTCTGGTTTGCAAATATTCCCTGAAATATAATATTTGTTGCATAGGGTGCCCACCATTCCCACGTATTCACAGCTTCAACAATTGTTGCTATGACTATCTGCTTTTCTGGAGCTGCATTATAGGGGCCATATGCAACCATCCAAGAGTGCCAGTGATCTTTTCCATACCCATTGACTTCTGCCGTACCAGTTTTTCCTGCAAGCTGAACTACTTTATTATGCATTGGATATGCTGGAGTTCCATCAGTAATCGTATATCGTAGACCTTCTTGAACTTCCTTCCATACCTCAGGAGTTACAGTAGAAGAATGAAGTATTTCAGGCTCATTAATCATAATAATTTCATTTGTGGCTCCATCCCGAACCTCCTTTAGAAGGTGTGGCTTATAAATTTTTCCACTATTGCAAACCATTGCCATCATATTTGCAACATGCATAGGTGTCACCTCTGTAAAACCTTGTCCAATAGACATATTGAGAGTATCCCCTCCTGCCCACCTTTCATGGAAACGCCTTTCTTTCCATTGAGCTGTAGGTACAAATCCTTTTGCCTGTGCTGGCAGATCAAATTCTAAACTTTCTCCATACCCAAATTCTTTTGCATAACTTGAAATTCTATCAACCCCAAGGTAATCTCGTCCAATAATCCAAAAATAAACATCACAAGATTGTGCCAAAGCATTTTTCAAGTCAAGATACCCATGGCCAGGTTTCTTTACATGACAGTGAAATACTCTACCTCCATATTCCATCTCACCCTCACATTCAATTTTCTTTAAGGATGGATATACTTTTTCATTAAGCATTGCAGTTGCCATAATTGTTTTAAAAGTTGATGCTGGCGGATAAGCAGCATTTACAGCCCTGTTCAGCAAAGGCTTATTTGGATCATTTGCAAGTTTTTCATATTCAACTGCATAGTTATCCTGAGAAAAGAGATTTGCATCAAAGTATGGATAGGACACCATCGCAAGTACCTCACCCGTTGCGGGTTGCAAAACAACAACGGCACCAACTCTATTTCCCAAAGCCTTTTCGGCAAGAGCTTGTATGGTATTGTCTATAGTGAGGATAATTGTATTTCCACTTTTTGGAGGAACAACTTTTGGAATTTCACTGAGAATGCGCCCTCTCGCATCAATTGTCCTACTTTCAGTACCAAGAGTTCCCTGCAAAAGATTATCGTACTGACGTTCAATTCCTGTTTTCCCAATAATTGAATTGCTTGTATAACCATAATTATACATTAGTTTCAGTTCTTCATTTGTTATTTTTCCGACATAGCCAAGAATATGACTCATAGAACCAGAAATAGAATAATTTCTAACAGGCTTGCTCCCCCAAGAAACACCTGGTAAATCAGTAATATTTTCCGCAATATTACTGATTGTTTCAAATGAAACATTACCTTTTATTTCTATCGTAGAATAAGACCTTCGAAGGTTTGAAGGAATCTTCATATCTATTGAAGATTTTGTAACTCCAAGAAAATTTGCAAGTTTTAATATCACCGTATCATACATTCCTTCTGGAATTTCTCCAGGAGTAATGCTAATCGAAAACGATTCGGAATTGATAACAAGAGGCATATCTGCATGCCTATCAAAAATTTCACCTCTTTGAGCGGGGATTGTTGTTACTGTACTCGATATTTTTGTTGATTGATCCCTATATTCACGTCCTTTAACAATTTGAAGCGAGTACAACTTTAGGGTATAAATGCATATTGTTACAATAAAACACAACGAAAGTACTGCAAGCTTAGAATTTTTCGTTGCCATAACAGCATCTTGTGAGAAATTTTTTTCATAATTTGAAAAATTTCTTCTTATCATAATTATACAATATTCTCCGGGTTCAATAACAAATATTTCTTAAATAGAGAGAGAAATTTAAAGACAAATGGTGTAATGAGGATGTTTTCAATAATCTGACACAAAAAAGTATATGAAAATACTGTATTTGCCAAGTGCAATCCAGGAAATAAGATTGTAACAATAAAAAGGAATATTGCCTTTACCAGTGTTGCACAGGTTCCCAATAGAAGAGGTATAAAGAAGCCTTCCGTATTAAGAGTTTTTGAAAACAGTCCACATAAATAGCCAAAAAACACTCTATATACACAATTTAATCCCATGGGACCTGCTGACAAAAAATCAAGAAAAAGACCTGATAAAAAACCTGTTGTCTCCCCTATCAGTTTTCCATCGTGAATAGAGACATACAGAAGACACAATAGAGATAAATCTGGGATAATAGGAAAAGCTGAAATATTTGAAAAAATTGAAACTTCAATTATGACTGAAATAAGCAGAATCAACGTACTTGTAAAAAAAGCCTGCAATATTTTTGAAGTTTTCATTGAAGTTCCTCATTTAAATTTGCCATATCAACAATCAATACATTTTCCAATCTAGAAAAATCAATAATTGGTTCCAATTCTATTTCGAGTGAAGAATCATAATCTATAGGTGTAATTTTCGTAATAGTACCAATAGGAATATCACGCATATAGTTATCATTTTCACCACTGGTTACAACTACATCCCCATAATGAAGATTACCTAAATTTCTTTTTTTTATATATTTCAATGAAAGAGGAACTGAATCAGAACCATTACCACTGGTAATTCCTAAATCTCGCAAATTTTGTAATCGAGATGATATATTACATTGAATATCATAGAGAGGCATAACAATACTTGTATAGCGTCCAACCGTAACAACTTTTCCTACAACACCAATATTTCCAGTTTGAATGGCAACAACGGGCATCCCTTTTTTTATGCCATGAACTATACCTTTATTAACGGTTAAACCAGAAAACATTAAGTCTATGTTTCTACCTATTATTTGTCCTGCAATATTCCTGTATTGAATTGAATTAGCAAAATCAAGTTGTTCCTTCAGTCGTTCATTTTCTTTTCTTATTTCAGCATTCGATCGTTGTAAATATTCATAATCTTTTAATTTCTCAGTCAGAATATCATATTCTCGCTGCAAATTCTGCATGTCCCGCAATGCTGTAAAAGTTCCTGTAAGAAAGTCAGTAACAACGCCTACTTGTTTCTGCATGGATGAAAACACAGTAAAACCAACCGTTTTAAAGTTGATTATAAAACGACCAGAAGAAAAAATAAGCATATTACTGCTAATAAACAAGAGTATTATCAGAATAATCTCGGAAAACCAGAAAGAAAAAAAATGTTTTTTCATATAATTAACTGTTCAAATTATTGTAAATTGAACGATTAGAGGACATTTTTTTAAACATCTCAAATGCTTGACCAGCACCTACAGCAACACATTCAAGAGGCTTTTCAACCAAGATAACAGGTACTCCTGTTTCCTTTGAAATGAGTTTCTGTAATCCCTTTAGGCTAGAACCTCCTCCTGTCATAACAATACCTCGCTCAACAATATCAGCAGCCAATTCAGGAGGTGTTCTTCCAAGTGTTTTTTTTATTTCCTCAACAATTTTTGAGAGTGGTTCTTTTAAAGCCTCCCTTACTTCTACAGAATCAACTTCAAGTCTACGAGGGAGCCCTGTTACAGCATCAGTTCCCTTTATTTCCATCTTTTCAGTTTTTTCATCTGCGACAGCATTTCCAATTTCAATCTTAAGCCTTTCTGCCGTGTGCTGTCCAATAATAAGATTATGTACAGAACGAATATGCTTGATAATTGCTTCATCAAAGGCATTTCCACCAACACGGATACAGTTTGTAACAACCATACCTCCAAGTGATATGACAGAAACTTCCGTTGTTCCACCTCCGATGTCACATACCATATGGCCTGCTGCTTCATTTATAGGAATCTGTGCACCAATGGCAGCAGCAAGACTTTCTTCAATAACCTCAACTTCCTTTGCTCCTGCCTTTAACGCAGCAGCCATAACAGCATCCCTTTCAACTTGTGTAATACAAGAAGGAATTCCTATTTTCATCCTCATAGATTTAAAAAGACTTCTTTTATTCTGTAAAGCTTTTGCAATAAAGTATTTTATCATCTTTTCCGTAGAATCACTGTCAGAAATAACACCATCAGCCAAAGGTCTAATAGCAACAATTCCAGTCGGAGTTTTCCACAACATATTTTTTGCTTCAGAACCAACTGCAACAACTCTGCCAGTCCCTTTTTCCACAGCAACAACTGAGGGCTCATCAATTACAATACCATGACCTCTTACATAGATAAGAGTATTGCAAGTACCTAAATCTATACCAATATCTGTCGTAAAATTATCAAATATACCCATTTCTTTTTAAAGCCTCCCAACTTTATTTTTTATTCTGACAGTTTTTTTAATGCTCCAGGATGATTTACTTGAAGCTTTATACATTTTCGCCATTCAGAACGAGCTTTTGCCAAATCTCCTTGCTTCTCATATAATACCCCAAGACCATAATGTGCGTCAGCAAAATTTTCATTTTTTTCTAAAATAGAATCCAATTCTCTTCGAGCTGCAGAATAATTTCCTTCTTCCGTATAAATACTCGCCATTAAATTGTGGCTATCTGAAAGAATATCATCATCATTTGACAACTCTAAAGTTCTAACTATATACTGCTTTGCAATATCTTTCTGCCCACTATTATAATACTGTTTTGCAATATTATACAATAAGGTATCACTTTCGTGAAGAAGAAGAGCCTCTCCAAAATTTTCAATGCTTTTTTTAGAATTCCCCAAATCAGCATAATTTAAACCTAATAATTCAGGAATATCAGGAGATTTGTAGCCTTCAGCAAAGGACAATTCCAAATATTTTACCGATAAATCTGCATAATAATAATAAGATGAGAGTTTATTTTTATAAAAATACGTTAATCCTAATACATAGTAAATTTGAGGAAGCGTTTTCTTTTTTGCAGATTGCTTTGCAATTCTTAAATCATTAATAGCTCTATCAATATAAAATTGTGTAAGGGAATTATTGTCAGGTTCTGAAACAGAGAGCTTAAATGCACTATATCCACGCAATGTCAATGCAGTATTGTGAAGAGGTTTTTCATCAAGTATGTTTGAGGAAATTTCATAGACTTTTTCTATTTCATTGTTATTCCAAGCTTCATACATTCTTGCTACAGAATTTTCAGAAAAAAACAATTTTTTCACGACTGTATTTACAGCAAAAGCAATAATACAACAAACGATAATGCAAATAAAAAATATAATGCCTATTTTTACAAAATCTATTTCATTTCGCCCTATATTACCAGATCGGGAATTTTTTCTTATCATTATGTCTAACTCCCAAATATATGAAAGAGGATATAAAATAAGCCGGGTTCTGGAATTGTGATCATCTATCCACAATATCGGTTGCCCGATATTTCCAGCAACCTACCCGCAGTATAAGCCCGGATGTCAAACTGCTGCATGGTCTTGCTCCCGATGAGGTTTACTTATGCCGTCCCTGTTACCAAAAACGCGGTAGGCTCTTACCCTGCCTTTTCACCCTTACCTGCTTTCACAGGCGGTTGTTTTCTGAAGCACTATCTGTAAAGTTGACTATCAGCCAACTTTCCCGGTTATTACCCGGCATCATATCCGGAGGAGCCCGGACTTTCCCTCACTGAATCTCGCTATCATTAGCAAAATTCAGCGCGATCACTTTATATCCTCTATTTTATCTGATTAATCGTCTGAATCCATTGATTTTAAGCTTTCAGAATCATCGTCATCATATTCAGATGAATCAGATGAAAGTTCTGCATCCTCTTCTGATTCCAGCAAATCATCATCATCTGCAAGACTACCAGCATCCTCAATCGAAAAGAAGTTTGATTCACTGTCTGCTGATTCTTCGTAATACAGAATTCGACTACAATATGGGCAAAACAATATCTTCTGCCCACCTCGTATCTCATTTGCAAATTGAGCAGGAAGAATCATGTGGCATCCATCACACACATTGCCACGAACAGCTACAATTCCCTTCCTGTTTCTCTGAATTATTCGCTGAAACTTGAAAATAATCTCAGAATCAATTCCTTCAGACATTTCCTTTTCTTGTTCTTTCAAGTCTATCAAGTCTGCATTGAATTTTTCCAATTCTCCTTTGATAACTTCCCTTTCTTCTTCCACATCCTTTTCAAGACCTGTGATAAAATCTTCATCAGCTTTCAAGGTATCATTAATTTCTGCAAGCTTCTTTTCTTCTTTCTGAAGTTCCTTCCTAACACTATCTTCTTTTGCTTGGGCTTCAGTAATCTGCTTGTCAAGCACTTCATATTCACGGTGCGTCTTTATAGAGTCCATGCTTTTTTCACCAGCTTCTCTTGAACGTTCAGCTTCTTCCAGTTGCATTTTCAATGCAGCAACTTTAGTTTTTTCTTCTTCGTAACTGGTACCTTTATCTATAAACTCTTTTTTAGAACGTTCCAATGCTTCAATTTTATCATTAAGACTTTTTGGAAGTTCATCTACTTCTGCTTCTATTTCATACTTTTTAGCAAGCACATCTTGAAGGTTCTTTAGCTTGTCTAAAACTTCTGTCATTTGCATTTCTGCCATTTGAAGTATCCCCTGTTTTACGTAAAATGCTCTATTATAAAAATATATAGCATTTACAAAATTGTGTCTATATAGTCTTCGAAATCAAGTATCAATATAATCTCTCAATCCAGAAGCCCTCCGTGGATGCCTTAGCCTGCGAAGAGCCTTCGCCTCAATCTGACGAATTCTTTCTCTTGTAACATTGAAATACAATCCAACCTCCTCAAGAGTAAGAGAATACCCATCTTCAAGTCCAAAACGCATTTTTAGGACTTCCTGCTCTCTTGAAGGTAAAGTATTCAGCACAGAACGCAACTGTTCTTGCAGTAACGTGTATGCAGTCTGCGAAGCTGGATTTTCAACTTCCTTGTCCTCGATAAAATCGCCCAAAGAACTGTCTTCTTCTTCTCCAATTGGTGTTTCAAGTGAAATAGGCTCTCTAGCAACATTCTTCACCTGCTTTACCCTGCTAACAGGCCATGACAGCTGCTGTGCAATTTCTTCATCAGTCGGTTCCCGTCCCAGTTTTTGAACTAACTGCCGACTTTCCCTCACAACCTTGTTAATTTGTTCAATCATGTGCACGGGAACACGGATTGTGCGTGCTTGATCAGAAATAGACCGTGTAATTGCCTGTCGAATCCACCATGTAGCGTACGTTGAAAATTTGTAGCCTTTGCGATATTCAAATTTTTCAACGGCCTTTATTAAGCCAATATTACCTTCTTGGATCAAATCAAAAAGCTGAAGACCTCTATTCGTATATTTTTTTGCAATAGAAACAACCAAACGCAGGTTTGCATTTATCAACCTGTTCTTTGCTTGTTCCATCATGAATCTTCCTCGCTGAATTTCCTTAGCCATCTCAAGAATTTCATCAACATTATTCTCAAAATCATATTCAATTCTGCGCAGTTTTCGGTCAATTTTTTGAATTTGAGTATAGATGTCTCTTATTTCATCTGCATTCATTCCAAGATTCTGTTCAAGCTTTTCACTTTCTGAATGCGTTGCAAGTCGCCGTCCAATAGCTCTTAATCCTGCCGTATCAGAAATGCGAAGTTCCTTCATCTTTTTTTCCTGCTTATGATGATAGTCATAAATTTTTGCAGTTGCATCAAGGAATTTAGCACTGAACCTTTCTATTTCCTCTGTTTGAATGTCAAGTTTCTGCAACTCAGGCGAAATAAGATCGTGCAAGTGCTTGAGATTTTCATCTTTGAAAATTTCCATGCTTTGGTCATTTTCATTCAACTGTTTTTTCAAGGAAATGTACTGTTTAATGTGTGGAAGAACTGATTTCAAGATTGAACCATAGCAACTTTTGAGGCGTCGTTTTTCAGCCATTTCTTCATTGATTTCTTTCCGTGCACGTCCTGGTTCATGAGGGTCAATTCTAGTAAATGCTTTTTGTGCAATACTATGAAATTCAGGTATCATGATACCTGAATTTTTAATGACACTCTTTATGATATTCTGTCCGTCTTCCATTTTTTTCGAAAGCGTAACTTCTTGTTCAGCAGTCAGAAGGTTTTCTTTGCCAATTTCTCTAAGGTACAGCCTTATGGGGTCATCAATGCTGTTGTCACGGTCACCGTTTTCTACAAGCTTATGCTTTCCGTTTTCATCTATCTTCGACTCAACTGAAATGTCATCGGAATCTGCATCGTCTTCATCATCAAGTTCATCATCGGCATCCTCATCATCCATAAGGCTGTCTGTTTCATCCATAACCTGAATGTTATATGTTGACAACAATTGCAGGACATTTTCCATTTTTGGAGAATTGACATATTCAATGGTAAGAATTTCTGTTATTTCTTCCCACGAAACAACTTTTTTATTTTGAGCATATTGCAAAAGCTTTAATACAGCTGGTTCCAACTGTTCTGAATTGTCATCTGCATCAGAAGGTTCTGAAACTTGTTCAGAATTCTCAGGAGAAAGATTCTGTTCTTTTTTTTGCTCAGAAGATTTCTTTGAAACTTTAACTTTTACCGTCTTTCGTTTTGCTTTCTTTTCCGAACCACAATCTTTTTCCATTGCTTCCGTTTCATCAGAGATTTTCTGTTTCATTAAGCCTTAGTCCTTTAACGAGGCAATTTGCCTGTCTACATCCATTTTTTGTGCAAGAAGTTCTTTTAGATACTTCTTGTCTTCATCCAGAGAACTGGTTTCAAACGAGTGTATCAGTTCCTGAGTCTTTGCACGCTTTTTTTCTAGAACATTCCGTTTTAACAACTGTATGCTGTCCTTTGCAGACTGTTCAACATGATTTGAAAATTCATTTATTGAATCATAGATAACCTGCTTCAGTTCCTCGCTTTCGCATCTATTCAGTATGCTGCTTACAGAATAATTATTAGTATCGTAACACTCCTCCATTATTCTAAACAGCATTTTTGCATTATTATCTTCAAGATCATCAGCAGAAACAGATTCTTTCATCTTTCCAAACAATTCTTTGTTATCAGTGACAACAGTCATTACAGCTCTCAATTCCGCAGATATTTTCAACGCTTGCACTGTTGCTTCTGTTGATTGCACAGCATTATTCCTTGCTTTTTTTGAAAGATCCCTTCTGTTTTCGTAATCTTTTTTTAATGCCTCCATTTCAATGCCATACATCTGCCCTAACTGTTCAAGACATGCATTTTTCTGGATATCCGACTGCAACGCGTCTATATACACAAAAAAAGCAAGAGAAGCTTTTGCCTTGTTCTCAGGTGTTGTTTTTGGGTAGACTTCTAGCAGTTTAGTTAATAAAAAATCATTATCCAAAATAGCAGATTCTATTGCATCTGTCAAGACTTCACTGCCAAATTTCAGCATGATTTCTGCAGGATCTTTGCCACCTTTTAACCGAATTACCCGTACTGTTTTTCCTTGCTTTCGACACATAAGGATTGCCCGTTTCGTAGCATTTTGTCCTGCAGAATCACTATCGAAAGACAGATATACCGTTTCAGCAAAAGACTTTACCATTCGAATGTGTTCTTCCGTAAGGGCTGTTCCTAACGGAGCAACAGCATATTCTATGCCACATTGGTGATATGCAATGCAATCCATGTAGCCTTCACAGAAAATCACTCGTTGCTGTTCTCTCATTGCCTTTTTTGCAAAGTTAAAGGCATATAAAGTACTTCCTTTTTTGTATTGAATCAAATCGGTTGAATTCAAATATTTGGGTGACCTAGAAGAATCGCCTCGCAAAAATCGCCCTCCCATAGCCACAACATTTCCATTTTTGTCAAAAATGGGAAACATCAATCGATCTGAAAAAAAAGCTGTATCAGGAAATTTTTTGCTGAACAACCCGGATTCTTTTAAGAAGTCCTCACCAAAATTTTTTTTCAATAAAAAAGAGTGCAACCATTTTCTGTCAGCAGGACTATATCCGATCTTAAATTTTTCGAGTGTTTCAAACGTTATTCCTCTTGACGTAATGTAATCAAGGGCAAATTTACCTATTTCCGTTTCCATAAGAAAGTAATGGAAGGTAGTTGCAACTCTTGTATACAAATTGATGTATTCTTCTTTCTTTTTTACATTCTCATCTTTTTTGTGGTATTCATCGCCAGAATTTACATAATTCAGTTGTACTCCTGCTTTTTTTGCAAGCATTTCCACAGATTCCGCAAAAGAAACTTTTTCCATTTCCTGCACAAACTTGAAAACATTGCCTGCCGCATGGCAGCCAAAGCAGTAAAAAAATTTCCTATCCTGATCTACAGAAAAAGATGGAGTTTTTTCATGATGAAACGGGCAACATCCAAACCATGATGAACCTCTCTGCACTAAAGGAACATACTCTCCTACGATGTGAACGATATCAACTCTAGATTCAACTTCATCAATTGATTCTTTTGAAATAAAACTCATTTTTTTTCAGGATTTTTTTTTGTATACATGTTTTCAGCTTTTATATGCTGATCAAAACTCTTGCTGAATGTATGACGACCTTTTACGGGATCTGTAAGCACGAAATAATAATAGTCTGTTTCGGCAGGCCTTGAAGCAGCTTTTATGGAAACAAGCCCCGGATTAGAAATTGGACCTGGTGGCAATCCTGCCCACTTATATGTGTTGTATGGATTATCAATCTTGAGGTCTTCGTATGTTATACGATCAGGATGAGGCAACCCCTGTATTTCAGTAATTATATATTCAATGGTTGCACAAGAATACAGACCTATATTACTTTTAATTCTGTTCTTAAATACACTTGCAATGAGAGGAGCTTCTTCTGGAACTCGATATTCTCTTTCAATGATTGAAGCAAGAATCAATACATCGTAAAACTCCTCTGGACTCAAATCTTTTAGTTCCTCAATTTCTGACACTTTGTCAAAAAAATTGTCAAGAAACTTTGCCACAACACTTTCAACGGACATTCCTTCCGTAAAGAAATATGTGTCGGGAAATAAAAAACCTTCTAGATTTTTGCCTTTTGGGATGGAATATCCTTCCTCCTCTGCATATTTTTCTAGCAGTTCAATATCATTGCAGGCCTGTATAAAGCTTAGTGCATCGCACACATGTGCTTTTTCCAGCTCAAAAGCAGTTTTTGTTATTGTCAACCCCTCAGGAACGCTCAGCTTTATGTTGGCCGCAACACCTGTTTGCAAAAGTATGTACAATTCCTTCAGAGACATGGAACTTTTCACGGTGTAAACACCGCTTTTAAGGTTAAAAGGTTTTGTTCTGTCAAAAAAAGAGAAACGAGCTGCATAATAAAAAAATGTCCAAGACTTTATAATACCGTTGTTCTGCAATTCTAATGCAGTTTCTTTTATGGACATTCCCTTTGGTATGTGCAACTCATAGACAGATTCAGACTGTTCGTCAGACACAGGACTTGTTACATAGAAAAACAAGGCAACAGCCATAACTGTCGTGAGTGCAATTATGGCAATGAACCATGCCAATATTTTTTTTATCATATTAAATCTCTATTTCCTGCCCTTCAATTGCAAGTTCAATTTCAAGATTCTTGTTTGCACTTGATTCTGCATACCACCTCGCCGCATGCAAAATGGAATAAATTTTTTGATCGCTATAGGTTGGCTCATGATGAAACAAATACAATTTCTTGGCTTTGTACAAATTCGCAAAGTCTACGGCCTTAAAAACTATGTTGTGCCCCCAGTTTTTTTTGCGCTCTGCCTCATCATAATTATACTGACTGTCCAGAATAAGAATGTCTGCATCGTCAAAGAAATGATTATACTCGATTGATGTATCAAAATCATCAGGTCGAAGTTCAACATCAGTAGCAAAAATGATTTTTTTACCGTTTTCTTCAAAAGAATATGTGTAGGAATTCCCAGGATGTTTCATTTTTATCATGGAAATTTTCACGCCATTCAATAAAAAACTTTGATGATTTTTTAGAAGATGAAAGTGAAAACGATCCTTTATGTTTTCCCATTTGCAATTTGGAGGAAAATACGGACATGAATTTTGAACGCTTAAAATACGTTCAGCATCAGGAAAGGCAGAATACAATTCAATTTTTGCCTTTGGATTAAAAACAGGATTAAAGAAAGGAATTCCCTGAATATGATCCCAATGAAAATGAGACATGAATATTCTATATACTAAATCTTTAGGGTGCTTACCGTGAATTGCATACTCTCGCAATCCTGACCCAGCATCCAAAATAAAAGAATTTCCATTGTCAGTTTCCAATTCCACGCAGGGAGAATTTCCACCCAAAGAGCCAAAAAGCCAATCTGGGAGAGTTGCTAAAAAACGAGTTCTAGCATCCTGACTAGCAATATCTCTCGGTGTAATGCGTTCTACTGCTGCAACAATTTTAGCTTGTACTTGCTCAGGGGTTAATGGTGTTGGGATTGAACCTCTTACACCCCAAAAACGAATGACCACATATCCTCCTAAGTTGAGTATACCTCAATTATGGATATTATTCTACTACAAAATATCATTTTTGGCAAAAAAAAAGCACCGACATATATCGGTGCAATTTACTGGGGAGTGAAGGATTCGGACCTACGAAGGACGAGCCAACAGATTTACAGTCTGCCCCCTTTGACCACTCGGGAAACTCCCCATTTCTTTTAGAAAAAGAAACTTCTAAAAGAAGAGCCGCCACAGGGACTCGAACCTTGGACCCCGAGATTACAAATCACGTGCTCTACCAACTGAGCTATAGCGGCATGTGTCATTTACTGACGTTTAAGACTATACATGAATGAAAAAAAAAAGTCAATACATCAATTTCTTTTTTTATACTTTTTTTTCAAAAAAACTTTATTATTAACACAAAACGGAATACGTTTTGTAGTCATCTCATAAAAACGTCTTTTCAGAGTTGTCTCGAAAAACTAGTTCGTCGAAGCTCCTTTGTACAATTCTATGTACCGCCCTGCAACCTTTTTCCATGAAAATTCTTTCTTTATATATGATGCGGCAAATGCTTTCATGGCATCAAATGCATCATTGCCGATATTCAAATAAATCGTTATAAGCGAACGCAGTATTCCTGCAAGTATTTTCGATGTATTGCTATCATAAAGAAATCCCGTTTCCGTATTGACAATTTTTTGAAGTCCTCCTGTTGCATGGGCAACTGGAATTGTTCCAAAAATCTGTGCAATAAAATCTTCTGTTCCGCACGGTTCAAATTCACTTGGCATAACGGCAATATCCGCAGCAGCAATGCATAGTCTGGAAAGAGCCTTGTCGTAACCATTAAAATATATGGCATTGCCCTTGTGTTCCAGAGAAAACTTCACAAGCTTTTCTTCAAGAGTTTGTTCTCCCTGACCAATAAAAATAAATTTAACCGAAAGATTTTCTTTCAACAGAATTTTTGCAGCTTCAAGCAATACGGGAATACCTTTTTGAGTCACAACGCGACCATGGTATGTTACAAATACAGTATTTTCATCTTTTACAGCAAGATATCCATATTTTGTAATGCCCTTTCCTGCCACCTTTACATCATGAGATGCATGTTTTTCCAAAAAAAACTGACGACATTTATACTTGCCTAAAAAATCGCTTGCAATAGGATTATAGGCAAACGGTAATGCCGAAACAACAGTATTCAATGGATTGTATCGTTCATAGTCGATTCCATTGGTTATTCCCGTTAAGGGAATGTTTCTGTCTTTAAAAAAGAAACTGAGTCCGCCAGAATCTTGTCTGCCATCAACAATTTCCTTTGCATATTCAGGAGAAACAGTTGTCATGCACGCATAATCTGCACTCAACAGAAAAGGTTCAATGCATCCATGGTTGAGACCTCGTTCAAGTTCTTTTTGTGAAAGCCCCGTCAAAAATACAGCTTCTTCCATGGAACTGTATTCATGATGATATCCGCTTCCAGCATTGTGTATCGTAATGATGCTTTTTGTGGAATCGTAAAAAGACCTATAATAGGAATTGTTTTTTTTATAGTGTTCTAAAAAAATCGGCACCATGGCAGCCGTTGCATCATGGCAGTGTATGACATCAGGCTTTTCAGTATCGGAACACGTGCTGCCATAAGCAACAACAGCCTTTTGAAATAATGTATTCAAAAACTGAACATCTTCATGACCGCATCCATGCCTGTGTCCAGGATTTTCCAGTTCTTCGCTTTTTGTATAGGTATACACCCCTTTTTTTTCTGAAAAACGCTTGTGTCCCACGAATACAACATCAACACCGTTCTTTATGCCATGGCTAAAAGAAACGTGTATTTTTTTTTCTTGAACCGTTATTATAACAGGTTGATGCCACAGACAGGTAAAATTCGATATTCCTGATAAATCTGTGCAACCGTACAGAGGTATAAAAAGCGTTACCTTTTGTCCTTGGGCACACAAAGCTTCCGAAATAGAACAGGTCACATTCTTTACACCACCAGCTTCTGCAATTCCTGCATATTCACGAGCAACCATCCAGATGTTCATCAAGAATTACCTCGGGACAAGTCCGGACGCAATACCTCAGCACCATTAAGGTAAACTGATTGAACAGTACTCTCTTCCGGCAAGTAAACGGTTATCATTGTGCGTATGACATTTTTCAGGGAATTCTTCATGATAGGTTCCTGAGAACAGAATAAAGGTATGTGCGACACATCAATGCCGAGCTTTCCTCTCCGCAGAGCTGCAGCAGGATTTAATTCATCTATGTCTGTCGTTACAGTAAACTGAATGGAAACAAAGTCCTTTTCATTGGTCAGATTATTTTCTTTCAAAATTGTTTTAAAAAGCCATTCAACATTCTTTACAATAGAAGCCGCGTTGTTTTCCGTGCATATTGCACCACGAATGCAAAAAATTCTATTCATGCTGTACCTCACTTGTTTCTGATTCAGATGCTACTTCTACCTGTTCCTGCTGCAATTGATCTTGTACAGGAACTTGCTGTTGCTGAATTTGAATGTTCTGCACCATGGGAGCAACAAGCTTTTCCTTTAGGACTTCATGCAAGTCATTTTTATAAGTCTCGTACAGTAGCCGTGCATTTTCATACATTTCAAAATCAGGAATTTTGACGGCTTCAAATTCAACAGAATGAAGGACAATGTCCTCAAAATCTTTGTTTTTTGATGCCAAAAGCTTCAAAGTATCACTGTCCAGTGCTTTTGGATGGGTGATAACCTTATCTTTTGCAGAGTTTAGAATGTATTCTGCAATTTCCTTGGCAAGAATCATGGCTTTGTTTTCAAGGACAATGTTCAAGTCATCCTGTGTCTTTATTTTGTTGTCTGCAACCTGCTGTACTATTTCATTTGGCTGCATGGAAAGTACAATAGCCATCTTGATGTCATAGGAAAAATCTACATTATTGTCCAACATCTTTTCATATATTTCATTCGAAGGCAGGGAACCTGAATATTCTTGGCTACTCTTGTACGGATCCATTGAAAAAATAAGGAGATTGGCATTGGTAGGAAGCAGAGTTTCCCACCTCCATGCAAATTGTCCTGGAAGTACAGGATTTTTTAACACACCACTGGTTTTAGAAACCAATACACCGCACGTTCCAGGTTTTACCCGGAATTGAATCCATCCAGCAAAAAAAACAATACAAGCAGCAATAATTAATATAAAAAGATTTGCAAAGAATCGTCTCATTCATTATATTGTATAGGGTTTTAACATTTTTTACAACATGAAACATACTATTCATGACAACACTTTTTTCTTTCGCCTCATAAAGCGTTTTACGCTCTTTCTGTTTCTGCAGCTAGCTGTTCTATGCGTCTTGTATGTACGGGGAAGCTTTCAGAATTTTTTAGACAGCACGCAGCGTTTCCTGCTTTTATTCTGTTCCATTGATTCTGCAATGCTGTTCATTTTTTCAATTGCCGGAGCCGTACAAAGCATTGTACTTCTATTTGTAAACAAAGAAAAAAAATATATTCTGTATTTTTTAGGCTACCTATGCATTTTGTTTTTATGTACAGCACTATTTTTCATTCTCAGAGGCATAACGTTTCTTTCTTTAGGCTTACATGTACAGGGGCAATGACAAGAAATGTTCCGCTTTTTACGCCAATTCTGACTGGCTGATTGTTTTTCAGATGGTCACTTGCAATTCTGTTTGAAATGCTCGGCATTCCTTTTTTTCTGAACATGCTGCTTTCCCATTCGAAGCCTTCTGTTTCAATGACTCCGCCCTCGTAAGTGTCTGTTGTTCGGACAATGGACACCCTGTCTTGCAGTTGCAATCCTGAAACATACAATACATCGTCCTGTTTTACAAAGCAGAAAATCTGCTTGCCACACAACCAAAAATCCGAGTGTTTTTCGCTACTGAATGTATCTACAATGCCCAAAAAGTGGTCAGCAGCACCTCCTGCACCGCCTACAAGCGTTATGATGCTTTTATCATTACAGATTTTCTTCAGTTCGAATGCTTTTTCCAATGCAAGCTCTGTATCTGTAAAGTCTTTATCCTTGGGAAATACCTGCACTTTATCTGCATATTTTTCAAGCAATTTTCTGTTTGAAATGCTGTCCATGTCACCCAGGATGCAATCGGGGAAAAAATCCACTTTGTTTCCATAAAACTGCCGATAGCATTCAAGCGTGTCAGCACCAGAGTCAGCAGCAATAACTGCATCAACCTTTGGAAATGAATCAAAAAAAGAAAGTGAATCTTGAGGTAGCGTAAAATCTCCTCCTGTAAAAACAACTATGTGCATTTTTCTATTCCTTTACAGATTACCTGTTGCAAGTCCTCCATAAGCCAGAGTATATCATTTCTGAAACTGTATTGCCATGGGACAAAACTAAAAGGCAAACAAAAGTTGCATCAAGAGCGTGATTTCCCTGCCACAAATCTTAAAATATAGACGCTTTTTTTAAGCTTTGCTATAATAGGGCTTATGTCACTTACAGAAAAAACTCATATTTCAATACCAGCAGAATTAAAAAAAGTAAATGAACTGTTTACTAAGAACGGCTTTAAGGCATTTCTCGTTGGCGGTGCTGTAAGAGACATGATACTGGGAAAACCCAGTCATGACTGGGATCTAGCAACTAATGCAACGCCTCAGCAGGTAATGGAAATCTTTCACAGGGTCATTCCAACAGGCATTGCACATGGTACTGTAACCATACACATTTTTGGACTGGAATTGGAAACAACAACATTCAGAACCGAAGCTGGTTACAGCGATGGACGGCATCCAGATGCTGTCATATATGCCTCTACAATTGAAGAAGATTTGTCGCGAAGAGATTTCACCATGAATGCCATTGCAGCAGAGCTTTCCACAGGCTTACTGATTGATCCGTTCGGTGGCATTCAAGACATTCACAATAAAATCATTCGGACTGTAGGAAATCCTTTGGAACGTTTTGACGAAGATGGACTTCGCCCTGTTCGGGCAATACGCTTTGCAGGGCAATTGGGATTTACCATTGAATCCGAAACGCTGAAAGCATTGTCGAATCCCTCTGTATTAAAAAAAACAGCTTCCATTTCAGTAGAGCGGTTTCGTGATGAATTCTGCAAAATGCTTTCGTCTTCGACACCAAGCATTTCCCTCAAATTATTGGAACAGACTGGCATCATGAACCTGTTTATTCCTGAATTTGCCGTGTGCCGAAACTGCTCCCAGTCTGATACGCGGGGCTATCATGATTTTGATGTAGCAGATCATCTTTTTTATGCCTGCGACGGTGCTCCCAAAGACAATCTTGTTGTCCGCCTGTCAGCATTCTATCATGACATCGGAAAGCCAGAAGCTCGCTTTTCCGAAATAGTTGACGGCTCGGAAATCATTCATTTTCATGGTCATGAATCAATATCAGCAAAAAAAGCTCAGCAATCCATGCGTTTCCTAAAGTTTTCAAACGAAATGATAGATGCCGTTGCCCATTTGGTAAAGGAACACATGTTCTTTTATGAAAGCACATGGTCAGATGCAGCTGTCAGACGTTTTATCATACGCATTGGACTTGAAAATATTGACAATCTGTTTGCTGTTCGCCTCGCAGACATTCATGGCATGCACAACGTTCCTGTCGTTCCTGGAAGTCCAAGCTGGAACAACCTTGAAGAATTCGAAAAACGCATTGCAAAGGTAACGAAAGAAAAAACGGCCTTAAGTCTGAAAGATCTTGCGCTTTCGGGGACGGACTTAATGGAGCTTGGAATTCCTAAGGGAAAACTGATTGGAATGATCTTAAAAGAATTGTTTGAAACGGTGACAGACTCACCAGAAATGAATACAAAAGAAAAACTGTCAGTTCTGGCAAAAAACATCTATACAAAGAAATATCAAGACATGTAGAAAGCCGCACCAATTGAATGCGGCTCTGCTTTGTCAATGCCTTGATTTTTCCATTATATGACCATGTTCATAGCAGCCCTTACTTCGTCAAGCGTTTTGACTGCAATTTCACGTGCACGCTGGCTGCCATCAAGCAAAACCTTTCTGATGTAGTCAGGATTTTTTTCCAGCTCTGCTCTTTTTGCACGTATAGGGCGAAGCTCTTCATTCAATGCTTCGGTCAGGGTTGATTTCAGCAGTCCGCCGCCACCATCTCCAATACGTTCGGCAACTGATTCTGGAGCTTCTCCCGTACACAAAGCAATGAGCATGAGTAGGTTTGCAACTTCGGGTCTGTTGACAGGATCATAGGAGATGTGTCGTTCCTGATCTGTCTTGGCCTTTTTTATCAGCTTTGCGGTTTCATCTTCTGTTGCAGAAAGCATGATTGCATTTCCCCGAGACTTGCTCATCTTTTGGCTACCATCAAGACCAAGAATGCTTGGAGTCTTTGAAAGTAATGCATCTGGCAGCGGAAAAATGGGGGCTGAATCCTTGCAGAATTTTTCATTGAATTTACGGGCAATAGTCCGTGTAAGTTCAATGTGTGGCAACTGGTCTTTTCCTACGGGGACAACATTTCCTTTGCAGAAAAGAATGTCACAAGCCTGATGAATTGGATACGTAAGCATGCCTGCATTAATCGTTTTGACTTTTCCGTTCTGCAAGGCACTTTGAATTTCTTCCTTTACCGTAGGATTTCGTTCAAGTTCTGCACTGGTCACCAATGTAAGGAATGGAAGCATGAGCTGGTTTGCCTCTGGTACATAGCTGTGCGGATAGATGACAACATCTTCACCGGGCTCGATGCCACACGCAAGATAATCTATAACAAGCTGCTTTGTATTCTGGCTTATTTCCTGATACGCATCATGATCCGTAAGGACCTGATAATCTGCTATCAAAATCATTGTTGGAACGCCCATCTTTGAAAGGCGTACGCGATTTTTAAGAGAACCAAAATAATGACCAATGTGAAGGCGACCTGTAGGACGATCTCCTGTCAATACGCGAAACTTCTTTGGATTTGCTATAATTTCCTGTTCCAGTTTATTGCTGCGCTCTACCGAAGCAGCAAAGGTTTTGTTTGTATCAATGTCAGACATATATCCTCTTTTTTAGCTTTGATTGCCAACCGATAATACCATAATTAATAACTTGGAGCAATAATAATTGACTGCAGGAGGTCAACATTGTTGCATATTTTTGATATTTGATTACAATACAGTGAATATGAGAGCAACAAAAGCAATAATAAACCTTACCAGTCTAAGAAACAATATACGAGAAATAAAAAAACTGTTGAAAGCGCCAACTAAACTGTGCATTTCAGTAAAAGCAAATGCCTATGGACATGGCGCAGTGGAATGTGCAAAAGTGGCAGTCGAAGAAGGAGCTGATTTTCTCGCGGTTGCAACACCAGAAGAAGGTGTTCAGTTACGGAATGCCGGAATCAACATTCCCATAATCATGCTCAGCCTTTGCGATCCACAAGAAGTGGAAACGGTCGTAAAGAACGATATTACCCCATTTGTTTTTGATGAAGAATACATGCAGTACTTTGCAAAAGCATGCCAAAACGCGGGAAAAACAGGCTATCATGTTCATATTGCGGTTGACACAGGCATGGGAAGGATTGGTGTACGCCCCACCGAAGCAGGAAAACTTGCTTCGGCAATAGAAAAAACAGGTACTCTGCATGTTGGTGGCATCGGTACCCACTTTGCATTAAGTGATGACACAGCAGAAACCAGCAAGTCATATACAAAAACGCAATTTACTCTGTTTCTTGAAGCCGTAAAAGCTGTAAAGGATGCCGGAATTGAGCCGGGAATCTGTCACTGTTCAAATTCTGCAGCAACATTGGACTGTCCCGAAATGCATTTGGACATGGTGCGCCCCGGCATCATCGTATACGGCTATTATGCAGACAAGATTGACGAAACATATCTAGCAAAAAAGAATGTTTCCGTGCATCTGGAACCTGTCATGACATTGCAGACAAAAGTGTGCAGCATACGTTCTTTTTCTAAAGGACAGAGCATTGGTTATGGCAGGACTTGGATTGCTCCAGAAGATACTGACATTGCCGTTCTTCCAATCGGTTACGGAGACGGCATGTTGCGGCGTTTTTCAACAAAAGGCGTTTCCGTTTTCATACACGGAAAACGCTACCCTATTCGCGGAAGAATATGTATGGATCAGTGCATGGTGGATATTGGAAAAAACAATGCCGATGTACACCGATGGGACGATGTCATTATTTTCGGTTCAGAAAAAAATGGTGTCCGCCAGTCAGCAGAAGACATTGCTCGATTGACGGACACAATATCGTATGAAATAACTACAGGCATTACGAATCGCGTGCAGCGAGTGTTTCAGAACTAAGGCTTAAGGCAAGCAATCCTTGCCCTATGTAATATGTCAAGAGATTAAAGAGTGTAAGCATATTTTTAAGCATTGGCTGCACATTCATGAACAGAATGAACAAAAGAATGATGTCGGAAATGGCAAACAGAGTTACACCTGTAATGGTAAGGCAAACGAACAACTTTGCTTTTTTTGCATACTGAGAAAGACTGAGTGCTTTTCCCATCATAAACGTAAGCACGATGCCGTAGAAAACGATGCATGGAAACAATCCCTGAAAATCAAACAAGTTTGAAAGAAATACCAGCAGAAAGAATGCCGGCATTACAATTGCCATGGGAATAAAATTGACAATTTCAAGTCGCGGAGCTTTTAATGAAAAAGCAACAACATAAAATATGTGTCCTGCCGCAAAAGAAATAAGTCCTGCAACAAAAAATCCGATTGAAATAAATTGCAGCTCAAGAAGAATGTCGCCAATCATGCCCAAGACCAAGCCTGATAAAACGAGCTTTTTATAGACCGATAAAGAGCCTTTTTCTATTCTTGCAGCAGCAACCCCTGTCGCAACAAACAGAACACTTGTCAAAGCTTTAAGGAATACTTTTAGAATTTGAGAAATTCCAAGGAAACCAACGATGTTCAGAGCAGCAAGAGAAAGTACCATTGCACAAAACGTAATAATTTTAATCATAGCTTCATATTATCCTATAATTGCAAATTTCGTAAATAGCTTTTTACTTCTGCAACAAGATAAAACGAGCCAGCAACAAGAACAGGAACCCGCTCTTTATTTGCAGTGTCAAACAGCACCTCAATAGCTTTTTCATAGTCTTCAATGACAGTACAGTCTATTTTTTCACTGGTAAAAGCTTTAGCCGCCCTTTGCACGTCGCTTTGCTTTACATTGCCGGGACGCGTCAGTACAATCCTGCTGCATTCATCCTTAAAATGTATGGCGATGTCTTCAACATCTTTGTCTGCTGCACAGGCAAAGAGCAAGAAAGGCTTTTGCATGGATTCATGAAGTTTGTCCTGCAAAGCGACAACAATATGCCTGTATGTTTTCATGGTAATGTGAATGCTGTTTGCTGTGTGTGCACCATCTAAAACAATGAATGGAATGTTCGGATGCAGAGAGCTAGCCGTCATTTCAAAGCGTGCAGGAAGATATGCCCGTGAAGCACCGCGTCCAATCATAGATTCGTCAATGTCGGGGAAAACATGTTTTACAGCAAGTGCTGCAAGGGCGGCATTTTCAACCTGTACATCGCCAAGCATCTGCAATGCAACATGTACATCCTTTTGGAACAGAGGAGATGAAATGTCAGCATCCAACGTAATGAACGGAGCATCTTTTAATGTATTATTTTTTATACTTTCACAAAAGTTATGTCTAATATTGTATACAGTATTGGAAATGCGTGCATTTTTTTCTACTTGTATGAACGGTGCATTCAACGAAGATGCTATGTCCTGTAACGCCTTGTATGCTTCGTCTGTTTGGCGAGCACAGACGACAGGAGTTGCTTTTTTTATGATTCCTCCTTTTTCTTTTGCAATTTTTTCAATCGTGTCTCCCAGAAACTCCGTATGCTCCAATTCTATGGGACCTATGCAGCAACATACAGGCTGAACAACATTGGTTGCATCAAGCCTTCCTCCTAGCCCTACTTCCCACACTGCATAGTCAACACGGGCATTCCGAAAGCATAACATTGCAAACAGCGTTACCAATTCAAACCATGTTACGGGGCGTTGTGCCGGGAATTCCTCTAAAGGAATAGAATCAACGACATCCATCAATTCGTAAGCTGATTGACGGTACACTTCAAATTCAAAAGGTTTGTTTCCATATCCCACGCGTTCCTTAAAATCCAAGATGTGCGGAGACGTATATACTCCCGTACGGAGACCTTTTTCTTCTAGAATTCCTGCAATCATTGCAGAAATTGAGCCTTTTCCCTTTGAACCTGCAACATGAAAACAAGGACAATACGTTTCCGGGTGATGAAGCTTTTCACATAAAAACTTCATGGTATCAAGCCAGAAAATATTTTTTTTAGGTGTTCTTTCAAAGTTAAGGTATCGATCAATCCATTCTGTAAAAAAATGCAAAGATTCATCACTATTCGTACTCATGATATCTACAGCTCTTACAAAAGTTTTTCCAACGTTACAGAACTAATGCTGTAACGATAGTTTATTGTACCAAACAATTCTGCATCTTTTTCAGAGGCAGCTGGTCCTGGCATTAAAGTAGGAATAACAATGTATTCCTTGTCTTTTCTATATATTGCATACTTAATATATCCTCCATTTTCAAGGTCTTTTTTTAGATTAAAATCTATAGGAAGACCATCTCGTGGAGCAATGTTCTGTATTTGACCTCTTCGCAATAACGATTCAGAACTCATTCGGTCATATCCAGTAATGCACTGCGGACACAAGAACGGATCTGCCCAAAAGGATTCGTCAGTATTCAAAAAGGATTCCATGGATGTCATTCCTTCATAGACAGTAGATTTCGTCCATGTCCTAAAACAAATTTTTTGAGACAAGGAATCTTTTAATCCAAAAAATATGTGGGAAAGGACATTCCTGTTTTCATCATAAAAAGTAACGGACGTAGCCTGCCCATCATCAACTTCCAGTGACTTCCAGGAAGACACTTTCTCTGTTTTTACTTGCACTTGCATTATCTGCACGGCAGAATCAATTGCATTTTCAACATTTTGAATGTCTGCAGGCCACACATAGTTTCCATTGGAAGCCGTCGACATGCCTATCCATACATTATTTTTCTTTTTTAAGGTAATTGAAGCTTCTGCATCGGAAATCGTAATGGCAAAAACATCTGCCCTGTAATTGGGATTAAGTAAAGCTGTCGGTACAGAAGGAGCCTTGTTTTTTTGAGTGAACGGTAAAAATGCAATCAAAAGCAATAAAAGAAAAATGCCGTCACATATATAAAAAAACAATACACCCTGTTTTAGAGACATTCTTTTCAAACGAATTCCTCCTTGTTAAAACGACATCGTTGTACATGGACAATAATAGCACAAAGCAACAGCACAAAAGCTGGCAACAGAATTGTCACACAAAAAACAGCCCTCACCGACATTGCACGTGTCTTGTACAGCGAAGTATCTGTACGTGATTTATTTTTTAATGCAAGTAGCTCCGTCTGCCCACTCAATTGCAAGAGACTGTCAGTTAAAAAATGAAGACTCCTGTCATCAATCAGAGGCACCGTTTGGCCATTGCCTCCTGTTCGGTTGCTCGAAGTAAATGCAATAAGATTCGTATCCACAGCATATTGGTCTCCAAAAACAATGCACGTTGCTCGACCATCTTTTTGTAGTTCCACACACACATCAAACTGGTCAGAACTGTTCGGAGCTGTTTGTTCAACTGTAAAGGGATTTGTCTCGGCAACACTTCCTTCGTCAGCCTCAACAAGCCATGCTGATTTTGAGGTATGTAAACGGGCAGAAACTGTCACTCCTGCTTCTGCTGCAACATCCTCTGCAATTTCAATTGCACACGGCCAAAAAACGGTCATGCCGTGCGGTAAATCCTTCTGCTTTTGGAGTACAGGCCAGAGAGAATAAGGAATGGTTTTTATTTCGTCTGCGCTTGCAAGGGATAGCGAAAAGCAAGATTCATCTGCCACCATAGAATCCTTAACGTATATGCCAAATTGCTGGAGCATATACAGAACATTGTCTTTTATGATGTCGCCGCTTTGAGAAAATGACCAGTCATTTTTTATGTCAATACGGTAAGGTGCACTTGCAATGAAAGCCTTGCCTCCCCTTTGCAAAAAATAAGACAAAGCTTCTGCGTCTTCACGCGTACATTCTGACGATCCCAATACAAGAAGGGGAACCTCGGGAATCTGAAAAAAAACTGTTTTTCCTGCAGCCGCCTGAGACGGAAAGCATGTTTGAAAAACAGAAAAACCTTGCGATTCTAGCCACGGTTTGACATAACTGTAATCTGAATCCAATGAAAGCCCATTTCCAATGACAACCTGAACATTCCGAGCAATGCCTCGAACGATGTACTGAATCCGACTTGTCATATCATATTCAAGCGTTTTTGTATCGAGCACAAAGGGTATAATTTCTGTATTTTCAAGATACTGTATTACTATTGCAGAATACACTGTTGTGTACGAAGTTGTTGAATCTGATGCCGTTTGAATTTGCTCCCCTCGAATTCCGTGAGATGCAAGAATTTTTTCACTCTGCGTTTTTACAGGATCCACCAATTCATAAAACACACTGTGGCTTGCTCCTGCATACGTTTGAAGAAAATCGTCAACATCCCTGACTTGCGGATACAGATTTCTCAGAACAGGACTCAAATAATACGTAATTTTCAATGGGTCTTCAACTTCTGAAAGCAAGACAGAACTGTACGGAGTGATGGAAAACTTTTTTTCCACCGTTGCATCAATGCGGAAAAAGTACCTGTACGAATTCAAAAGCAACAGAATGTATGTGGCAACAGTCAAGACCGTCAGTTTTTTCAAGTACGGACTTTGCAAGCCACGCTTGCGTTTCAAGACCATTACAGTTGCACCAGTAAAAAAAATGCTTGAAGATGCATAAAACAATAGGTCTCTGGAGTCGATGATCCCTTTACTGCTTGCATCAAAATGCCATTCAAAAGAAAAAACTTTGAAAAGACTGACAATCCAATTCGGCAGGTCAACGGAAACGGCAATCAAATGGGCATTGTTTATGAGCAAAAAGAGTAAAACCGAAAGAGTCAACGCAAGAATGACCGTATTGCAGAGGGCAAAAAGAAAAATGCTTGCGGCAATTCCTGTAAATAGGTAGAAAATTATGCCCAGATATCCGCACACAATGAGGGAAACATCAACATCACCAAATGTATTCACGCACAGGGGAACTGGCAAGGTAAGGATGACAGGAACAAGGCAGACGGAAAGTACGGCACTCCATCTGAGAGCAACAATGGATGCATCACTGAAAGGAAAAGACCATTCACTGTCGAACGAAGGAAGCATGGCCGTCATGGCAGGCATAATCAGCACCAGCACAGATGCCATGGAAGAAAAAAAACGATGCAAATCAGTTGAACCTGCCCCCATGAAAAAGTTCTGTCCAACAAAAAAAGCTATTACAGAATATCCAATAAAAAACAGAACAAGAAAATATGCAAAGGGATTGTACAGAAGACGAAGCAAATAACGCTTATAGAGAAAAATCAGTCTTTTGTGAGCCATAAGAATGCTTCCTCCATAGACTTTTTTCCAGTTGCATCGATGATTTCCCCGGCAGTTCCTTTTGCTACAACAGATCCTTTATGTACAATATAAAGATAATCGCACACCAACAACGCTTCTTCTATGTGGTGAGTAGAAAGTATTGTTATGCAAGATTTTGAAATGTTTTTTATGGCTTGCCGTACAGAAACCGTTTGAGCAGGATCCAGTCCCTCGGAAAACTCATCAAGGACAAGAACCTTTGGACTAAAGACAAAAGCTTTAGCAAGGCTCGTTCTTTGTTTGAAGCCTTTTGAAAGGGTTACCGTTTTTTTTGCCAGTACTGTTTCCAATTCAAAAAGCCGCACCGTTTTTTTTACAGCATCATCAACTTTATCACAAGGCATGTCGTGAAGCAAGGCCTCTTGATGCAGCAGTTCTTTTACAGAAAGCGTTCTGTCAAGTTCAGGCGTTTCTGGTACATACCCCGTAATTGAACGAATTGCCGTACAATCAGTGTGCCCGCAGACCGAAATGCGCCCAGAAGAAGCATAGTGCATTCCGCATAGAGCTTTCAGGAATGTTGTCTTGCCAGCTCCATTCAGTCCAAGAATACCTGTTACAAGACCTTTTTCTGCTTCAAAATTCATATTGCTGCAGGCTTTCCATTGGTGTTTTTTGGAACTATACCATTTTGAAAATGACTCTACAACAACTTTATTTTCAAAAGAATCCATGATTAATCAGTCTTCATAAGGAATTTCAAATCTCATTCGATCCCTTGTCAATTCCGTTGCAGGATAGACTTCTTTTGCCTGTTGAAGCAATACATCCAATTCGCGATCCGTATACCGAGGACTGTAATGAATCATGGCCATGCGCTTTACCTGTGCATCCCGTGCAATAACGGCAGCCTGCCTTGCAGTCATGTGTTTTTTTTCTTTTGCCTGATCTGCACAGTCATCTGCAAACATTCCTTCACAGATAAGCAAATCAGAACCTTTTACTTCATTTGCTATGGACGGAAGGTACAAAGTATCTGTAACAAAACTGAATTTTCTTCCGCTGCGAGGTTTTCCAACTACCTGTTCAGGCTTAACTTCAATTCCTTCAGCATTTATGACTGACTGGCCGCGCTGCAATTTTCCCCACAGAGGGCCTTTTGGAACTTTTAGCTTTTCTGCAGTTTCAGGATTGAATTCACCGGGTCTGTCCAGTTCTTCAAGCGTATATCCGACACAGGTTTTGGTGTGTTCAAGGGGAAAGGCTCGTACATAAAAATCTTCACCTCCGTATACGGTGCAGGGAGCTGTTATTTCCTTTACGATAATGGGATAGTTTATGTACATGTCCAGAACTTTTCTGCTTGTTTCAATGTATTCTGAAATTTTTGGAGGTCCAAAAATGTACAACGGCTCCTTTCGTTCCACTTGAGCAGAAAGCATCAGTATGCCGGGAAGCCCTGTTACATGATCCGCGTGAGTGTGGGAAACAAAAATTGCATTTATTTTTTTCCATCTCAAATTAAGTCTTCTTAAAGATACTTGGGTTCCTTCACCACCATCAAACAGGAACAAATCGCCATCCCTTCTGAGAAGAACAGAAGTAAGGTGTCGGTATGGCAAAGGCATCATGCCACCGCAACCCAAAACAAAAGCTTCCATATTCATGCCCTTACTTTACACTAAAAAAAGAAATCATTCAACACAGAAAAAACAGACCTATTGTTGCACTGCGTTTTGTCACGAAATCCAGTGCATTTTGTCACGAAATCCAGTGCGTTTTGTCACGAAATCCAGTGCGTTTTGTCACGAAATCCAGTGCGTTTTGTCGCAAAATCCAGTGCGTTTTGTCGCAAAATCCAGTGC
>ERZ842401.410-NODE-410-length-61698-cov-7.457911_pt1 | contig 61698 bp, 53 predicted proteins | sample MGYA00521270_ERZ842401 | MGnify/ENA primary metagenome ERZ842401 (study PRJEB31892, sample SAMEA3878208) | bioreactor metagenome | biome: Moose rumen | place: Sweden | collected 2011-10 | study: EMG produced TPA metagenomics assembly of the PRJEB12797 data set...
GGCGTCGCCCTGGCCTACAAGCAGGATTTCAACAGCGTAAGGCGCCGCATCAAGACTCCCAAACCGAAGAAGAAGAAAGAGTAAGAGTAAAAAAAGCGCGTCCGTTTGGACGCGCTTTTTTTTCAGTTATAGTCGGAAGGATTATTTTCTTCTTCTTCTGGGTTTGAGGTTGTGTTTTGCGACGAAATCGTCCAACACTTCCTTCAGGGTCGGGGTGCCGATTTCCTGGAGTTCATAACCAACCTTCACAACGGGTTGTTTGATCTTGATGAAACGCGGCAGGTCGATGGGGGTACCGATGACGACGGCGTCGCACTTGGTGTTGGCGATGGTCTTCTCGAGGTCCTTCATCTGCTGAGCGCCGTAGCCCATAGCGGGAAGCAGCGTGCCGATGTTCGGGTAGCGTTCGAAAGTAGTGGTGAGCTCGCCAACAGTGTAAGGACGAGGATCAACGAGTTCGGCAGCGCCATACTTCATAGCGGCAACCGTACCGGCACCGATCTTCATTTCACCGTGGGTCAAGGTCGGACCGTCTTCCACAACGAGGACGCGTTTGCCCTTCAGGAGTTCGGGTTTGTCAACCGTCAGGATAGAAGCAGCGTCGATCTGCTTGGCGTTCGGGTTGATCTTGGCGAGGTTAGCGCGCACCGTGTTGATGTTCTCCAGAGAAGCGGAGTCAATCTTGTTGATGACGATGACGTCAGCGATACGGGCAACCACTTCACCGGGATAGTAGCTGACTTCGGCACCGGGACGAAGAGGATCGGCCACACCGATGGTCAGGTCGGGTTTGTAGAAGGGGAAGTCGTTGTTACCACCGTCCCACAGCACGATGTCGCAGCCGTCGGGATCCTTTTCAGCGCCAGCCATCTCAACCCACTTGCCGGTTTGAGGATCTTTGGTCTTGCCGCCCTTGAGGATAGCTTCGTAGTCAACACCAGCGTAGATGACGTTACGTTTGGTGACCACGTGCGGTTCGTACTCTTCCATCTCCTCGATGGTGCAGTTCTGATATTTGAGGTCGTCAACGCAAGCGAAACGTTGGACGATCTGCTTGTTCAGATCGGGATCGTACGGCATCGGGTGACGCACGGCGACCACTTTGAAGCCCATACCGACGAGGTATTCGATAATCTTACGGGAAGTCTGGGACTTACCGCAGCCCGTACGGGTAGCACCGACGGCGATGACGGGTTTCTTGGAGGGGATCATCGTGTCCTTCGGGCCCATCAGCCAGAAGTTGGCGCCAGCGGCGTTCACGATGGCGCTCACGCCCATTACATAAGAATAGGGCTTGTCGCTGTATGCGAAAACGCAGTCGTCAACATCAAATTTCTTGATCAACTCGGTCAGCATAGATTCGGGATAGATCTTAATGCCCTTCGGGTAAAGATCCTCGCCGGCCAGTTCCTTCGGATACATACGGTCGTCGATACCAGGGATCTGCTCAGCCGTGAAAGCCACGACGTTGTAGTTTTTGTTGTGGCGGAAGAAGGTGTTGAAATTGTGGAAGTCTCTTCCAGCAGCACCAATGATGATGACATTTCTAACTTTTTTCATAGAAAAATTAATTTAAGTTATTAAAATAGAGTTTGTTTGTTGCTTCAATTTTTGCGGGGGCAAATATAGTAAATTTTCGCCAGAAAAACAAAAAAAAAGCAGATGTCAATTCTACATCCGCATTTTTTTATTTAGTCTTGGTTTGATTGGCCACACTCTCCTGCAATTCCCTCAGCTCTTCTTCCGAAAGGCCGATATACTGGTCGCTCACCACTTGCATCTCCTCGTCCAGTTCCATCAGATATGGGATGCCTGTCGGGATGTTGAGTTTCACAATCTCCTCGTTCGACATATTTTTCATAAACTTGATGATGCCGCGGATACTGTTGCCGTGAGCCACTATCATCACCTGTTTGTACTTGCGGAGGTTATCCACAATACTGACGTTCCAGAGGGGGATGATGCGGCGGGTGGCGTCCTGAAGGGACTCCGTGCCCGGGCGCGCCGCCTTGTACTTGATGTCCTGGTAGCGGATGTCGTACTTGGGATGGCGGGGGTCGTCGTCAGGGATGGGGGCCGGGGCCACATCGTAGCTGCGGCGCCACAAACGCACCTGTTCCTCGCCATACACGGAGACGGCCTCCTTCTTGTTCTGGCCCTGCAGCATACCGTAGTGCTTCTCGTTCAGCCGCCAGGTCTTCTCCACCGGCAGCCACATACGGTCCATCTCCTCCAGCACATAGTTGAGCGTCTTGATGGCACGCTTCAAAAAGGAAGTATAGGTGAAACGAATATCCAAATCAGAATCACGCAGGATTCGGCCGGCACGCTTGGCCTCCTCCACGCCCTGCGGCGTGAGGTCCACATCCGTCCAACCCGTGAACTGGTTGGATAGGTTCCATTCACTCTGTCCGTGCCGTATTAAAATAAGCTTATACATTAACTTGTAGATTCAATATGATAATTTGTTATAAACGATGCCGGATTAAGGCAGTTTGTTGTCGGAAGTCGGGAAGATGACCCAGGGCTTGAAGGTCTTGGCCTCTTCGAAATCCATCGAGCAGTAGGAGATAATGACCACCACGTCGCCGACGCAGGCCTTGCGGGCGGCCGGACCGTTGAGGCAGATGATGCCGGAGTCCTTGGCCCCCTTGATGACGTAGGTCTCCAGACGCTCGCCGTTGTTGACATTCAGCACCTGAACCTTCTCATTCTCAATCAGATGAGCGGCCTCCATCAGCGTCTCGTCGATGGTGATGCTGCCCACATAGCTGAGATTGGCCTCCGTGACGGTAACCCGGTGTATTTTGGACTTTAACAGTTCTATATTCATTCGGATGAGTCTCTTAAAAAATTAGCAATAGTGGATATTGTCAATCAGGCGGACGTCGCCCACATAAACGGTGATGAAGCCCATCACGCCCTCGGCGTCGTCAAACGACTGCACAGACTGCAGCGTCTGGTCGTCGGCCATCTCGAAATAGTCGAGTTTGAATTCGGGAATCTTGGCGATTTCCTCCTCCACAAATTGCTTGATTTGGGGCACGTCTGGCAGTTTTTTGGACTCCTCGAGGATGCGGTGAATCTGGGCGGCGACCTCAAACTGATGCGGGGTAAGCCGGCGGTTGCGGGAGCTCATCGCCAATCCGTTGGGTTCGCGCACGATGGGACAGCACACTATCTCTGCCGGCACGTCCAACTGCCGTTTCAGTTCACGGATGACCGCAATCTGCTGGTAGTCCTTTTCGCCGAAGTAAGCCTTGTCGGGATTGACCCAGCGCAAAAGGCGGCCCACAATGACACCCACGCCGTTGAAATGGCCAGGGCGCGCACTGCCTTCCATCACCTCCTCCACAGGACCGAAATGGTACTCTTCGGTCGGCGGAGTCGGGAACACCTCCTCCACAGACGGAGCGAACACATAGTCGGCATCATCGCCGATGAGCTCCAGGTCGCGGTCCAGGGTACGGGGATACTTCTCCAGGTCGTCGGGGTTATTGAATTGCACAGGATTGACGAATATGGAGACGAATACCACATCGTTTTCGGCACGGGCCCGTCTGATGAGAGAAAGATGCCCATCGTGGAGGGCGCCCATCGTGGGCACCAGACCAATGCTCTTACCTTCTGCCCGAACCTCGGCGGCTTTTTCAACTAATTCATTTACTGATGTAATGACTTTCATTTCTCTAAACATTTAGGTTTGAAAAAAAGCTCGCAAAAATACACTTTTTTCCCTAACTTATTGGATATTTTCCACAATCATTTCCTTCAGAGAGGCGATAACGTCGGGATCATTGATGGACATCCCGTCAAGGATCTCATAAACCTCGTTGGTGTCAAGAGTGTAGTCCACCTCATCGTCGCGTTTGTAGTGGAAGATGAAGCGGATATCGGGATAGGCCGAGATGGTGAGCACCAGCGTGCCCGCCAGGTCGCCCATCGGGGGTGTGTCAAGATGCGTGAGGCCAAACACCGCGGTGACCGTAGTGCCCACGCCCACCTTGGATTCAATCTTCAGGGAGCCGCCGGTCTGTTCCGTATTCTGCTTGAGCAGCGGAAGGCCCAGACCCACCTTGCGGGTGGTGCGGGTGGTGAAGAAGGGATTGATGACCTTCTGCACCGTCTCCTCGTCCATCCCGCAGCCGTTGTCCTTGAAGACCAGCGTCAGTGTATCTTGCGCACTGTCTTCGAGGACCTCCAGCGTAATCTCCGTGGCCTTGGCGCGCGTGGAGTTCTGCAGGATGTCCATAATATGCATCGACAAATCCTTCATTGCTACTCGTTTATGAGTTTGTAGATCTGGCCGGCCACCTCAAAGGTCTGCTCGGCTGTGCCCAGCACAGGAATTTCCTCCTCCTTAGCCTGCTCCAGCATATCCTCGTCGGGTTGGTTGCCCTTGACGAGCACCACACAGGCCAGTTCTTTCAAGGAAGCGATGGCGATGACGTTCTTGTGCGTCTGCAAGGTGACCCACACATTGCCTTCTTGCGCGAAGCCCATCACGTCGCTCAACAGGTCGGACACATAGCCGCCCTTGATTTCTCTATCCAGGTTCTGCTCACCGCAAAACACGGTAAGATTCATTTTTTCGATAAGATCTTTTACTGTCATTGTAATATTTGCTAAACTATTAAATTATCAGGTTCTACCTGGCTCTTGCCCCTTCGGGGCCGCTTAAGGTATATTAATTCTCCATTCTCAATTCTCAATTCAAATCCAGCATCACCTCTCTCCCCTCTTCCTGACGGAACGCCTTGGCAATCTCCTCGAAACTGCGGGTTTCCAGTCGCAAATAGCAGGGCGACACTCCTACCCTGTCGGGAATGTGGGCGTCGGAACTGCGGGTGAAGGTTTTGCCTTTCAAATATTTGTGCACTTTCAGTATCTCGTCCTTATGGCCGTGTTCTGAAAGCTCCACCGCATCATAGTCCAAGTCGAAGGGGATGAAGCCCAACTGGCTGATGATGCTGGTCTTGGTCTTGTCGATATGCGCGGGCACAAACAGTCCTCCGACGGAGTGCACAAAATCGGCGATTTGGTTCACCGACTGGTCGATGGCGGAGGTCAGCAGGCGGGGTTCTTCATACACGATGTTGAAATCCTCGTCAATCTGCACCTGGTCGCCGAAAAACTCGGGGTCGTTGGGGATGTCGGGGAGATGTTTGTCCAGATACTCCTGCAGGATGTCGAGGCGCTCGTGGTCGGGCATATAGCAGAGGCAGTGGGCCTCTTCCTTGGAGGTCACTTCCGCACCGCAGAGCACAAAGATGTTGCGGTTGTGGGAATAGTGTTCCGCCAAACGGCAGTGTCGAGTGGAGTTGTGGTCCGTGATGGCGATCACATCCACCCCGCGTTCCAATGCCAACGCGATGATATTGTCGGGTGTCATATCAAGGTCCCCGCAAGGAGACAACAACGTATGAGTGTGTAAATCAGCCTTATAGATATTCACAATCCTAAATTTTTCAAAGCGCAAACATACAAAAAAAAAGAGTAGGAAACAAGCCCCAAAAGACCTGTTTCCCACCACTCTCAATTCTCCATTCTCAATTCTCCATTCTCAACTCTCCACTCTCCACTCTTACAGCACCAGCAGCGAGCCCTTGAACATCGAGGACTGCCCGTTGTAGTCCACCGTCTTCAGCACATAGACATACGTCACGTTGGTGTACAGCTTCCCGTCGATGCGGCCGTCCCAGCAGAAGTTCTTGTCCGTGGTGCGGTACACCAGCTCGCCGCTCCGCGTATAGACCGTGAATTCCAACGACTCCAGCAGGTCGCGCTGGATCACCTCGACGCAGTCGTTCAACCCGTCCGGCTTCGACGGCGTGATGGCGTTCGGCAGGTTGATGAACGGCTTGCACGGGTCTATCGTGATCTCCGCCGTCGCCTCGCAGCCCGACGTGTCGCTGATCGTCAAGGTGTAGGTGCCCGGCTTGGTTATCGTGATCCGGTCAGCCGTCGGGTCCACCGTCTCCTCGAACGTCGTGTCTGAGTGGTACTGGTATTTCCAGCGGTAGTGCGCCGGCACCATATTCGCGTCCGCGTACAATGTCGTGCTGAACTCGTCGCAGTACTCGTCCGTATAGAGCAGCTGGTTGATATGCGGCTTCTGGATGATGTAGGTCACCTTCACCAGGCTGTCGCAGCCGTTCCACGCCGCGCCCTGGTAGCGCACCAGGCGCGTGCCCGGAGTCGTCCAAGTGTACTGGTCGCCGAACGTCGCCGCGTCATACACTATCTTCTCCTCGCACGTGATGATCGTGTCCGTCACCACCACGCTGTCCAGATAGGTCTCGTCGTACTCGAAATTCCTCCACGCGCTGTCCACGCTGAAGCACTTGTCGTGCTCGTCGCTGATGGACAGGCCGATCTGGCGGTATTGGCCGACCTGGTCCGCCGGGATGGTGATCGTGAAGTTCCGGCTGTGGGCATTCGCGCCCCCGAACTCGTGAACCACACCGTTTGCATCCTTGTACAGCCACGTGCGGTGCCAGTTCGTCAGATGTGTCGTGTCGTACTGGCCCGTCGGCTGGTTGTCGGCGCCCACGGAAGGAACGTACATATTGGCCATACTGCTGTCCGTGAACACAAACGTGAGGCTGCAGTCCTCGTTGTTGACCTGCTTTATGTTGAAATGGGGCACCATATCGTAGATCTGAAGCTTGGCCTTATAGACGAACGGCACGCCCGTCCACGACTCCATCACGCAGCAGTAGTAGGGCCACACCGTCGTGTTCGGGTCATTACGCATAATCTGCAACTGCTGCGTCTGGTTGTCCAGCAGGTAGCGCGGCGAGTTCTCGTCCAATCCATAGCACCATTGGTATGTCTTGAATCCCCAGGGCACCTCGAAGGTGATGATATCGTCATTGTTGCAGACATCGGCCTCCACCTTGCCCGGCACCATCTTCGCCGTGAAGTAAAGCTCGGCCCAGTGGGCGGTGTATTGACAACCGGTTTTGCGAATCTTCAGCTTGACAGTCTGGTGGTTGCGAGCCTGCTCCGTCAGGTTGAAGGCAACAATGGTGTAGGGATAGGAGACAATACTGTTCACATCACTGCTGCTGGACTGGCAGTTGGTTGTCGTCCAGTAGGAACGAGGGCACTCCAATGGCGTGAAATCCTCGTCCACCCAACAGGGCGTCATCTGCGTATAGGCACTTCCGCCATCACCCGGGGCTGCAAACACATATTGGGCGTATGGCCAGTTGGTGTTTGCCTGGTATGAGTTGTTGTTGTTATAGTCAGAAGTCCAAGGTCCGTGCGGCCCGAAATTGCCGTTGATGGGACGATTCACATTGTATTGCAACGACTGGTTTGCAGGAGAAGTCTGCTGATAACCCGTGTAATAGTCGTTGGGATAATAGCCCAACGGCAGCAATTGCCCGTTCGCATTGGTTACCGAAATCTCCACTCGTGGGTTTCCGGCGAAGTCGTGACCACCGCTGATTTTGTTTTGCAAGACCAGCATATAGTTAAGCAGAAGGACGGGATTGACCGTATCCGGCACAAAAGTATAGTAGAGTTCCTGACACTTTGTACCATAGTTTGTCTGTCCGCTTTGACTGGATGTGTACCGGTCACCGATTTGGATGACGGTGTCCACATAGCCGTTTGATCCATCCCAAGCGGGAGCCATCACGTTGACGTGATAATTATAGTTTGTACCAAAGCCATAACAGGCTGAGCATTCATTTGCAGAGGACCCGTTCGGCAGTTTTTTGACAAATGCGTGGGTATGGCAGCCGCTTCCATCCGTAGTGGTGGTCAGACCCTGCACACCAGTATTGGGTGCCGAGTTGTAAGAGGTTCCGTATTTTGCTTCCACCCAGGGTTGGCCCTGCAAATACATAAAGGATGTGGGTGAACCCTGGTGGACGTTATTCTGGGCTTTGAGAGAGTAGGCCGCACTCATCAACAATGCCAAACAAAAGTAGAAGACGGTAATATTCTTTTTCATAATCATAGTATTATTAATTCGCCATTTTAATACAACATCTAATAAACGAATTCCAACAAATAATGTTGCAGTCGCTGGCGATTTTTTATTTAACCACAAATTGGATAGTGGCACGGCTGGTCTGACGCATCAGTACTTTCCTGTCACCTACAGCCTTTTCCACGGATTCAGGCGTGTGATGGCGTATCGTTATCAGCTGAACCGGGTCGTTATATTTCACTTTGTAGCGTTTTTTCAAGGCATCCACACATATTTTAAGTCGCTCGCCCACATTGTCGGTACAAATGGAGAGACTGAGGGCGGAATTTTGCATCATATTGATTTTGACCCGATAGTTCGCCAGCTGGGTAAACACATCGGAGAGATTTTCTACCCCCATAAAGGAGAAGTCCTTGGGGAAAAGCGTGAGCAGCACCTGGCCGTCCTTGACAATATAGGAAGGGACGCCCGTGGAAAGGCGGCAGTTCGTGATGACACTTCCTTCGTTTTCAGGATGGAAGAAAGATTTCACATACAAGGGAATCTGTTTGTTCTGCAACGGCTTCAAGGTTTTCGGATGGATAACAGAAGCGCCGTAGAAGGTCAACTCCAACGCCTCCTCGTATGGGATGTGGTCCAATTTGACGGCATCGGGGAAGCGTTTGGGGTCGGCATTGAGCAGCCCGGGCACATCTTTCCAGATGGTGACGGACTCTGCATCCAAGGAGTGCGCGATGATGGCGGCGGAGTAGTCGGAGCCCTCGCGCCCGAGCGTGGTGGTCAGGTTCTCGGCCGTGCCGCCGATGAAGCCCTGCGTCAGCACTACCCTGCCCTTGCCGAATCCGGCCGCCACGGCATCCTGAATCTGGCGCGCAGAGGTTTCCCAATCAACCCGCCCCTCGCGGAAGGTGGAGTCCGTGCGGATGACCCGACGCGCGTCGAGCCAGGTGTTCGGAATGCCGGCAATATTAAGATATCCCGATATCAGCGTCGTGGAGAGCAGTTCCCCGAAACTGACAATCTGGTCATAGTCGAAATCGTAATTCTGTGACGGAGCACAGGACAATCGCTCGCGCAACTGCCGGAACAACTGCCGGAGGGAGTCCACAATGCTGCCGGGGTCGGGCACCAGCTGCTCGGCCACCTGCTCGTGCTGACGCTGCAATTCGTCCACCAAGGCAGGCACCTCCTCGGGTCGCTGGTGATACGCCTCCAACACCTTCTCCAGAAAATTGGTGGTTTTGCCCATCGCCGAGATGACCACAATGACGGTGTCATCCGGATAAAGGCGCATTATTTGATAAAGATTCTCGATGGCTGGGGCATCCTTCACGGAAGCTCCGCCAAACTTGAAGACCTTGACTTGCATTATTCTTCGTTTTTGATAACCTGGAGCAGTGTGGCACCCACCACGCCCAGCGTGTTTCTGTCAATGGCATCGATATTGTCGCCCACCGTGTGCCAAACAGACGGGAACCCTGTTCCAGTGGACATATCATAATGAATGATATCGATCATCGGGATGCCGGCGTATTGATTGACGTAGTAATGGTCGTCGGTGATGATGCCGCCCGGCGCATTTTGGAAATAGCTGCCGTAGCCGAGGTCAAAAGCCGTGCTCCAGACCTTCGCCACCACGGGCTGCGCATATCTGACGGAGAAGCTTTCCTGCATAAAACAGGCATATGGCGCACCCACCATATCCAGCAAAATGCCATACCGGGCCTTGTAACCGTTGACGTGCGGATTTTTGGCCCAGTACTGGGAGCCCAATCCCCACCAGTCGCCCTTGGGGGCGTCGTCGCCCTCCTTGGGACCATAGTCCTCAGCATCGAACAGCACAATGTCAATGCCAACCTTGGGATTCTGCTGCCGCAGCTGGCGGGCTACCTCTATCAGCACGCCCACGCCGGAGGCACCGTCGTTGGCGCCGTCAATGGCCTTGTCGCGGTTGGCGGGGTTGGGGTCGTGATCGGCAAAGGGACGCGAATCCCAGTGCGAGGAGAGCAGCACCCGTTCGGATTTCTCCGGGGCTATGGATGCCACAATGTTGGCAGCGCTGAAACTTCTCCCGTCGTAGGTGCGGGCCACGAAGGGTTGCGCAAACGCCGTGTCGCAGAACTCTGCCAACTTGTTCACCAAATAATCGCGGCACGCATCGTGGGCGGCACTGCCCAGCGTACGCGGGCCGAAGTCAGTCTGGGCTTTCACGTATGAATATGCGGAATCCACATTAAAAGCCGGCGGCTCAACCGTCGGCTTTTCCGTTATGTTTTTCTTGTCTTTGTTTTTTATCTTATCACATCCTGCCGGCAAAAGCAAAAGAGCCGCCACCAACAGCATAAAAGCACTTTTCAAACTTTTCATTGTTATATTAATATTGTATCTCCCAATTCTCCATTCTCCATTCTCCATTCTCCATTCTCCATTCTCCATTCTTAATTCTTACAGCACCAGCAGCGAGCCCTTGAACATCGAGGACTGCCCGTTGTAGTCCACCGTCTTCAGCACATAGACATACGTCACGTTGGTGTACAGCTTCCCGTCGATGCGGCCGTCCCAGCAGAAGTTCTTGTCCGTGGTGCGGTACACCAGCTCGCCGCTCCGCGTATAGACCGTGAATTCCAACGACTCCAGCAGGTCGCGCTGGATCACCTCGACGCAGTCGTTCAACCCGTCCGGCTTCGACGGCGTGATGGCGTTCGGCAGGTTGATGAACGGCTTGCACGGGTCTATCGTGATCTCCGCCGTCGCCTCGCAGCCCGACGTGTCGCTGATCGTCAAGGTGTAGGTGCCCGGCTTGGTTATCGTGATCCGGTCAGCCGTCGGGTCCACCGTCTCCTCGAACGTCGTGTCTGAGTGGTACTGGTATTTCCAGCGGTAGTGCGCCGGCACCATATTCGCGTCCGCGTACAATGTCGTGCTGAACTCGTCGCAGTACTCGTCCGTATAGAGCAGCTGGTTGATATGCGGCTTCTGGATGATGTAGGTCACCTTCACCAGGCTGTCGCAGCCGTTCCACGCCGCGCCCTGGTAGCGCACCAGGCGCGTGCCCGGAGTCGTCCAAGTGTACTGGTCGCCGAACGTCGCCGCGTCATACACTATCTTCTCCTCGCACGTGATGATCGTGTCCGTCACCACCACGCTGTCCAGATAGGTCTCGTCGTACTCGAAATTCCTCCACGCGCTGTCCACGCTGAAGCACTTGTCGTGCTCGTCGCTGATGGACAGGCCGATCTGGCGGTATTGGCCGACCTGGTCCGCCGGGATGGTGATCGTGAAGTTCCGGCTGTGGGCATTCGCGCCCCCGAACTCGTGAACCACACCGTTTGCATCCTTGTACAGCCACGTGCGGTGCCAGTTCGTCAGATGTGTCGTGTCGTACTGGCCCGTCGGCTGGTTGTCGGCGCCCACGGAAGGAACGTACATATTGGCCATACTGCTGTCCGTGAACACAAACGTGAGGCTGCAGTCCTCGTTGTTGACCTGCTTTATGTTGAAATGGGGCACCATATCGTAGATCTGAAGCTTGGCCTTATAGACGAACGGCACGCCCGTCCACGACTCCATCACGCAGCAGTAGTAGGGCCACACCGTCGTGTTCGGGTCATTACGCATAATCTGCAACTGCTGCGTCTGGTTGTCCAGCAGGTAGCGCGGCGAGTTCTCGTCCAATCCATAGCACCATTGGTATGTCTTGAATCCCCAGGGCACCTCGAAGGTGATGATATCGTCATTGTTGCAGACATCGGCCTCCACCTTGCCCGGCACCATCTTCGCCGTGAAATACATCTCCGCCCAGTGGGCCGTCGGCAAACAGCCACGCTTATATATCTTCAATTTGACAATCTGGTGGTTGCGGGCTTGTTCCATCAGGTTGAAGGCCACGATAGTGTAGGGATAGGAGACCACATCGTAGCTTGTTGATGATTGGCAACCGCTTGCGGCGTGTTGCGACGGACAGGTGAAATACTCGAAATCCACCCAGGAGGGGGTCATCTCGGCATAGGCAGAACCGCCTGTGCCCGGGGCCGCGAACACATACTTGGCATAGGGCCAAGCCGTATTCGCCTGATAGCCTGGATTGTCGTTGTAGTCGATTGTCCAAGGACCGTGCGGGCCGAAATTGCCGTTGATGGGGCGGTTCACATTGTAAGTGAAAGGACCGCTGCTCGTGGAGGAGGTCTGTTGATAGCCCGTGTAGTAGTCGTTGGGATAATAGCCCAATGGCAACAGTTGTCCACTCGCATTGGTAACTGAAATCTCAATACGGGGGTTGCCTTGGAAATGGTGAGAACTGTTCACAACATTCTGCAGCACATTCATGTAATTCAGCAGCAACACAGGGTTCACAGTATCAGGAATAAAGGTGTATATCAGTTCCTGACAGCGATTCCCGCCGATGGATGTGTAGCGGTCGCCAATTTGGATGACCGTGTCCACATATCCGCCTTGGCCGTCCCAGGCGGGAGCCATCACGTTGACGTGGTTGTTGTAGTTCGTCCCAAAACCGTAACAGGCGGCACAGTCGGTACCCGACTGTCCGTTGGCCGTTCTCACCACGAAAGCGTGACTGTGGTTGCCGCTACCGTCGGTGGTCGTGGTCATCTGGTTCACACCGGAGTTCGTGGTGGATGTGCCGCCGGCCGTTGTCCCGTAACGGGCTTCCACCCAAGGCTGTCCTTGCAAATACATAAAGGATGTGGGTGAGCCCTGGTGGACGTTGGTCTGGGCTTCCAGTGTATATAAGCCCGAAAGGAAGAAAGACAGCAACAGGAACAAATATTTTTTCATTTCAAATCTATTAATTACAAATCAAAAACGTAAAAAGGAAGTGCGATGTTTCACTTTCCGTTATTTTTTCACAACTTTTCTACTCAAGTCGCCTTTATCGGTCTTTATTTTCAGCAGATAGGTTCCAGCCGTGAGGTCCGTCAAATCCAACTGTGCACGCGTGTCGTTCACGGAAATGTGCATCACCAATTTGCCCATCAAGTCATAAAGGAAGGCTTCGTGGATGGGGATGTCGCCCGTCTCAACATCAAGCAATCCCGATGTGGGGTTGGGGTGAACTGTCAGGTCAGCATCCTGAATATGGTCTTGGATTCCGCTGTGAGGGACTGCCTCCACACGCACATAATTAACGGTCGTGTCGGGGCACTGGCCGTCCGCCCCACTCTGGACCAGCTGGACCCTATAGACGCCGAGGGTGTCATAGACGTGGATGGGGTTGAACGCAGTGGAAACGGGCGTGCCGTCGCCGAAATCCCATTCCACATTGGGCTGCGCACCGGTTTGTGGGGTGAAGATTCCCGCGGTGGGATCATAATTGTATTGCGTGTATTGGCTGCAGTTGCTGAAGCGCACCTGATATTGGTGGTTGACAGTGTCAGCCGTCAGCTGCTCATAGGTGTAGCAGCCGTTCAGCTGATGATAGGAACTGACATAACCCTGATAGACGATGGGCACGCCAGCCTGCGTACGCACCTCGCAACGGTAGTATGGATAGATGCTGTCGCCAGCAGCGTAGTTCAGGAAAATGTTGTGCAGGCCGTCATAGCGCTCCGTATGCACGGCAGAGGCGGAGTCGGCACCCGCATACCAGACGTAGGAGTTCTCGCTGAAGCCGTTGGGCACGGAGAGCCACACCTCGTTGTCGCCACAGGAACTGACCTTGATATGACTGTCAATCAACTTCGCCGTGAAATAGCCGTAAGCCCAGTGGAAGTTCATCACGCACGACTGTGCTCTGACGCGGAAAATGACCGTCTTGTGCTGTTGTGCCGCCTTACGGACGTCAAAGGCTATCTGAGTGTACTTAAACCACTGACAGCCAATGGGAGAATGCGACACAGGCACCTGGCTGCTGAACTGTGCGTATGGGCATTCAGTCACCTCAAAGGCCTTGTTCTCGTCATTGGTTCCGTAATAGTCGTAACCCACAGGCGTGGCAAGACAATAGGGCAGATGACAGGTGGAATTGCCAGCGCCCGTACTAGGATTCACATATATCGGAACATAGAGGAACCGGGAATAGGGCCAGTAGAAGGGGGTGTTGTTTTGGGGAACACCATTGAGGTCAGGGTAGTATCCGAGGTCAAGCAGGTTGTAGGCAGAGTCCATCACCTCCACGTAGAACTTGGCGTTCTGATAGGTCGGGTGGTTGGAGGCCTCCGTGGCGAAAGCCAGCATCACCAGAATCACGGCCTGGTCGGGGTCGGGACGGAACCAGTATTCGATGGACTGGCTCTTCTTGCCCTGCTCGACAGGACCGCCCAGTTGGATGACCGTGTCAATCGGATCATAAAGGGTGCTGGGCTCCAAATCCCAACCGCCCTCGGGGAGGACAGTCGCCTGTGCGTATGTTCCCGCACCTGTCTGATAGCACATACAAGGGTCGGTGGCCGTATGCGAGGTGATAAAACGGTGGCTCCAGTTGGTGGAAGTGGGTGTCAGGATGCCGTTCGTGGCATTGTTGGCCGTGCCGCTGTAACTTCCCTGCGTCCAGTTGTTAGGATTATTGCCGGAGCAGGTCCAATAACTGTTGTTCGGGTCGCACGAGCACCATTGCGTGCCGTAACGGCATTTCACATACGAAGCCGTGAAGGTCATAAACGTGGGCGGCGTGCCGTTATAAACTGTCTGCGCCACCGCATCCGACAAAACAAGGCCCCAGAAACAGGCTAAAACAAGGAATAATATCTTTTTCATAGCTTAAAAATTATGGTTAAAATTCAATAAAAAACTCCACTCCACCTTTTAACCCAACAGGCGGCAAATATACAAAATAATTTTTACGCAAGGATTTAAGAGGACAAAAAAAAATGCAAACCGTAAAGCTTGCATTTTTTTCGTGGCGGGAACGGGAATTGAACTCGTGACCTCCGGGTTATGAATCCGACGCTCTAACCGACTGAGCTACCCCGCCATTTTTGAGGCTGCAAATATACATTTTTTTCAATAGCAAAATATCCGCAGCCCCAATTTTTTACAACATCCTTTGATTCAATTATTTAAAACATAAAACTACTAAAATCAGGCATAACTGTGCACCCCTCCCAGCAGCAGGTTCACACCAAAATAGGTGACCAACACCGCCAAAAACGCCACCAGCACATAGATATGGAACAGCATTGGCCGGCGGTCATCCCACCGCAGGTAGAGGGGGATGGCATAGACTACCGCCGTGATGAGTGCCCACACCTCCTTGGGGTCCCACGACCAGTAGTTGCCCCAGCTGATGTTGGCCCACACCGAGCCGATGAGTATGCCCGCCACCAGGAAGAAGAGCGCCGGATAGAGCATCAGCAGCGTGACGTCCCGCAGGCGCGTCACACTTTCCCTCCACTCCTTGCGGAAGAGACGCTGCACCAACGCAGCCACGGAATTCACCAGGGCGAAGGCCAGCAACGCATATGCGAACATAATCACCGCCACGTGCAGCAGCAACAGCGGCGACTTGAGCACCGGCATCGCGTGCGACACGGGAGGGCGCAATCCGTCCATCATCGCAGCTAGCATCACAAAGCCAAGTATCAGCAGCCCGCCGTGCAGCACCACCGACGAGCGGCGGCCGACCCACAGCGAGAACACCGACACGCACAACGCCAGGAAGAGCATCGTCTCATACCCGCCCGTGAGCGGCACGTAACCCGACAATATCCAGCGCAGCGCGAATAACAGGGAGAGATACACGGCAGCGAGCAGCAGCAGCCCGGCATTGGCCCGGCGCAACCATACGGCGCCACGCCTCACCCCGGCAACTGCACAGCCCAGGAACACCAGCCCCAGCACCACCGCGCCGATGGCCATCATCCGCCCCGGCATTATGGCATTGTAGAACTTCTCCAACTTGAACTTGGCCTCCGAAGGCAAAACCTCGCCAGCCTTGTTTTTCTGGAATATCCTCTCCTTCTCGAAGACCGTGTTCAACATATCCATATCCCCCTTCACCACCAACTCCTGACAATAGCCAAGTTGCTTTCGCACAAACAAGTACTCCCCTTCTGTGAGGACATTTACCGGCAGCGGGTCCGATTGTGAATACCACGACAGGCGCCCGAGACTGTCCTTCAGCGGAAATATTTTCAGGGATGTGCCGTTGAGCAGCGACACAATCTGCATATACTGCCGGTTGGCCGCCGAGAACTGAGCCCGGCGAGGATCGGTCATCTTCATCGTGTCCAGCATCTTGCCGATGACATTCTCTCCATAATCGTTGAGAAAGTCGGATAGCGTGGCATATTTGCCCTCGATGCCCAACGCGGAACGCACCTCATCGCCTTTGATCTTGAATACGGGCTCGCTCTTCCAATCCTCGTAATAGAATAGCCATCCCGACAGCACCTGCTCGGCGGTGTAGCCCTTGTAAGAGGGGCTGCCATAGAGTTTGCAGGTAAAATCAAGGGCGAAAGACTGCACCGGGCAGATGCGGTTCTGGTGGAGGATGTACATATCCCCCATCTTGGCGGCGGTCTCCCTGGGCAGCACGCGCGGGTGGTCGGCACGGGCCTGAAGGCCTAATGCCGTGCCGCAGAACAGCAGGAGCAGAGCGGTTCTGGCGGACGTCGCCCGAACGACGGCACGGAAACGGCTCCCCTTGTCCAGAAACATCACAACGAACGACAGCAGGAGCAGGATGAACCCCGCATACACCACCGCCACGCCCCACGGGTCGCGCGAGACCATAAGCTCAATGCCGCCCGAATCGTCGTAGTCAGACATATAGAAACGATAATGGTGATGCTGGCCGATGTTGTTCATCGAGATGACCGTTGGCTGTTGCAGATCGGACATCTGCACCGTGGCCACAAAGTCCATCGGGGCTTTCGTGCCTGGATAGGTCACCACCTCGAAAGTGTCGAGCGACACGGTGAAGGGCAGCGCGAGCGTGCCGCCTTTGCCGTCGTCATACTGGTCGGAGGGTTGGTGAGGGGCGAGTTTAAGCACGCCCGACCGCCCTGTGAAATTCGTCAGCAGCGCTCCCGCGAAGATGAGCAGCACGGAAGCCCACTGCAGCCAGCCCCACAACCGGACCTGGCGACGTTGCGAGAACACCAGCACTGTCACAAGGGCCAGCTCCAGCGCCCACAACAGGACCGTCACGGGATGATGATAGACTTGCGCAATGGCGGCATCAGAGCCATGCGATTTCTCATACACGGTCCCGAACGCCATCAGCGCCACCAGGATAACGGTCAGTGTTGCCGTCAGGATTCTCAAGATTTTTACAGGCACTTTCATAATTCACAGACTCTATAGTTTTTGAAGGGGCAAAAATAACAAATTTCAACTTCTTATATCGCTTCGATAAAAGCCACCATCGCATCGCGGTCAGACTTGGACAAGCGGCGGAACTTCTCCACCGACCAGCGGGCGTCGCTCTGGCTGCTGCCGTGCCACATAATGGCTTCGATGACATTGCGGGCGCGGCAGTCGTGCAGACGGTCGGAGGCACCGGTGCAGACGTACGACAGTCCGCGGCCCCAAAGCGGCGTGGTGCGGCACCAGCCCGTGCGGATGTCGTTGACCATAAAGAGACGGTGTTGCACCATATCGGAATAGGGCCATATTTTCTGATGCGGATAGCGCGGCAAGCGACGGTCCCCGTCGGTGAAAAAGCCGTTGGGGTCGGTAAAGTTGTCGGGGCCGGTGGTCCAGCTGGGACGGTGACAAGTGGCGCAGCCGCACTCGCGGAACAGCTTACGACCCCGCTGGATAGTGCTGTCACCCAAGTTACGGGCGGCAGGCACGGCCAGACCACGGTGCCAGACCATAAAATTCACATAGTCGGACTTGCTCATCTCCACCGGCAACTCACGGTTCATCAGATAATTGTAAATATCTGTCTCGGGATTGCCCGTCTGGTTCCATTCCGGGAAATAGTGGTAGAACTGTGCCTGCACCTCGGGATCCTTGGAAGCCTTGGTGGCGTATGCGGCGGTCATATAATGGTAGCGGCGGTCGGAGCGCGTCACGTTGGTGATGTTCCAGATGGCGTTGGCGCCGGCAGCATCCTGCAGCGGTCCTCTTGACAGCGCATAGGTAAAGCGTTTGGGATGATTGGTGTTGCCGTAAGTGCTGGCCCACGTGCTCCCGGCCCAAATAGCGGGATTCAGGGTGGCGCCCGCCTGGTACTCTTTGAGATACTGTGCTTTCAAAGAGTCATCGGGGATGGCGTCGAGCAGTCCCGTTCCATAAATGCCGATGGTGCTCTCCAATCGCACCTTGAGCTGGCCGTAGCTGATGTCCTGGCCGTTGACCTGCAAAGGCACGTAGAAGGCGCTCTCCGGGATGGTCACCTCCGGATAAATCAGGTCATAGGTCTCCCCGTCGGGGAAACGGTTGCCCCATTCGTCCACATACGGGAGCCAGGATATCTGAATCTGGTCCTCGTCAATGGGAGCCTTGAAGGGCGCCACAGCCTTGGTTTGCGGCATCCCCGTGTAGGAGCTCAAGTAGTTGTCGTTCTGGTCGGTGAGCACGAGCAGATAGCCGTTGCCCCACTCGTCGGCACGGTAGCGGTCCATACGCTTGCCGTGACCGTAGCCCGGATGGCAGCTGATGCAGGAACTGCGCACATAAAGCGGGCCCAAGCCGTTGAATGGCGCATTGCTTTGCGTGATGGTGCGCTCGAAGAAATACTCGCCATACATAAAGTCGGCGGTCAAGCCAGCCTGTTCCACGGCGGGAGTGGGATCCTCGTATGCGGAGGCGGTGGCGTTGAAGGTCGTGCCCAGACGCCCGCCGGCATACGTTTCCTCAATGATGCTGTTCTGCTCTTCCACAGTGGAGAAGGGCGTATCGTTACAGCCCGCCACCATCAGGGCGAGGCCGCAACAGACCATAAGTCTTTTGATTTGTCGTGTATTCAAGGTCATACTATATAAAATAAATAGTTATTTTAAGACTTTGTTGACTTCCGACATCACCGCATCCAGCTCCTGGCAAGCGTCGGAGGCGGCACCGGCGGTGGCATCGGTATAGTTGCTGACAAACGGGCGCTTCATCTTGCTGATGGCGTCAAGGGCCTTGTCGATGGCGGCACATACCCGTGCATCCAGGTCTTTATCCTTGTCAGCCACATACTTATGAATCGACTTGCTCTCATCGCGTCTGCCTTCCACTCCGCCCATATAGGCATTCTGGATGCTGATGATATTGTCATAGAAGTCGTCAATGGATTTCTGGCTATAGGGAGATTCAATGTAGGTGGGGTCCTCGCCATTGTAGGGCTTGCCGATTTTCGACGTGCCCACCTCGTCGGCGATGGAGCAGCAGCCATCCACGATAACCATCAGCGCGGTGGCACGGGTGGCATAGGTACTGCCTGCTTGGCCAGCATTGAGCATATTCTTGCCGTAAGAGGCGCTGCCGCCGTTGACGGTGGTGTTGAACTCAAGCTCCTCCATACGGGCCACGTGCGCGGCAGGGGCGTCGTCACCCAGCCAGCTCACCTCCAACTGGAAGCAGCGGTTGCGCAAGTCGCCAGCCACCGCCACGGCATACACCATCTGAAGGTCGGTGATCTCGGAAGCCGATTTGGGCTGGCCATTGGCAAAGAGTATATACTCGATGCCGTGGAAGCCGAGCAGGGCGTTGCCGAGATAGTCGCCGGCATATACGTCGCCGTCCTCACCGGCCAGGGCCTGCATTTGCGCGGTGTTGGACATCATCGTGTTGAAGCCGTCCTCATCCAGCGGCCAGGAGTCGATATGCGGGTCAATGCCGAAGTCGTTGGCCGGACCGAACAGGAAAGCCTCGCTCTTCTCCCACCACGAACGGGCTTCGAGAAAGATACCACAGGCGTTCCTCACGTTGGCGTCTGTCTTGTTGGCCTGTAAAGCCACCAAGGCATCCACCAGATCTTGCGACTTGGCAGCCAGGTTGGTGTAGGTCGGGGCTATGGTGTTCTCCACATACTGGTTCAGGATTTTGCCCATCGCCTCGTCGTTGGCGGCCTCGGGGTCCTTGCACGCAGCAAAAGCCACCATAAGTCCAATGAATGAACTCAACATTAATAATCTTCTGATTTTCATTTTTTTGGTTTTTAATTATTGTATAATATTGTTAAATGACTATCTCTTGAAAAAGGCGCTGTAGCAAATGCCCAGTGACACCCACGGCTCATTGTTATATTGTTGGGCCAGAAGTCGGTAGCCAAACTCGCCCTTGAAAACTATCTGAGGGATGGGATAGTAGTTCAGTCCTGCCGAAAAGACGTGCCGCTCGGTCCATTTATAGTCGCTGAGGGGCACGCGTTCGCCGTTGGAGATGACATAGGCGGGGTTGTAGGAGTCGTAATACTCGTAACGGGCGAAGAGGAAAAGCTTGCGGTTCGTCCTCTCAGGAAGCAGATTCGCGCCGAACTCGAGGGCTCCGTCGCAGACCGAGCGCCCCACCAAGGTGTGGGGATAAGGGGCGGAAGAGCTGTTGGGCAGATAATTGTTGTAACGGGAAATGAGGGCCGCGTCGCCCAGATAACCATAGTCGGCATTGCCTCTGAGCACCAGCCATTTGTGCTTGTAGCAAAAATCGAAGGAGCCATACACCACGGTGCCTTTCACATCTTTGTAGGTGGTGGAGTTCTCCTCGGTGACAATATCATTGTTGAAGGTGTTGCCCACATAGCCGCTCAGACTGAGCCGGAGGCCTTCCACGGAGGTGTTGTCCACGCGGAAAGCGCCCGCCAGCTTGTTGGCGGCGCGGAACTCGTAGGGCGAGGCGGAGGCGTCGTGGGCCCACCCCTGCACGTTGAACATCGAGGAGTTGAGGGCGGGCAGCAACTGCACCTCGTAGCGCCAGCCGCCGGCCTGGCCCCAGACACTGATGCCCGTCTCGTGCCAGGTGCAGGGAATAATGGTGTTCTCGCCCTCGGGCCGGAACACGTTGAAAAACTCAGTGGGCAGATGATGGGCATTGGTCGCCCCCACCGGCACCACAATGTGCCCGACGCGGACATTCAACTTGTTGGACAGGAAACTCTTCTGCAGCCAGAACTGTTCCAGGGCCACTTCCCCACCCCGTTCAACCTCCTGCTCGTATTCGCCGGTTTCCTCGTTCTCGATCTCCACGGCCGCCTCGGTGCCGCCGTGTTCAAACTCGATTTCCGTGCCCATAGACCAGCCTTTCCCGAAATCGTAGCCCAGTATCAGCACCACGTGCGGCAGGTCCACCTGCCCGTGGCCTTTGGAGTTGGCGTAACGGTCGGCATAGGAGTAGCGGAAGGCATTGTCGCTGTAGAAATTGTATCTGTAGGTAGCCTCGCCATAGCCGCCTATGGTCAGGCGTTCCACCCGTTTCTTGGCGGTGGTGTCGGCGCGGCGCAGATGGATGGTGTCTTGGGCAGAGGCAAAACCTACGGCCATCGTTAAAACAATCAGAGTAACAGCTCTTTTCATAAAAACAGACTTCATACAACCAAATATTTTTACAAGTCGCAAAAGTGTTTCTTTTACAGAAAAGAGGTCCTAATCAAAAATGAGGATACTATAGGGGAATGTTACCCAAAAGGAGGGAAAACAGCACTTATCTGTTATTCTGTTAGTTTTATAACGCGGTATGGTAGTGCCGTCAAAAGTTTATCTCCCTTGAATATAATTCTCAACGAACAAGAGAAAGCCCCATTGCCAGAAATATCCCCTACCAGAATCTTAAGACTTCGAATATTTTCTGGCAGGAATGGAACGGTATTGATTGTGCAAGAATATGACTTTGACAAAACATTGCCTTCCTCATCATCGATTAAAAGGTATTCAATGTATAACTTAAATAACCGGCAATAGGTGCCTTTCCTTTTATAATTAAATTCCCAAGGGTCACACGGTGGGCTATCACAAATAACCAATCCACCTGTGCATAGTGGCCCTACGATTTCCCCCAATAATATGTCAGAATACAACGGGAAGGAACGTATATCGGATTTTAGTAGCGTGTCTTTAATAAAATGGTAATAAGGATCTTTCGTTCCTTGAGTTTTCAGACACTCCACACCTGCTATACTAAATGATAAACCTGCACCGATACAAGCGTTGCTAATGAAATGGTTGGCAAGGTCTTCGGCAATTCGCCGTTCAAGAGAGTCATTCGGTTTTATAAAGGTATATTCCCCGATTGACACTTCAGTCGTGTCATAGTGGACACGCATACATTCTTCCGTTTTAAGAGGTATATAGTTCTGTATATTGGATTTCTTGTCCAGGAACACTGCGCAATAATAATTCTCATCTATGTTTTCCTTTTCTCCTGAATTATGGAAAACGGACAACAGGTAGACAGTATCAGAGCATACCCCAATGACAACCTGCGCATTGCCCTTGATGAAAGAACCAAATAGCAGGCATAAGCCCGCAATTACTATTTTGAATAACTTGTTCATTCTACTTTGATTTCAGCATTAGTATCTATAGGAGCAGAACCGTTAATGTAGTCAATCCTCACCTTTGCTCCTTCCACATCGAGACCATTGTTATCTAGCATATACTTGATTATCATACGGATGTCGTCATTAGAAATATCTTTCATTTCAAAACCATTGTCTGGAGTGGCAGTGTATTCCATTCTTCCCTCTGAAGGGTAATATGGTTTTCCTTTATCATCAAGACCTAACAAATGAAGAATTTCATGGGAAATTAGTTTATGATAATCAATAAACCTTGTATTTTTCCAGATATTCATTGAAAAATATTTTCCCGAGGACGTTTGTCCTCCAGTCATGTGGATTTTCCCCGACTCTGTTTCCCGGCTCTTCTCTATTTCTGTTGAACCCATAAAAGCGTTCCCGTAGCAACCGTCATCTCTTGCTTGGTCTATGGCATTAACAATCATCATTTCTTTGTCAGATAAATTACTATGGTAGTCCTCCCTTTTCTTGGAATCTGGAGCGACAGGATTGATGGCAAATTTCAAAGTGTATTCCACACCATCAACTGTCACTACTTTTGTGATGTCGTTGATCTCCTTGACAGCGGGCAACAGTTTGTCGTACGCTTCTTGCGAAGCTGTATAAATATTCATCTGAATTGTGATGGTTTTGTTTTCACCAGAATTATCTATAACTACAACAAAATCGCTTCCGTCCACATCCACCATCTTTATCGGATTATCCGCACAGAACTGATAGGGGCTCAGCGACGGGTACTTTGCCGCTTTTCTGTCTATGCCCCACCACCGACCCAGTCTCGTGTCATACTGCCGGAACTCGTACCCCGCCAAACCGCCTGACCCATAGACTTCTCCGTCGCCCTCCTGCCCGTTGAAGAAGTACCGATAACCCCCCATAGCGGGATATTGGGGTAGAACAGTACAATCGAATGGATGGCTGACCGGCTTCATACTGGATTGTTTTCTGTGAATATCTCCTCATAAAGTGCAACCGGTCCTTCGTGCCATAGTTTTGTCTCTTCAATTTCCAACTTGCGGTATAGTTCCGAATTGTAAACGCGGCGGAGAGCATCCACCACACTTGCGCCGGTGTCCTCAGACAGCATCCCGGCTATCCAGCTTACTTTGGAGGGTAGCAAAAGGTATAGGTTGTCTTGTGTGATTTCGGTCATAACAGTATTTCTTTTGCTTTGATGAATGTGATGGCTTCCAATGCCTTGGCAGTGTGAAAAAGATACTGGTCCACTAATGTGTAGGTCTTCAACTCTGCAATGAGATTCTGTTTGCTGATCAGGCCGCCTTCATAAAGTGCAAACGCGGCGTAGACTTTATCGTTGGCCACGGGGCCATAAACGATGTCATAATCGTGTGAAAAGCCTCTTTCGGTGCGATTTTTCATCACAAAGTCGAGCCATTCTTCCGTCGGGGACCCAAAGAACAGACAGTTCAGGTGATCCAGCAATTCTGTGTTCAAAAAATATTCGTTCACGTATCCTTTGTCCGACAATGCCTCCCTCATACGGCGGCGGACCCATTCTTCCGCCTGCTTGAATGAGGTGGTGGCATAAAAACCCGCCCCGTAATCCAAGGTGCGGCTCGGCACCCTTATTTCCGGTGCCGCAATTCGTTCCAAACTTCCGTGATAGAGTATCATAACGCCTGCTTTTGTCTGATGTGAATGAATTCGTCAATATCTTCCAATATCCATTGATGGCTTTGAGTGTGCAGTATCTCATAGTTCTCAGCCAAATAATCAAGTACACCGTATCGGTCAAGCTGTGCCATCGCCTCGCCTCCTGTCAACTTTTTGGCGTGCTTGTACTGTTCCACGCAAAACGACACAAAATACGATATGTTCTGCTGTCTTTTCTCCATTTTATTCCGTCAATTTCAATGGTTTCTTAAGTTCGGCAAAGATACATTTTTTGTCTATATGTGGCGGTATGGTTCATGGCGCAAAGATAGAAATTTTCAAAAAGGGAAGGCATTTAAGGGGTTTTACAATTCGATGGATCTCCTTTTTTTCGAAATATAGCATTTTAGAATTAGTTCACCGCAAAAAGAAAAGCACTTACGACGAATGCCATAAGTGCTTGCTTTTCAGTGTGATTCCGCTGCGACTCGAACGCAGAACCTGCTGCTTAGAAGGAGGTCGCGTGCTCTTTTTGTCACTTTTCGGCGATTTTTAACAACTTGCACTTTGCAAACATAAGTCGTTACAAATCAGTATAATATAATTTATTTCATATCGAATCGTTATATTTTATATTTTTGCGTTCTGAAAAACCTGCTCAATTATTAGTTCACTATTAGTTCACCGTTAGCAATGGCAAAAATACAAAATATTCGATTCAACAACGAGATCTACCGCTCTTTTTTTTTCGCCATCGTCCTTGACACCCGGAAAGGCGGGGATGTGATGCCGGTTGCGATACGTGTGACCCATGACTACAAGAAAACATACATCCGTACAGGGCTCAAACTCACGAAGGAGCAATTCGAGAAGATGCAGAAGTCCACAGTCGGAAAGTTCTTCGAATACAAGAAGTCGCAAATCGAGATACTGAACAAGGTGATGGACGTCGCCAAACCCCTGATCGATTCAGGCACGTTCTCGTTCGAGTCCTTGAAGCTGAAGTTCGAGGGGGTGAGTTCGACGACCATAAACGAGCTTTACCGGATTCGGATTGCCGAGTTGAGAGAGAACGGGCAGGTCAAAACATCCATCCACTATGGAAACGCGTTGAGCAAATTCGAATCATACTACGGAAGCGATGTCGACTGCTCGAAGGTTTCCCCCGAATTGATTGTTGACTTCAAGAAAAGAATGGAGGCTGAGATGCTCACGTCTTCGACTATCAGCATGTACCTGAGAAATCTGCGTGCCGTGTGCAATTTTGCAATATACAAAGGGGTTATGACCGAAGCCCAATATCCTTTCAGACGGAAATCCTTTGAAGCGAACAAGGTGAAAATTCCCAAAGGCAACAAGCGAAAAGACTCCTTCTTGAAGGTCACGGACATTCTGAGGCTATGGTCATACAACAGACCCGAGAACAAGGAAACTGCCAAAGGGAGGATAGTATGCGAGGCATTGAACATCTGGATGTTCTCTTACCTTGCAAACGGGATGAACCTGACGGACATCGCGCGTCTGAGGTACGACAGCCACTATTTCAAGACGGATGGGCAGGAGTTCCGCTTTTCAAGAAAGAAAACCGAGGACACCCTTTCAAATCCAATCGTCATCCATGTTCCCGTCATTCCCACATTAAAGCAGATACTGGACGAGTATGCCGCGCCGCCGAAGGAAGGAAGACGCGTCTTCCCCCAGATATTGCTTGACGAGAAAAATCCCGTCAAAGAAATCAAATTGATCGCCCAATACGGAAAGCTGACAAACCAACGCCTCAAGCATGTGTGCGAGGCAGTGGAAATAAGCGAGAATGTGACCATGACGTGGGCACGGCACAGTTACCAGACCAACCTTGCCCACAAGAAAGTGCCGGAGAGCTACATTGACCAGGCTGTGGGACACGCGGACGAAACTGTGACGGACAGCTATATCGGCCTATATTCCACCGAGGACAGGTTCCGCTACAACTCGCTGCTGCTTGATCCCGACAGGGAAGCATGACATATATATTATTATTGTGCGGCAGGTGCATCGTATTCCACGTAATGCACATAGCCGCGTACATCGGAGGGAGTGGTTTTGTCGGAAATCGTTTTCCCCCAGTTTTCCCCATCCCAGACACTGGTAGTGGCCTTATATAGAATCTGAAAATCAAATGTGGTGCCTTCCGGAAATTGGTAGCTGTAGCCGACAATACCCTCCATATCGGTATGAATATCCGTGTTGGGAATGGTGATGTTTCGCTTCAAAGACAATTCGTTAACGATATTTTTGTCTGAATTGACATAGTGCCGCGTGTTATATTTGTTTTCTGATTCTTTACACACATACGTTCCCTTGAACACCCATATTTTACCTTGCGGCACAGAGAGCCTGAGGGGAGTGCCCCCCTTGATTTCCACCCAGTGCGGTGTCCCTGGAAGTTCCTTGCTGGACGGGCTCGCCTGTGCGCTCAGACGCTCTATTTCTCCCGACAGCCGTTTGACCTCGTTCTCGTAATTGCTAAGGATCCTATCCTGCTGGGCGATGCGATCTTCGAGAATTTTGTTGGCTGCCTTTTGCTCCGCCAACGACAATGAATCAGCGCGATGCAGCACCTGATAATTGTCGTTGAGCATTTTCTGCATATTCAGCAGCTGCATTTGGCTGATGGAGTCGGCCTGCCGGAATGTTTGCATCTGCTCGTTCATGCGGGCGATTTGTTGCTGGTACTCGGCCTTGGACTGTCCACAAAGACTAGACGCCGTCAACAAAAGGACGGCAGCGAAAAGGATGTACTTTTTCATAATTATTCAAACTTTTTCGGCTGCAAAGATAGTTTTTTTTGAGCAATTATATAGATATGGCCCAATACGGTTGAATATTTAATCCAGTCAAGTTTGTCCAAACAATTAAAACACAAACTCTAAAGATGTGACGCACAATGTCCCATCGTCTTTTTAACTTTGCGCATGATTTCACAGGGAGGGCACTGTCTCCATTCAGCGTATAGTTAAGGAAGATGGCAAAAGTCGCTGTTTATGATATTGCGGTTCAGGAGGGCGACTGCCTCGCGGACGGGAATTCCCGCCCGCCGTTTCGGGACGCGTTTTGTCCCGAAGCTTTCAGTTCAGCGACTCAGGACCGAACGACAACGGGCCGTTCCAGAACAGTTTCCTGTAATTTTCGATCTCTTTCTTGTAATGCACGATTTCAAGCTCCTGCCGTGCGATGGTCTCGACCATACCGCGGCTGGCTGCGAGGAGTCTTGTGTTCTCATCCTCCAGCTTCTTGATGTGCCGGTATAGATCCGCCATTGAGTCCATTCTGAAAAATGCGCCTCCTGTTTTGTGGTCTTGTATGAATCGAAGGAATAGATAGGACCTAAACAGACTGTACCCGTTCTGTCTTGGAAGCCCCCTTTTTGGGAGTTGCAACGCTGCTCGCGGAAGACAGCGAGGCGATTGTCTCTGCCTGTGCCCTGATGGTCTCCCTTAAGGTTTCGATTGTCTCATCTTTGTCGGCCACGGACTTCTGGAGGATGTTGACGGTTTTCTCGTTCATTTCGGCAAGTTTCCTGTTTGCCTCTGCAATTTCCGTCTGCGCCTTAAGCTGGGCTTCAAGAATCTTGGTCGCTGCCTCGATCTCGATTTTTCTCCCTGCGCGTTCCTCTTCAATACGCGCTGACAGCTCTTCCACCTGTGCGGAGAGTTCGCTTGTGTCCGGCTCGCCCATGATCCATCCCACGGACACGTTCGCAGCCTTTGAAATTTTGATAATCGTCTTCAGGTTCGGACTGCTTTTCTCGCTGAAGAGTTTGCGGAAGTTTTCCTTGGAAATTCCGATTTCATCGAAAAAGGCATCGTTTTTTTTATTGTCCTGGAAGATTTTCTCTAATCTTTTATGGTACATTATGTATTTTTATTTAGTTGTGGTTCAATATAATACAAAATATTTTTGTATAAAATTACATAAACAGGTATTTTTATACATAAAAAGTATATTTTTACCGTCTCAAATACAAAAATATTATTGCTATGGAAATTGGAAAAGCAGTCATCGAAAATTTATCAACGTCAAGATGTTCATTCTTACGGGGGTACAACCAACTTTCTCACAAACAGAAACTTGAATTTGAGTTTCGTGTGTCACAAATGCTTAACTACACCAGCCAGAGCACGTTCCGAAAGCGGTTGGTGGGCATCTGGCCGAAAAGTCACAGGGATGTCGCGATGAAGGCAGTGGAGGATCTGTTCAAAGAGTATGGAATCACCGATGTATGGGGGCTTTGAGCGTATCGAAAATTGCAGACTGAAAGTCAAAATTTTCCAAAATCAAGTGTCATATCCAGCTTGGTTTCAGACATTTATTTCATTTTTCGATAAAAGTCTAAATATCAAGGTAAAAAATTACATCTTTTTTCATACTAAAATACTGATAATCAATTATTTTATGTAAGTTAGCACTGCAATTCAAAGATTTACTAACCAAAAATCCAGAACGATGGAAAAAGAATCAAATGCAAGCAGAGTGGCCGAGGCGATGCAGAAATCGCAGGCCCTGAAACCGAAGTCGCCGACCGTCGTGGAGAAGGTGAAGACCACGGGCAGCCTTGCAGGGCTGAACCAGAAGGAGGTCTCCTCCTACCTGATGGGTATGCGCGACCGGGTCGCGATGGTGCTGCCCAAGCATCTTACCGCCGAGAGAATCATATCCATGGCAGCGACCACGATAGCCAAGAATCCCAAGATTGCAGACTGCACTCCCGCGAGCCTGCTGGGCAGCGTGATGCAGGCCTCGATTCTCGGCTTCCCGCCTGTGGAGGCGCTGGGGTACTGCTACTTCGTGCCCTACAAGAAGCAGATCCAGTTCCAGATAGGCTACAAGGGGCTTATCGAACTGGCGCGACGCAGCGGCAAGATCAAGATGGTGTATGCAGAGGTGGTGCGCGAAGGCGACGAATTCGAGGTCGAGTACGGGCTGACACCCGCCCTCAAGCACAAACCGAAGTTCGACGGCGACAAGCCTCTGAAGTTCGTCTATGCAGTGTGCCATTTCTCCGATGGCGGTTACAACTTCGTAGTGCTGTCGAGAGGCGACGTTGAACGCTTGAGAATGCGGAGCCCTATGCAGGATGCCACCCCCAGCGGAGCGTGGCTCTCAGACTACGAGGCGATGGCAAAGGCCAAGGCGTTGAAGCAGCTGGCCAAGTACATGCCGCTCAACATCGACCAGCAGGAGGCCATAGCCACCGACGAGACGGTGCTGAATCCGGAGAATTTCTCGGCGGGACAGGTCAAGATCGAGGATGTGGAGTATGCTAACTTCGAGGAAGATGCGGTTGTTGAAGAACCCGCCGTGCAGGCGCAGAAATAAGATGGCGATGATGGCGGGATGCAAAAAAGGTGAGACTCTCGCGGCTTTGGTGCTCGCAGCCGGCTTCCTGACTCTGGCGGTGTTGTCTGCCTGCGGCGGATTCTCCGACAGATGCGCTTGGAAGATGTTCGCCTCGGCACCATTCGCCGCAGCCTCATACACTCTCGCGCACGACGCCATCGTGAACATAAAAGAGAAAAGGAACAAATGATAATTGGAATCAGTATGGAAAAGAACAGATTTTTAGCAGACGGCAGACCGCAAAGGATTGTCTGCCGCAACAGGGAGGACTGGCTCAATCAGAGAATCGGCATCGGTGCCTCCGAAATCGGAACCGTCATGGGCGTGAACAAGTGGGACACGAGGTACCAGTTGTGGCGCAGGAAAAGAGGGCTCGACGGCCCTAAGGAAGTGAACAGTCTTATGCTGATAGGCTCGCTCTGCGAGGATGCGGTGAGCAAGTACTTCGAGATCGAAACCGGCAAGCGCGTCATCAAGGCGAGTGCCGGCGACATCATCTACGTGCATCCGCAGAAGGACTACCTCAGGGTGACACCCGACCGCCTTTACTGGATTGACGAGCACGGCAGAAAGTGCGAGGACAACAAGGCGATACTGGAGTGCAAGACATCGCAGCTCGACATATCGCCTGACAACATCCCGCCCGCATACTTCTGCCAGGTGCAGTACCAGATGGGCGTGATGCAGAAGGATCACGCCGCGCTCGCATGGCTGACGAGAGGCAGGGACTTCGGTTACAAGTACATTGAATTCGACCCTGACTTCTTTGAGTATATGGTCGGCGAAGTGGACAAGTTCTGGAACGAGAATGTGATTGGCGGCAAGGAGCCCGAGTTCTCGACGGCGGACGATGTTCTCATCAAGTACAGCAAGCCGGAGGCGGGAAAGACCATCGAGGCCGGCGACCAGATCTTGGAAGCGTACCGTGAGCTGAAGGAAATCAGGGAGAACAGGCTGAGCCTCGAAAAGCAGGAGGACAGACTGACGGACATCCTCAAGGTCTTCTGTTCCGACGCGGAGGCCATCACATACGCTGGAAGCACGCTCGCCACGTGGAAGTCCACCAAGGACGGCGTGAAGTTCGACAAGGCTGCCTTCGAGAGGGAGCATCCCGAACTGTACGCCAAGTATGTTGTGCCCGTGTCCGGGAGCAGAAGGTTCTCATTGAAATAACGCCGCTATGGGAGAGGTCTTTGCAAGAAAGCCTGGCAGCTGTTTCCAATACGGCGGGAAGATTCTCGAAGTCGTCCCGACGGAGAAGGATGTTTGCGACGGCTGCCACTTCGAGAGGCACGGGGGCGCTCGGAAAGACTGCGCCCACGTGCGCGGCCTCGGGGAATGCACGAAAGTCATACGGGCCGACGGTATGGCTGTGATATTCAGGGTCGCGGAAGCGAAAGCCGGCATGAAAAGAATTACTAACCATAAAAAAAGGAAAGATGATTAAGATTATGATGATCGGGTGCGTCGGGAACGATGCCGAACTCAAGGAAATCAAGGAGCGGCAGTATGCCTGCTTCGACTTGGCCCACAGCGAGAAGATCAGGGGCGAAAAGAAAACCATGTGGATTCGCGTGCGGAAACTTGACCAGGACGGCCAGCTCTGCCAATGGATAAAGAAGGGCAAGCCGCTGTATGTCGAGGGAAGGCCTGTCGCGGGCGCGTACATTAACAAGGAAGGCAACCCGACTGCGGAACTCACGATATGGGCAGACAGGCTTGATTTCATCGCCGGGACGGGAGACTTCCAACCCACGGCGGTGGTCCAGCAGCCTCCGATGCAGGCGCAGCCACAACAGCAGGTGCATCAGCAGCAGGCACAGCCAGCGGTCCAGAGAAGAGGGACGATGCCGCAGTCCAGCCAATTCCAACAACCTATGCCACAGCAGGCACAGCAATACGCGGAAATTCCTGATTTCGAGGACGATCTTCCGTTCTAATTGAACGACACAGCGGACATGGCGAAGCATGGATTCACATATTATTCCGTTGACACCGACAGGTACCAGGACATCCGCATAAAGAGGCTCAAAAAGGAGCTCGGATGTCAGGGAATTGCCGTCTATGACTACATCTTGTGCGAGATCTACCGGGTAAAGGGCTGTTTCTTGGAGTGGGACGAAAGTACTGCCTTTGACGTGGCCGAATACTTCGGGCTGAAGGAAACACTCGTGAAGGAGATTGTGCGCTACTGCCTTGCAGTGGGTCTCTTTGACAGGGAACTGCTCAAATGCGGGAGCGTGCTCTCCTCACGTTCCATCCAGCTGAGATACGTGGAGATGTGCGGGAGGACGAAACGCAAGCCCGCGATACCGCAGGAATACGACCTGCTGGACGGAGACAGAAACTCCAAAGCTTCAGGCGAAAGCTCCGATTTTCTGCCGAAAACTCCGAGAAATGAAAAAACGGTTGAAAACGCCTTGTCTGGAGAAACAGATGAAAACTCCGAGTTTCCACAACAAAACTCCGAGTTTTTGGATGAAAACTCCGACAAACCGCCGAAAACTCCGACTTTTTTCGACAAAGAAAAAGAAAGTAAAGTAAAAGAAGAAGAAAAAGAAGAAGAAAGTCCGACGGCGGCGGCTCCTGTGAAAACGGTTCCACCCTACTATGTCAGGAGCGGCCTTCAGCCCATAGATCCCTTGATAGACGCACTCAAGGAACAGTCCATGTTCACCGAGTACTGCATGATGTCCTACCACCTCAAGGACTACGAACTCAACGGCTACCTTGACAAGTTCAAGTCTTTCCTGCACGCCACCGACGAGCACGAGAAGACACTCAAGGACTGCAAGACGCACTTCATGAACTGGCTCTCGCTGACATTACAGAGGGAGCGTAAGGAGAGGGATGGCGCAGGAGGTGGAGCGGAACGTCGTGAGCCGACTGACGATCAGGCAGCGAGGGCTCTGGAACTATATCCGTCGCAGGACAGCCACATGGCGGCAGCGTACAGGAACTATGTCAGGGAGCAGGGCATCACGCCGGAAAAAGGTCTCGAACATCTGGAGAGGGCGAAGGCCAAGGGCATGGATTACTGGGACGTGCTGTCTGTGATACAGCTGAGCAAAAAACCGCTGTTCAAGGATTGAAAGACATGGACGAGAAAGAGAGAATAATACAAGGATACGCCCCATCATCGCTGGAGTACCCGGACTTGGAGGAAGCCGTGCTCGGCGCGTGCCTGATAGACGGGAGTGCAACACCCACGATGCTGGAATACGGCATCACGGAGGATCACTTCACGTCGCCCGTCAGGAAAATGGTGTACAGGGCCATCCGACGGCTCTTCGACAATGGGATGTCCATAGACCTGCTGACCGTCAACAGAGCCGCACGGAAATATGAGGGACAGTACCCGTCGGACTTCCCGGCCCTGACCGCGCAGATGACGATAAGGATAGGCTCGGCGGCGCACCTGCCGTCCCATTGCATGATGCTTGACGAACTGCGCATCAGGCGGGAATCTTTCAAGTACTCCACGATGGTCCAGCAGGCGGCAACAGAGGAGGGACAGGAGAAATTCCTCCAGAAACTGCAGGAACTCACCAACGGCATGATGCAGAGGAAATACTGTTCCTCAATGTCGCACGTGTGCGGCATAGTCCCGCTTTCCGAAGAACAGATGGAGAGGAGGATGGAGCTTGCCAGGGAAGGCAGGATGTCAGGGATAACGACCGGGCTTCGGGGTCTTGACAAACTGATTAACGGATGGCAGGACTCCGCTCTGAACATCGTGGCGGGAAGGCCGGGGATGGGCAAGACCGCTGCAGCTATGCACTTTGCCATAGCCGCTGCCAAGCAAGGGAAGAACGTGTGTGTCTATTCCTTGGAGATGAGCAGTGTGCGACTCTCCGACAGGATGCTGATGGCATTGGCAGACGGCATGGACGACAGCAACTTCAGGAGCGGAAAGATGACCGAAGCGGACGTGGCCGCCTTCAATGTCGCGAAAGAACGCTTGTCAAAACTGCCCATCTACGTCGATGACCAGCCTGTATGCACTACCGGCTACATAAGAGCCAACGCCATGAAGATGAAGGGAATGGGCTTGTGCGACCTGATAATCATCGACTACCTGCAACTCACGGACATGACCACAGGCGCGGACAAACAGTACAACCGCGAGCAACAAGTCTCGAAGGCAAGCCGTGAGTACAAGATCCTCGCCAAGGAACTCGACGTGCCTGTGATACTGCTGTCGCAGCTGAGCAGAGCGGTGGAGACGAGGGCCACGAAAAGGCCGCAGCTTTCAGACCTAAGGGAGTCGGGATCCATAGAGCAGGACGCTGACGTGGTGATGTTCGTCTACCGGCCCGAGTACTATGGGGAGGAAGGCTATGCAGTCTTTGACGGATACGGCGATTTCCACCACGGGATAGCCATGATGATAGTGGAAAAACAGCGGGAGGGCGCCACCGGCGAGGTCAAGTTCTGCTACAACAGGTCGCTGACCAAAATATGGGACGGCGACGACAGGCCATAGCCTCGCGACAATCGTGTCCAGAGGCAAATCAAAGATAATCAACAACAAACAAATCACGGTCATGCGGCGTGAATATGCCGCGAAACAAACTGCAAAAGGAGAATATGGAAAACATCATCGAAAGAGCCATGGGCGAAGAGTTCGAACTCGACGGCATCACGCTGCGTGTTGTCAGCGACGAGCAGTCGGAAGGCACTTACCGCTGCGACAGGTGCGTGCTGAACGTGACATCGAGCATCAGGCGATGCACGTCATCCAAAGTGCGTGCGGTTGTCGGGAGATGCAACAAGTGGAGGAGAAAGGACGGGATGGACGTACAGTTCGTGTACGCGAAATATGACAAAGGAAATAATAGTAACGACAATAAAAGCACGGAAAAATGAAAATCAGTGAAGCGACATTCGGCAACATTCTCGGCAGCCTGCTCACGGGCAACCGCAGGGAGGTGACGCTGCAGATCACATGCAAGGTGGTTGAAGAGGAAAGTCCTGTTGAGAACATCGAGGAATGGGAGGCTGCAACAGAGAAAACGCTGCCACCTGTAGAGGAAGAGGACATTCCCAGACCACTCAGCAGAAAAGGGAGGATCGACGGCATCAAGGCACTTGCCCAGTTCCTCGGTTGCGCACCGTCCACAGCGCAAAGGTACAAGAACGAGGGTGCAGTACCATACTACGAGCGTGGCTGCAGGGTCTATTTCTATCAGGACGAAGTGGGAGATGCCTTAAGACAGGAGAACAAGAGAAACGTATGAAAAAGACACCTGCTTTGAGCAGCCACTCCCCTGTCCATGCCCTTTTCCGCCTGTCAGGAATCCTGCGGCAGCCATGGGAAAATTCTCCGAAAACTGAAGTGGCCAAGGAAGCGGCACAGCAAAAAAAAATGCCGTCAGGCGATAACTGTCTATACATCAAGAAAATATAATGAACTTTTTAGCATCAAAAATTTTGCTATCTAATTCATTTATTGTAAGTTAGCATCATAAAACAAGACAATGAAACAGACAGTCACAGAAAAAGGAACGCAAGACGGCACAGGAACGGCAACGGCCGGCCAAGTGCCAACCAAGGCGATGGAGATAGGGATCCTAAAGCAGCTTGTCGGCCTGGGCGGATATTTCGCAGATTTCTTCGGCGAGGACCTTGACAAGATGGTGGAGAACATCACGAACGATTTCCCGATAGAGTTGGGGACGCGGTTTCACGATGCCATCGACAAGGTGGGCGAGATGATGGCGGACTGCCGCCGTTCTGCGTCAGAGCGCATCCATAGCATATGCGAACGGCTCGTGGGCACGGAACAGGAGAATGTGGCAGCGGAAGTGCTCGGGCGAACAGAGGTCATTAGGATAAAGCAGCGGAACCGCATCATGGTCAGCTGGGATGAAGTGCAGTACCTGCTCGAAGTCATAGACGGGAAGGAGGTGCTGGAATGGTGACCATAGCAAGCCTCCAATGTGATGCGCGGCAGCCGTACTACAAGATGACGGACAGCGAGCTGCGGAAAGCGGGATTGCACCTGTTGCTCGGCTCGGAGGGTGCCGCGTTGCGTGATCCTTCCGGGCGGACGCTGTTTGAATGCAGGTACGACACGCTGTTCTCCAGAGAAAGGATGCGGATGCTATTCGGAAAGAGGGAGAGCCGGATGATACCACGGCTGCTGAAAGCGGCGTCGCACAGGGTGACGGTTTCGGAAGAGAATACTTTCAACATCAAAATAGACAGATATGGGAACGCAATTGTACGTGTGCAAGACACACAAGGTGGACTATGAGTCCGTGGGGATGCCCGGCAGCCCCGATTTCTTCTTCGACTTCCTCGGTGGGATGTGCGACACTCTTGGGATATGCTGCTACATTGACAACGAGAACATTGGCGCGGAAATTCCCGCAAGCGCGGTGGAACCGATCCGGGAGTGGCTGGCCGGAAAGGTCGATGACGAAGTGATCCCCGAACCGCAGAATCCCGGGCAGGTGACATACGGGGAGATGAGAAAGGTCATCGAGGCCATATTCAAGGAATATGACAAGGACAACTCCTACATACGGATTGAATGGTTTTAAGGTGAAAATGGCAAAATCCAATAATTCATAAAGTAAAAATCACTTACAATGGAAAACACACAGACTACAGAACTGCTGGATTTCCAGCAAGAGAAGGTACAGGTGCTTACGCTCGAACAGTTGAGGCGCACGCACAAGGAGAACGACATCAATGGCCAGCCTCTCAAGGGCATCTACCATTGCGACCTCATAGGGAGCGTGGCCGACATCCTGTCCGAGGCGGGACTGCGGATGCAGGTCGACGAGATCTTCGCCGCACAGAACAAGGACCGGCTTCAGCCCGGTGTGGTGCTGCTCCCACAGGTCGAGGCTCAATTCGGCAAGAATGCCGTTGAGGCGCACGTGCTCAGACGCGTGTATGCCAACATCAGCGTCCATGATCTCGACGACGAGGAGTTCACCACCAATCTCGCCGTGGCATTCCACCAGAACGGAATCCAGATAGGTTTCGGCAACATGGTGAGAGTATGCCACAACCAGACCATTCTGGGTGCGAAGAGAATAGTCTCCACATACGGCGACGACAGAAAGACTGTCAGCGGGCTGCTCGACACAGTCAGGGAGTGGTCGGAGAACATCCGGGACATCATACTGCCCGAAAGAGAGAGGCTGAAAAGGATGCAGAAAAGGGAGATGCAACCGCAGGAGGTGCTTCAGATGATAGGCTCGCTCACATCCATCCGTGTGTCGCACGACACCTCGAAAGCCGAGATCAGGTGCAGCGGCACCTATCCGATGGGGCAATCCCAGATAAACCAGTTCACGGAGTCGCTGCTGCTGACACGGCACAGGAACGGAAGGGTGACCTTGTGGGACGTGTACAACGCCGCCACTGACCTCTTCAAAGCCGACAAGATGGAGATACCCAATATCCTGTCGCAACAGGCAGCGATGACGGAGTTCCTGACCGAGTATGAGCTGATGGAGTGAAAGTACGACAAAGATGAGAGTGTTCTACCGTTGGCTTGACTACTATGGGAAACGCTACTGCGAGACAGCATGCGAGGTTATCTCCGACAACGGGAAAACGGCATGGATAGTTTTGAAGGGCTATGCGAGGAACAACACCCCACCCGGCACAAAAATGCGTGTGCATCTGAAATCGCTGGTGGGCTACCCTCCCCCGCAAGAGTGTCAGGCTGGCGGAGAACAATGGAAGTCATACTGCTATTTCGACTGAATAAAGAAGAATAAAAGAGAATAAAACTGAGGAAAGTCAGAAAACCTATACAATAGACGAATATGGAACAGGAAAACATCAAGGAGAAATTATTGAAAATCAAGAGACTCGCCGAGCAGGGCGAGTACCATGAGGCTCTGGCTGCGAAAGCCAGGCTTGACGCACTGTTGGCAAAACACGGGATGAACATAGACGACTTGGAGGACACCCATACCAGACAGTACGAGATCAAGTACAAGGACAACCACGGGATGGTCATGCTGTTTGCCATAATGACAAAGGTGATCGGCTATACGAGGACATCCGAGTCCACCTACTCAAAGCATCTGAAGACGGTGTTTGTTGAAGCCACCAACTACGAATACGCGGAGATGATGTCCATGTTCTCATTCCACACCGCCAACTATGCAAAGGAGAGAAAAAAGATGCTAAAACGCCTTGAAACAGCATATTGCGTAAAGCATAGTCTTTGGACGGAGAGGGATGGTGAGGAAAGCACCCCGAGACGCGAACTGACCGCTGCGGAGATACGAGAGATTGAGGAGGCGGTGAAACTTGCCGCTACACTCTCCGACACGTTGTACAGGAAGCAACTGAATCCGCACCAATAAATCCGAAGATGAATAGACAAGGAAGAACACGGGAGAACCCGTTTCCCGATGGCAAGAGCCAGTTGCTGTTCCACAGGAGGAACTGCTCGAAGTGCTGTAAACGCACATTCAACCCGAGAAGCATTGACGACGTGCAATGCGCCACCGAGAGGGCGTACCTGCTTTCGGCCATAGGCGGCGAGACGACCGTCAGGACTGCAAACATGCTGTCGGGCGGGATATGCCGCTACAAGAAAGGACTGCTTTCGGGAAACGTAAAGGCGATAACGGACAATTTGAAAAAAATGACAAGTTATGGAAAACACGGATTGCAACAAGTTGAAAGACACCATTGTAAGTAGAGTACGCGATATGCGCAGAATGCAGAAGGACTATTTCCGAACGCGAAGAACGAATGTTCTCGCCTCCTGCAAGGAAGCCGAGCGGGATGTCGACAGGCTCCTGAAGGAACTTGACGAGCTGGAAGAAAAAATCAGGCTTCCGGAATTGTTCTGAACAGGGCGAATGAAACACTGGATCCCGCGACACCGCATACCATCTGGCGAGAAAAGTATAGTATGCCAGAACCACATTTTTTAACAATTTGAAATGTGACTTGTTTTGTCAAAGAACTTTTGTTATTTTGCACCCGTAAAAAGTTATTCACCAATAAAGAATGATTATGAAAAAGTTTTACCTGCTATTACTTGGATTCACCCTGATTTTTGCCGCATGCGACAAAGGCGGTTCTTCCAAGGACAGTAACGAAAATTCACAGGGAAAGAGCACCGTGGAAACGGTCGTGGATTCACTAAAGCTTGAAAAGCAGAAGATCGACAGCCTGGCATCGAACGGGCTGATGCTGCACAAGGACATCTACAGCCTCGGCAAGCTCAAGACCATCACCTTCACGGTCCACAGCGTGCAAGTTGGAACAGACACGCTGAACTACATCAACATGCGGAAGGATTGCGGTAACGAGTACTATTATTCATGGGAGAATGCCGAACTCCTCTATAGGGAATGTGATGCATTCGTCAAGGCCATAGATGAGATAAAGGAGAACCTTAACAGGGCTGTTGAGCACGAAGAGGAGTACTTCTATTTGACCAAGGACGACATAGCAATTATGGCCACCAATTCTGGCAACAAATGGGACATCCGATTTTCCGTGGACACATACAAGAGCAATTCTTCTGTATCCCTTTCCGCTGAGGAATTGGATGCATTGAGGGGATTGGTTCTGGAAGGCAAAAAGAAAATCAGCGAACTGTCTAAATAGAACTGTCATGAAGAGAATCGCCATCGCGATTGCTGTATCGCTATCCCTCGTTTTGTGTTTTGCCGCTTGCAAGTCCGGTATCGAGAGGAAAGCTGAAAAGCAACTCAAGGCCACATTGCTGGAACTGGCCAAGAATCCGGATACTTTCGACATTTCCAAAGTGGAGACCAAATACTGCTGTGATTCGCTTTGCATATTGCATTGTATGACCAAGGGCCAGAATGGGTACGGAGGTTACTCCTCGTCATACATAGAGTACATATACCTGATTGACAAGGACGGAATTTACGAATGTGTCACTGACCTTGAGGACGAAAGTTCTGTCCTTTCGTCTTACGGCAATCCGGAGAATTTTTCAGAAGAAGTTGCCGGCAAATTATATCTGTCATCCGTTATTAGATGCGTCCTTGATGGCAGAGAAATTCCAAAGCGATAGCGACATACTTGGATTCTGCGATACCATAGATACAGCCTGCACTTGACACTACTCGTCTGGTGCGGGCTGTTTGGTTTTGCGGCTTTAAAGCAAGATCAAATGCAAAATCGCCGTCCTGCATCCAAATTTTGTGACGTGTTTTGTCACGATTCTTGTGTGCTCTTTTTGTCATATTGCCACTTTTCAATGTTGTCTTGCAGAAAAAGTCGGTTTATTTGCAGAAAACAACAAATCCATCATACTCTATGCTTTGTCTGTCAAAGAGTTTATCTTTGCGCGAAAAACATGTGCTTATGAAAGGTCTCAATACGGTACGCCTTACATACAGGATAAAAGCCCCGCTGACTGAACGCATCCTGAATGCGGAGGATGTCTTCTTGCTGATAATGCAGGAAAAGGATATGAGAAGGAATGTGTCCTATAAGGAACTCATGTACGCGATATATCTGAATACAGCGTGTTACGTCATCGGAACACACAAGGTGTCGGAAGGTTGTACCGACCATGCGGATGTGAACGTCAAGGAGATACTACAAGGGGCGATACTGACAAACAGCAGCAAGGTCGTCATCTGCCATAACCATCCGTCAACGTCTTTGGAACCCAGTCTGGAAGACAGGTTGCTCTCCGACAGGCTGAGACTCGCTCTCGAACTTGTCGGGATTGAATTGCTGGACAGTGTGATTATATCCGCCTGTGGCTACTACTCCATCGACCGCGAGGAAGTAAATCCCATGAATATCATTTATTGTTGATTGTGACCTGTTTTGTCACAGGGATTTTGTTATTTTGCTCCTGCTTTTTCACAATTGTGAAGCAAACGTGAAATATGTTATTTTTGCAGATTATATGGTATAGTTTTGTTTAAAGGAATACATTAAGCGAAAAATGGAGCAATTGACCAAGAAAGAACAGTTGTTATTCGATGCTTTGATTGAGAGAAAACGTGAACACTATGAAGTGTTGAAGTTTTATCCGGGCATTTGGAAGTCAATAATAGAAAAGTATCCAGAATCTGCTCATTTTATATATGAGCTCCTGCAAAACGCAGATGATGCCTGCGCAACAAAGGTGCGTGTGGAGTTGAAAAAGGGAGGGATGATATTCGCCCATAATGGGACTATACATTTCTCTATCTCAAAAGAACCCGACGACCCTACAGATAAAGTCGATGGACATATCAATGCTATAGTTGGAGCTGGAGCGTCAACGAAAAGCGAATCTGAAGGAACAAACAAGATTGGTAAATTCGGAGTTGGATTCAAATCCGTGTTCAGTTACACGGAGCGTCCAGAAATATATGATGACAAGTTCCGGTTTGCCATAGAAAACTATATCATTCCTGTTCCCTTGGCGGTAGATCATGACAACAGGCAAAAAGGTGAGACATTGTTTTATCTTCCATTCAAAAATCCAGAGTGGAACTTTGTTGAAATAAGAGAAAAACTGCTTAACCTTGACGACCCCATCTTATTTCTGCACAATCTCAAAGAAATTGAGATTCTTTTGGCTGAGGATGAAACAAGGTACACTTACACAAAAAAAGTTTTGTATGAAACAGACGGCGAGATAAAATCTGAATTGTTGGAGTTGAACAATTGCGATACGATAAAGTATATATGGCTTTTCACGAGAAATATAACAATTGAAAATGCCGACCAATACATTTCAGTCGGATTTCGTCTTACCGACGACAAAAAGCAGATCGATGTAAGCAACAAAAACGGCAAGGTTTTCTGTTTCTTTCCCACTAAAGAAACTTTCAACCTGTGTTTCATGACACACGCCCCATTCTACTTGACTGAAAGCCGCCAAAACCTTATTGATTTCGGCGATGATGGCGCGGTAAATAAATATCTCAAGAAGGAGTTGGCACTGTTATGTGCCGATTCGCTTGTCAAACTCAGGGATATTGGCAAGACCGACAAGTCATTCATTTTGAACGACTCGTTATTCCATATCATTCCCAAAGACAATGCAACCTTTTTCAATGCCATTGTTGAGAAAATGAGGGGAAATGCTTTGTTACTTTCCCGAGGTAAAGAATATTTGCTTCCGCAGAATTGCTACATGACCACAGTCAGATTGATGCGCCTGCTATCAAAGGAACAACTGCAGATGCTAACTGGAGAAGAAGACTGCGACTTCCTTATGGAAATAAAGGATGAAGACCAGGCTTGGGTCAGGAAAATACTTCAGAACAATCTTTCAGTCAAAGATTATACTAACGAAGACCTTGCCTCGCATATAACCGCTGCTTTTATGACAGGTCAGGACTTCGAATGGGTGAAAAGGTTTTATGGATTTCTCTATTCGGCAGCGATAAAGCAATGGAAAACAGAGACTCCCGACGAGAAGCCTTTTGACTACGATTATTCGCTGACAGCCCAACGTTTTGTCAAGACACGTAAACGGCCATTCCGCTTCGCCCCCATCGTCAACACGACAAAAGGGGAATGGGTCGCGCCATACAAAGATGACAAAGATTCATACGAATTAAATGTGTTTTTCGAAAAGACAATCAAAGACAGTTTATTGAATTTTGTTGCCACACAGTATGCGGCGGATCCTAAGCCACGTCATTTCCTTGAGGAATTAGGCATCAAAGAAATTGGTGTCAGTGATTACATCGAGAATGCAATCTACCCAAGATATGAGTCTGAAGAGCTGTCAATCAGTGATGACGTGCTTCGAGACGACTTGCGTATATTGGCAGAATACAGAAACGAGGTCGTTGCGAGCAGAATGGATGAGTATATCTCAAATGTCAGAGAAAAAATTTTGTTGAGAGGACATGGAGATGACACGTCATACTACAACCCATCTGAACTTTATGATGACACCCCTGAATTGAGGGATTATTTCTGTCAATCGGATGTCCATTTTGTCGACTATGAATTCTATGAGGCAATATCCAAAACGGATGACGAAAAGAGTAGAATTCATGATTTTCTGAGTGGACTTGTTCTACATATTCCTGTTATAAAAAATGACCATACTTATAGATGGGATATTCCCTGGGATATCCGTTATATGGTTGAGGATAATAGCGGTTACACCAACACCTCCTGTTATTGGAATAGTGGGAGGCATGTTGTTTATTATTCTATTGATGGTTTTAAAAACGCCGTTCAGAGCGACCGTTTTTCCTACAAAATATCAGTTTGGCTTTGGAAACTGCTTAAGGAGGAGAATTTTACAGTGTCTTATCCAACAAGATATGGGGAAAACAAAACCGAGGCAAATCCTATACTAATTAAATTATTGAAATCCAACAAGTGGATTGTGTTGAAGAACGGGGAGAGGAAATTGCCTGAAGAAACAACCAAGGATGAGTTGTTGCTGAACGGTTTCGCCGAAAAATCCAATGATTTCTATTGGCGTCTTGGAATCAAGTACCTATCGCAAGTGTCTGTCGAACCGCTCAATTTTAACCCCATACAAAACACAGTCAAGCAAAAATCAATTATAGAGCAGATTGAGGAGGAGTTCTCGGAAGACGAACATAAGGAAGCGCTTGACTATTTAAGAAAAAAAAGAAAAAGAAAGGAACAAGCATCAAGCAAACGACTCGGAACAGTAATCGGTACGATGGATGACGCTCTTCAACATGATGAAGTAAAGACTTTGTCCTCTGCCGGATTCTTCGGATTCAATATAGATAACGCATACGAACCGGATCTCAATGAATCTTCAGATGTCTCATCCAAGAATGCAAATTCAGCAACATCCCAATCCAAGACAATCGAAGACATTGTGAAACGTCAGGAAGCGGAAAATATGCGGGAAATCAAAATGGTGGAAATTCGTGATGAACTTGCCACTATTCCCAAATACTCATTCAAGTGGTTTACTGACCTTCTCGAACTAGAATACGGGATTGTCAATGAGGATCCTGAAAATGTGGACACTATCAAAGGCAAGTCATTGTCGATAAATTTCTCAAATGTGGAAAGCGACACCTTCGCGGACAACATTCTTGTTCTGAAGCAACCGTCCAGACCTATTCCCCTTGAACTCGAGGAGATGGAATATTTGGAGGTTAATTTCGAGTTCAGCAATATGGATGAGGCGAAAATCAAATTTGATGTTGTGAGCGTCAAGGATTTCACATTGAGAGTCAGGGTGAAATCCTATGAGTTGACAAATATCAAAAAGATAGATTGGAACAGATGCACGAAGGCATCCATAAACACCAACAATCCTATAGACCTGTTGAGCAAATGGAGGTCAGCATTCCGCACTCTCCAGTTGGATGATGAGTATGACATGAAGGCCAATCTTCCCAAGAATATGAGGTTTATTTTCGGACCTCCCGGCACGGGAAAAACGACAACAATCAAGAACGAGATCATCAATCTGCTCAATAACGAAGAAAAGGAATGCCGTATCCTTGTGCTGGCACCGACGAACAAGGCCTGCGACGTGCTTATGAGGAAGATAATGGACGCACCAGAGTACGCAGAAAACCAATTATCCTCGATTATTGGAAGATTTGTGGCCACCGGTGATACTGCCATTGAACAGGACGGCCTTGTGGTTGACAGGGATTTCGGCTTCTACAACTATGACAAATGCTGCTTGATTTCAACCATTACACGACTTTCCTTTGATGGATTCACTGACCAGAAATTAACGGAGGTTGACTGGGATTATGTTTATGTGGATGAAGCATCTATGATACCTCTATTCCAGTCAACATTCGCCATCTATGCATTTCAGAACGCAAAGATAATCATTTCCGGCGACCCTTTCCAAATAGAGCCTATTGTCAGAGAACAGATGTGGAAAGATGAGAATATTTACAAGATGGTCAATCTTCGTTCTTTCAGTAACCCGACAACCGAACCACACCAATTCGACATCACATTGCTTGGAACGCAATATCGTTCAATTCCCGCTATTGGACAACTGTTCAGCGCATTCTCTTACGAGGGCTGCCTTTTCCATGACAGGAAGGACGATTCCCAACTCAGGCTGAACGTGGATGGCCATGCCTTCAAGCCAATAAATGTCATCGGATTCAAGGTTGACAAGTATGACACGTTGTACGGTTTGAGGAAACTCTCTGCCTCGCCAGTCCAGATATATTCCGCACTTTTCACAGTCGAGTTTGTTGAATACATCGAAAGAAAATATGATTCTGAACGCAGCCTGAAGATAGGTGTTATCTGTCCCTATGCCTCTCAGGCACAGTTTATCAACAAACTTATTGAACAGCGCGCGGATGCGCGAGAGAACGTGGAGATCAGTGTCGGGACAATCCATGGTTTCCAAGGCGATGAATGTGATGTGGTAGTGGCTGTCTTCAATCCTCCTGTCGGGATAGGAAGCGAAAAATACGCATCCAAGTCTTTCGTGAACAGGCAGAACATTGTCAATGTGGCCATCAGCCGGGCGCGCGACTGCCTGTTTATACTGATGCCGGACACGGACACTTACGGGTTCCAAAATCTCAAAAAATTAGGGGGATTGGTCAATTATGCCACAACGGCTTTGAAAGACGACACATCTCTAATCCACGCAACTGAATTAGAGAAAAGAATGTTCGACGACTCCAATTGGATAGACCGCAATACGTTCGTCACTTCCCATCAATTGGCAAATGTCTATGGTGACTCCAACTACAAATACGAAGTCCGTATCGACGACAGTGCCGTTGACATCCAACTTGGGCATCAAACAGATGATTATATGGACGTATGACAATAAGCGAGTGCACACCTTCTGTGTCTTCTCGAAAAATGGAAAATCAACTTGACATTTTTTTGTTTTGTGACGCATTTTGTCACAAAACTATTGTTATTTTGCTCATTGTTTTTACGATGAACATCGACTTTGTCGAAAGATTAAATTTGTTTTCAAAAAATAATGATATCTTTGCGCCCAAGTTTAATAAATTGTAGTTATGGCAGATTTGAATCAGATAAAAGTGATGCTGGTACGGAAGAAACTCTCCGGAAAATGGCTGGCTGAGCAGTTAGGGAAGTCCACCTGCACAGTCTCAAAGTGGTGTTCCAACAAGGCACAGCCAGACCTTACCACACTTGACCAAATAGCGAAATTGTTGGGGGTAAATGTGAAAGACCTCCTGAATGACACAGAACAAAACTAAATTGTCAGCCTTATGGATATTATCGATTTATACGAAAAACTGAAATCCGGTTACAAGGGTTACATTGAGAGTTTTGTCAGCATAAAGGACAAGCGGATTGAGGAAACTGTAAGCAAAGCCATCCATGACGAAAGTTTGTGGCCTGACGCCCTAATCCAATTCAACCCTAACTTTGAAAAGGGTATCGGAGTAAACGATATGATAACTGCCGGTCTTCCTATACACAGAGATTTGTCATTGTTTTTCAACAATCCTTTCTACAAACATCAGCAGGAAGCTATAACGCTTGGTTGTCAGGACAAGGAGTTTATCGTCACATCCGGCACGGGTTCCGGCAAGTCCCGTACCTTTATGGCTACGATATTCAATTACATTCTTCAACACCAAATTGACACAAAGGATAAGACGCTTGCCATCATTGTATATCCGATGAATGCACTTATCAATTCACAGTGGAAGGAACTTGACGATTACAGACAGGCGTATCAGAACAGGACAGGAAGCAACACTTGTCCATTCACATTTGGAAAATATACTGGCCAAGAGAATGAAGAGGAACGTCAAAAAATGCAGGAGACCCCTCCAAACATCATTCTTACCAACTACATGATGCTTGAGCTCCTTATGACCAGAGCCGGCAATGAGGAACGCCTAAGAAAGTGCTTTCTGGAAAACCTTCACTATCTGGTTTTTGATGAACTTCACACATATCGTGGAATGCAGGGCAGCGATGTCTCAATTCTGATTCGCCGTATCAAAGCACAAGCGACAGGCAAAGTCCTATGTTTTGGGACATCTGCAACTATGGTGTCTGACGAAAAAATGACCTATTTGCAGCAGCGTCAGAAAGTGGCGGAAGTGGCATCTTGCATCTTCGGCAGCACTTACACACCCGAGCAAGTGATTGATGAAACATTGACAGTAGGACTGGGCAGGAAAGAGTACGACAAATTAGAATTGGTCCGTGCCTTGAATGCACAAGTCCCGAACACCGCCGACGCCAACACTCTTCTAAACTTCCCGACGGCGATATGGATAGAACAAAACATCGCCCTGCATTATGACGAAAATGAGCGGAAATATTTCCGTGGCGCTCCAGTATCTATAAGGGAAATGGCTGAAAAATTGAATGTGTTCCTGGACAATCCTGGAGTAGAAAGATGCCAAAAACATATTGTTGATGTCTTGGGCTGGTGCAACAAAATAAATGTGGAGCAGAAAAGCCAGAAGATACTTCCATACAAGATTCATCAATTCATTCCACAGACTGGAAATGTGTATGCCACAATAGGTCTTCCCTCCGAAAGATTCATCACAGTTAATGAAGAGTTGTATTGTGATGAGTTGTCCACGCCTGAATCAAAAGTGATGTATTATCCCATCGTGTTCAGCCGACTGAGCGGCCACGAGTTCTATGTGGTTCGGCTTGACGGTTCTGGCAAGATAATGCCACGCAGCTTTGAGGACAGGGAACAGGATGAAGACAATGTTGATACTAATTTAGGATACATATTTATCTGCCACGAAGATGAGAATCCAGATGACTTTGTGCCTGATGTGAATTCAGACGATATACCCGATGACTGGTTTACTGTTGGGAGAAACGGTAGGAAACTGAAAAAGACTTATGCTGACCGTCTCCCACGCAGAATCTGGATTACATCATCAGGAGAATACTTCGAAAGTGATGCACTTCTGAATAACAACGCCATACAAGGTTGGTTTGTCCCTGTTCCCTTAATGTTTGACCCGACCTCAAAAGCAGTGTACAAAGGGACTCAATCCGAGTGGTCCAAGCTGGCTAAGATTGGCGGTGAAGGTAGAAGCACGGCAACCACAATCCTCTCATACGAGAACATAATCCAGATGAAAGAGGCAGGTGTTCAAGAAAGCGACAGGAAAATCCTCACATTTGTGGATGCAAGACAGGACGCAGCCCTTCAAGCCGGACACTTCAACGACTTCATTCGGATCGGTAAAATCAGGAGTGCAATATGGAAGGCCGTTGAGAGTGGGACAGAGAAGATTGACAGTTCCAATGTAGCGCGTCTCGTATTCGAGCAACTGCACCTTTCAATTGACGAATACTCTATCAGGACAGGGCTTCGAGGTGGAAGGGCTGATGATGTCAAGGATATTATGGTCAAGTACCTTAACAGTATCATCTATGATGACCTTGCCGGCACATGGAGTGTCATAATGCCCAATCTGGAAGATTGTGCCCTTCTGAAGATAGACTACAAGTACCTACACGATGAAATAACAGGTGAAAATGGTTCTGAACGCTATTATGACATTCCAGAACTCGAAGGGCTTGATGACACTCAGAAAGAGGAATTTCTGATTCAGATATTTGACTATATGCGTCACAAGCTTTGCATATATTCCCCAGACAGAAAAGAATCAGTGGTGAAAGACCTCGCCAAATCTGTCAGGGATAATCTGAAAGCACCGTGGACACTCGATGAGAATGACCGTATTGACACCTCACATGCCCTGTATCTCGTTAGACCGGATCGTAGAAACAGCCACAATGCAGAAAGTGGTGGATACAGAAGCAAATTGGCCACCTTTGTCAGAGATTACCTGCAAACGAACACGGGCAGAACATTCGCCAATGAGGAAGAGTATACGATTTATATGATGAACCTCTTTGGCCAACTTGAAAACTATATCATTTCCGAGAATGGGATGTACCAGCTCGACTTCAATTCCCTGTTATGGAAGGCGGGTGATGGAGAGAACATCAGAACTGATCGGGTGCGTATTCGGACCTTGGGGGATGGGATTCAGTTCAAGCCCAATAAGTATTTCCAGAGCTTTTACAAGAGTATTCCACTAGGCACCGTAAACCTTGAAGCAAAAGACCATACTGGACAGGTGAGCAAGGTGGATCGAGAGCAGAGAGAGACGGATTTCAGAGAAGGACGATTCCCTATCCTGTACTGTTCCCCAACAATGGAGTTAGGTATTGATATCAAAGATTTGAGTATTGTCGGTATGCGTAACGTTCCGCCCACCCCATCGAACTACACTCAAAGGGCCGGACGGGCAGGACGAAGCGGACAGGCGGCTTTGATATATACATACTGCCGACCGAGGAACTCCCATGAAAACCATTACTTGCACCATCCCGAAAAGATGGTCAAGGGTGAAGTTAAGGCTCCAAGAATGGAATTGGTAAATGAAGAACTTTTTACAACACACCTTCATTCAACGATACTCTCGCTCCGTCCAATCCCTCAGCTTTCAGATGGTATTGCAGAACTCGTGAACTATGACGATATAAACAACATCGTCATCAAGGATGAAGTCCGCCATGCCCTGTCTCTGTCAAAGGAAAAGATAGACCAGATAAAGTATGTTTTTAGACAGGTTGTTTCAGACACATTCCTCAATGAGCGTCTTGAAGCTGACAAGCCGTACTGGTACACAGATGACTGGATGGACAAAGTGCTGAAGTCCTACGAAAGTGATTTTGATGCCGCTCTCAACCGTTGGCGTGCACTATATCGAGAAGCTCAAACTCAAATAATCGAAGCGGGCAAAATTATTGAGAACCGGGTTTATGGAGAAAACTCCAAAGAGAAAAAGGATGCCCATATCAAACAGCTACGAGCTGAAAATTTGAGAGATATGTTGTTGGGCAAAAACCAAGGCGGGAACCGTGAAGAAAACGAGTTCTACCCATATCGCTATTTTGCCAGCGAAGGTTTCCTCCCCGGTTACAACTTCACCAAGCTCCCGCAGCGTGCAATGCTGCAATACAAGGGGGACAAGGTTGAGTACCTAAGCAGACCGAAGCAGTTGGCTTTGAGCGAATTTGGCCCACAGAATATCATCTACAACAATGGAGGCAAATTCCGTGTCACTCGAATGATGCTGACAGGAGAAGTCTTGAATCATAAGTTTTTCTATAATCCACGGACAGGTGTCATATACAAGGATTTAGAGAACTCAACCCACCAGGTTGACATTATTACTGGAGAACCGCTTGATGGTGTCTCACAGATGATACCTGGATTCTGCATACAATCCGGAGATATGATTGCCAATGAACAGGAAAAAATCACGTGTCAGGAAGAAGAACGCTCAAGAAAGTCATATCAGACCAAAACATATTTCTCCAGTGATGATCCCCGTTCCATTAGTGAATGTGAGTTGAAAAGCGGTGATGAACATCTGGCAAATATAAGATACATCCCTGCTTGCCGAATCACATACTTCTTGGAGTCAAGGAACGACAACAACGCCAACGGTTTTGCCTTTGACACTAAGACAGGAGACTGGCTCGGTTCGGACCGTGTGACTCGTATCCAACAAGAGGCAGAAAACAACCCTGAAGAGGCGGAACGTCTGAAATATGTGAAGCTCTTTGCTGAAACGACAGCCAATGCAATTTACATTCAACCAATGGCGGCTTTGGCCCTTCTGGACAGCGGGGCTGTCAGAACCTTCCTGTACGCCTTCAAGCAAGCCATTGAAGATGTCTTCCAGATTGAGAGCAGCGAGATAGGCGCTGAAATAATGGGACAGGGAGATGTGCCCAATATCTTCATATACGAGAATGCACAAGGGTCTCTCGGTGTCCTTTCCCGTCTGGTGCAAGAACCGAAATCCTATCGTGCCGTTATCGCCAGGGCGTATGAGTTTTGCTTCGAAAAATCCGACTACACACCGGAAGAGTTGCAATCCTTGACACCGGCAGATTACAGCAACCTGTTGAACTATTACAACCAGCCTTACCATCAACAGATAGATATTCGTAAAATCTACAACACCTTGAAGTTGATGGCCATGGCAGAAGTCGAGGTTCACAGCGTCGGGCAGCAGAATCGATCATACGATGAGTTGTATAATTTGTTGGAGGCCGCTCGCGACCAGAACAGCAGCACCGAATATAAATTCCTCAAATATCTTTACGACCATCGGCTCAGACTTCCAGATGAAGCACAGCCGAAGTTCCGAAAGGAGTACTATGTCCAGCCTGATTTCAAATACGGCAGCAGAATAGTCGTGTTCTGTGACGGCACTCCCCATGACGAGCCAGAAGTCAAAGAGGATGACAGGAGGAAAAGAGAAGTATTGGAAGATGCTGGCTATGTGGTTTTGGTATGGCGATATGACCAGCCTCTGGACGAGTTTGTCGCCCAGCATCCCGACATATTCACACCCGTAAATTAGTTGTATTATGGATTTCAAAACAGGAACACTTGTTGAGTTTCGTAATCGTCCGTGGGTGGTGCAGCAGTCCACAGACCAAGATTTGATTGTCATAAAACCCCTTGGTGGGACTGATGCCGAGACAATGGGTTTGTATCGTCCTCTCTACGGGGACGAACTGGATATCAAGTCCTACGAGTTCAGAAGGCCGACACCCGAGGACATCGGACACTTCGGTTATCAGTCGGCGGCACGAATACTGTATAATGCATGCCGACTGTCGTTCAGGGATATTGCCGGCCCGTTCCAGTGCCTTGGGAAACTTTCTTTCGAGCCACGCCCATACCAAATGGTCCCACTGATCCTGGCTTTGAAGCAGGAGAGGATAAGGTTGCTGATTTCCGACGATGTTGGTATCGGCAAAACACTAGAATCGCTTCTGATAGCGAAAGAATTGTTGGACAGAAAGGAGATTGAGCGTTTTGCCGTTATTTGTCTGCCACATCTTTGTGAACAATGGCAGAATGAAATCAAGGACAAGTTCGGTCTTGACGCAGAGATTATCCGTTCAAGTACCATCAGCCGGCTTGAAAAGAAACTCCGTGGCGACCAGAACGTGTTCCGTGACATACCATATCAGGTCATTTCTATTGACTATGTAAAGCAGAAGGAACGACTTGGAATATTTCTTGACCATTGTCCGGATTTCATAATTGTTGATGAGGCGCATACTTGTGCAAGACCCAAAGGTGCTAACAACTCCCAACAACAAAGGTACAACCTGCTCAGGAAACTGTCCGAACGCGGGAAACAGCTGGTGCTCCTTACGGCAACACCTCACAGTGGTCAGACGGAAGAATTCCAGTCCGTTATTGGTCTTCTAAATCCCGAATTTGAGAGTTATGAGCTTCAGACACCGGGCGAGCGTGAAGAACTGTCACGTCATTTCATCCAACGTAGAAGAGCGGACATCAATCAGTATCTCGGAGGGGAAATGGTTTTCCCGAAGCGCATACAGTTGGAGCAAGACCAGTATAGCATCGCATCTGATTACAGTTCCTTGCTTTCGGACCTTATCAAGTATATCAAAAGCGGTGTCAGCCAGCTGAACACAGCCGACAAACGCAAGCAGCGTTACCTCTATTGGGACTTGCTGGCATTGATGAGAGGTGTCATGTCAAGTCCGGATTCGGGAATCAGCATGCTTCAAAACAAAATCAACAAGGCAAACGATGATTCCGCCGATGGGGATTCCGAAGAAGTGTCCCGTGTATTCGCCTTCAACGACAATCTGAAAGACCTTCTCAATGCTGACGATGTTGTTCCTGAAGCGTACGAAACGACCAACGTTAGTGACAAGAACAAGTTCCGTTCTTTTATCAAGACTCTGGAACACATCAAGGAGACAGATTCCGACAACAAGGTTAAGGCGGCGTTAGAGTATGTGTTGTTCGCTCTCAACAGTGGGATGAACCCCATTGTATTCTGCCAATACATCCAGACTGCGGAGTATGTTGGCAAATACATATCAGAGCGTCTGAAAGAAAACAGGAAAACGAAGAACGTGGTGGTCGACACCATAACAAGCCGGTTGTCCGACGAAGAAAGAAAATTTAAGATCGATGAGCTTGCCGCCACAGAACGCCATGTCCTTGTTTGTACGGACTGCCTGTCCGAGGGCGTCAACTTGCAGACGGGGTTCGATGCAGTAATCCACTATGACCTTCCGTGGAACCCCAACCGTATGGAACAACGAAACGGACGTATTGACCGATTCGGCCAAACCTCCCCCGAAGTCTTGATTTCCACCATGCATAGTGACAACAACCCTGTTGATGACATTGTGTTGAATGTCCTTTACAAAAAACAGGAGGAAATCAAGAAAAAACTCGGTGTGTATCTCCCAATCGCCGATAATGATGCCTCTCTGATGGAAGCCATTATGGAGCGTATCTTGAAGTCCAATCCCCAATCCCAGCAGCTCGAACTCTTCGCCGATGATAAAGAATTCCAAGCCCGCCTTGAGAATGAACGTGAGATTCAGATTCGGAGGCTGGAGGAGAACGAGAAGATTTCACACACCTACTTCGCTCATAACAACAAGCAGATGGACCCCACCCGATTGACGGCATCTCTTCAAGAGGCACGTCAGGTTATCGGTGGTGTTGAAGACACTTGTGATTTTGTGATACAAGAACTGAGGCACGCCAATGTGAATGTCAAAAATGATGATATTTTGTGCTATAGTTTCCTCAAGGCGGAACTCCCGGCCAATCTTCAGCATTACTTCCCAACCTCTGGCAAGACCGTTAAGATATCTTTCGCTTCCCCCACACCAAGGGGGTACACTTACATCGGCCGTAATCACACATTTGTGGAAGACTTGTCTCGTAGTGTGGTAAACGACACAATCAACGACGGTGAACTTGCTGCCTGTCGTGCTATGGTTTTGGAAACATCAGATGTGGCGAAGAAAACCACAATCCTTCTTATGCGTGTGCGCAGTGTCATAAAGGACAAGAAAGAACCTGACCGCCAGCTGGTGGGTGAGGAAATGATATTCATCGGTTATCGTGGTAATATTGAGAACCACGATTATCTGACACAGGACGAATGTAAAAGACTGTTCCTGACTGCCAAGGCGTCCGGCAATGTGGATATCGTTTCCCAGAAGCAGATATATCAGAACTCCATCCAATGGATAAATGACGAGAAGACTTTACGTCTTCACACCGATACTATAGCGATGGAACGGGCGCAACATCTCGTTCAAGCGTTTTCGCAGTACCGTACATATCTTACGGCTTCGGAATATCAGGTTGTCGAGCCCGTTCTTCCTATGGATGTTATCGCGGCTTATGTTTTCATCCCCAAAATTTGATGTATTATGGATTACACGAGTATTCACATATATGGTCATTTCCTGTCTGACGACATTCTCCATGCCATAGAACAGGACAACACATTGATAGGGAATCGCGAACAGGATTTCGGTCTGGACTCCCAAGTGCAAAACACCATCGACTATGTTTGGAGTTCCCTCCGAAACGACTGGAGGTATTTCAAAGAACGCAGTACGGTTAATGACCCATACGGTACACGGCGTTCCCGTGACTTGATGGAACGATTTTTCAAGAGTCTTGGCTATAACCTCACTCGGCAGTTAAGCGGAATAGTCATTAATGGTGTCAGCCATGACATCCCCTATTTGTGCAATGACTTGAAGGATATGCCTGTAATTGTCGTTGGCGACAAAACTGGGGAATCTGACATTGACACTCTTGACAAATGCACCCTTGATTACCGAGCCAAGGGTGCCCAAAGGAAGAAGTCACCCCATGCCGTAATGCTTGAATACCTGAACAACACGGAAAATGTCTATGGCATCATAGCCAACGGCAAGGTCCTTCGTTTGATCAGGAACACTGGACAGCTCGTCAAGCTCACATATATTGAATTCGACATCCAGCGTATGTTGGAGGAGGACAAGTACACGGAATTCTGTCTTATGTTCCGATTGTTGCACTCAAGCCGTTTCAGGGTGTCTGGGGATGAGCAGTGTGTGATTGAGCGGTACTTCAATATGAGTATCGAGAGCGGGAACCGTATCCGTGACGGCCTGTCTTTGGCCGTTCAACGTACAATGGAGACAATCGGCCGGGCCGCTCTCAAAGGTAATGGCGAGGGTAATGAAGTCCTGCGCGCCGCTATTTTGGAAAGGGAACTTTCACCAGAACAATTCAACAAGGAACTTATCCATTTCATCTACCGTCTGTTGTTTTTGTTCATCATTGAGGAAAGGAATCTCATCTATCAGATTCCGAATCCGGAACATCCTGATTACAAGAGATTGTGCAAGCTGCAAGAAGTATACAAACAGTATTACGCTGCATCAAGACTTCGTCAGAAAAGTGAACTGGCATATCTTCGTCAAAAGAACTATCATGACCTTTGGGATGGCCTGATGGACACTTTCAGGCTTTTTGAAAACGAGGCGTTCGGGGAACCGCTTGGAATAAAACCCCTCGGCGGTGTTCTTTTCAATTCAGAGACATTAAAGTATCTGAAGAGATGTGTTGTCAGCAACTCCACGCTTTTGGAAGCCTTTAACGCTCTTAACGAGTTCAGAGATGAGCGGCAGCAGTTGGTCAAGATAAACTATTCTTCATTGGATGTTGAGGAGTTCGGTTCAGTCTATGAGGGAATTCTGGAAATGAGGCCGTATATAAATCAGGGAGTGACAGCGGCGGAATGGGAATTCGGTTTTGTCGGTGGTCTTGACCGTAAAAGCACCAGCAGCTATTATACCCGACCAGACCTTGTACAGAGCCTGATCAAGACCACACTGGTTCCTGTGATTGAGAAAAAACTGAAAGAGGGGAAGACCACGGAGGAAAAGATTAAAGCCCTTCTCAACATGAAGGTGTGTGACGCCGCCAGCGGTTCTGGACATATCGTCTTGGCTATGGCCCGAACAATCGCTTGGTATGTCTGTACACTTAGGACCGGTGAAGACAATCCGGCTTCGCTCGACTATCGTGAGGCCTTGCGTGAGGTTATCCAGAAGTGCATATATGCTGTTGACTACAATCCTGATGCTGTTGAGTTGTGCAAAGTGGTCTTGTGGATTGAGGGGTATTGTGCAGGTATGCCGTTATCATTTTTGGATCATCATATTCGATGCGGTAATTCCGTGGTTGGAGTCACTGACCTTGATACTCTGCTCAAAGGTGTTCCCAAAGAAGCTTTTTCTACTACAGACAACGTGACTAAACGACGTCTCATTGAACTCAATCAAGATGCGCTCCGAGAAGTTGATATTGTACAACGTGGACAGGGAGGACATGCCTTCACATTGTTCAATCAAGATTTTTTTATACAAAATATTGATAAAGAACAAATTGGGCTAGCTAATCAAGTAAGTGAGATAGCTTCGTTACCGGAGAACAATCTTCTCCAAATGCTTACTAAACAGAATAAATGGGAAGACTTGATGCACTCCCCACGCGTGGAATGTTTAAGAAGGGCATGTGATGTATATACTTATGCATTTTACAAACAGTTTGAGGCAAAAGACTTGGTGAGATGTTCTGATGAAACAGGAATCTATGCTGCTTTAAACATTCCTTATACTCGCACAGTTTTCCAAGCCTTGCAAGAAATCAAATATTTGGATAATAAGGATGAAATAGAGAATGTCCAACACCTACCCGAAAGTTTTCGTTATGAGATTGATCAAGCAGCTAGAAAGCATCGCTTCTTCCATTGGTGTGTAGAATTTCCTGAAGTATTCGCGTATAATGGAGGTTTTGATGTGATGTGTGGAAATCCCCCGTGGGACAAACTGCAAATGGAGGATGAGAAATGGTTTGTCGGGAAAAATCCTGACATAGTTAATGCTCCTAATCAAGCTGCCAGAAATTCAATGATTACAAATCTAGCAGAGACAAATCCTAAATTATTAAAAGAATATAAGGATGCTAGAAATACGATTGCAAGTCAAAGCAACTATATAAAAAATGGTGTTCGCTTTTCTTTGTGTAATAGAGGAAAGATCGAATTGTCATCACTATTTGCCGAATTGTGTTTGCAATTCGCAAAAGAAGCTTGGGGATTGGTTATACCGACAAGTATTGCAACAAGTGATGGAAATAAGATTTTTTTCGCAAAATTGATTGAAGAGAATCGACTAATTTCAATTTTTGATTTCTATAATAGTGAAGGTATTTTTGACATTCATAGACAGTTTAAGTTTTGTCTTTTAACTGTGGGAGAAAAAAGAACTTCCCCTCGTGATGTTCGAGGAGGTTTTTATTTGACCAGAATAGATCATCTAAATGATCCTAATAGGATTTATAGTATCGAGACCAAGGATTTCATAACAATCAATCCAAACACTAAAAATTGTGCTGTTTTTAGAACAAAAAAAGATGCAGATATAACAAAAAAGATATATCGACTTGTCCCAATTATGTATAATGAGGCAACTCAACAGAACCCTTGGGGGATTCAATTGGGTACTTTATTCAACATGGCCTCAGATTCCAAATTGTTTATGACCAGAAAACAACTTTTGGATAGAGGTGGCACGTTGGACAACAATGCTATATTCATTGTCGGAAATACCAAATATGTTCCTTTATATGAAGGAAAGCTATTTTATATATATAATCATCATTATGGTGAATTTCCAAATGAGGGTAAAAGACCCAATTCTATAGATAATACTCCAAGTTCAACGCTGAACGATCCATCATCCTCCCTTGTCCCATGGTATTGGATAAAGAAGGAAGAATCAGAACGTAAACATGTTAAATATGATAGTTCTGGTAAGCTCATCTGGGAATGGAAGCATAATTATCACATTGGTTTTCGTGATGTGACTAATTCCACAAGTGTTAGGACTTGTATTTGCTCCTTATTGCCGGGTGAAATTGGTGCAGGGGATAAAGCTCCGCTTATTTTTCCAACTCAAACAAATAAATTAAATATGTGTTTGTTGGCCATGATATCATCGATTACTTTTGATTATATCACACGACAAAAAGTAGGCGGATTGAGTTTGGCTTTTTTTATAATGAAACAACTACCATTTTTACCACCGTCCGTTTTTTCTGATGATTTGGAATGGAAGATAGTAAAACGAGTTATTCTTTTATGTTATTTCAACCATGACCTTGACGGTTGGGCGGAAGAGTTGTGGGAAGAAATGACACCAAAGCAACGGGCGGAAATACCCGAACTAGGCCGTAAGGAATGTTTCATCTATGACCCCGACAAGCGTGCTGTATGGCAAGCAGAACTGGATGCCATCTTCGCCCATCTGTACGGGCTGACAACCGAGGAGTTGAGATACATCCTCGATCCGGAGGATGTATGTGGCAAAGGCTGTATCAACGAAACTTTCCGAGTATTGAAAGATAATGAAATCCGAGAGTTCGGCGAATATCGGACAAAGCGTCTTGTTATGGAAGCTTGGTACAGGTTTGGATATGATAATTAAACAAATAAGACAATATGAAACCACCGCTTGGAAAATTAGAAAATGTAGAACTTAGGGACTACTGGAAAGATGAGGCTAAAGAATTCACGCCTTGGCTTGCAGAAGATGACAACATCAATCTCCTTGGAGAAACCATTGGTATGGAACTGGAAGTTCAAGAGCAGGAGGCCAAAGTCGGGACTTTTTCGGCTGACATTCTCTGCAAAGACATCACAACAGACAGGTGTGTAGTAATCGAGAACCAGTTGGAAAAGACAGACCACGACCACCTTGGCAAGGTTATTACATACTGCTCCGGGCTTGATGCTTACACTGCAATATGGATTGCTAAAAACTTCAATGAAGAACATAGGGCTGCCATCGACTGGCTCAACAGCATAACCGACGACAACTACAACTTCTTCGGTATTGAAGTCAGGCTTTTCAAGATTGGAAACAGTGCATTGGCTCCCCAGTTTGACATTGTTGCTAAACCAAACAACTGGTCAAAATCCATCAAGAGACAGGTGTCTTCTACTACAGAAACGGAAAAACTCAGAATGGAGTATTGGACAGCTTTCCATAACTATGCGGACGAGAAAGGACTTGACGTACTAAAGCACGCAGGTGCAACCACAGACCATTGGTGTGATTTCAGAGTAGGTATTGCAGGGTTTCATTATGCCTGCATCCTGACGGTTAAAAACTGGATAGGTGTTCAGGTTTATCTGGGGAATGACAATCCTACTCAAAACAAGTCAAGATATGATTTGATTGAGAAAGATTGCAAGTCGGAAATAGACCAACTTGATAGCAAGAAGATTGAGTGGAAGAGATTGGATGACAAGAAAGCCTCGTACGTCAATGTGAAACTGGAGGCTGACATAAGAAACAAGTCAGATTGGCCGAGACAGTTTGATTGGATGTATAAGACGATGATGGGACTGCATAAAATCCTCAAACCTTACTATGAGAATATTAGAAAGATAAAATAGTGCAATCTACTTTTGGGGTGTGTTGTAATGTTTTTAAGAGAGTAATAATATAAACAAACCGTATAGTCATGAAAAAAGCAATCCTATTCACAATTCTGTTAGCAGGCTTATTCTGCCTCCCATCCTGCAACTTCAACACCGGAAGCAATGATAAGACTACCGAAAAGGAAGAAGCTGTCGAATCAAAACACTGGACTGTAGAGAAACTCGAACAGAGAAAGGGAGAGTTGATTGAAAAGTTCGAGATTGACATCAACGATGCCGACAGGGGGATACACATAGATTCAATATCGTTCAAGTATCATTCACAAGGAGAGTACGGTCCGATATTCATAGCGACCATCAAAGGTACGGAGTGGCATGAAGTATTCACCACGTATCCACCGTCCAAGAGCAAGCCGAAGCCATTTGAGTCCAAGTTCTTTATGGAGGAAAAAGCTGATGGCGAAATCACCTGGAACAACTATGATATAGTCAAGAATATCTGGTGATTAATGTTTTAGATTAAATGATACACATCATACCGAGTGAGTTCAACAAGAGATATGCTTACATTTTCCACATTACAGATGCTAATTGGTTTGGGAACTAAAATATCAACAGGAATATAATAGTCAAAAACTTCAATAGAATAATACCTAAGTACAGCCTGTTTGAAAGATGCATTCAATATAAAACAACATCAAAAGGAGAAGATATGAAAAAGGAGAATCTTAAATACATAATTATCTTTATTGCTCTTATTGTCATTGCCCCATTTGCATTTATGTTCTATTATTTTCCATTGTTGCCTAAAGCCTTTATACGCTACATCTCAGACAAAGACAAGGGTTTTCATACCTTTTCAGATCATCTTACTTCTGTAAGACGGAATAGCTGGTTGTTCAATAAGCGCTATCAAGAAATGAGATCCAAAGGAACATATGTTGATTAATCGTAACAAATATAGCAGAATATTTGCAATATGTCCAAGATACATATAATCCCGAGTAAGTTCAACAATGAACTCGAACTTAAACTTGCATACTCCATCAAGGCCGGGTTCCCGTCCCCTGCCGAAGACTACCAGCATGACACCCTCGACTTCAACCGAGACCTTATCAAACATCCCGAAGCCACTTTCTATGGTCGTGTGGATGGAGACAGTATGATTGAGGCGGGCATCAACGACGGTGACATCGCCATCATCGACCGAAGTGTCGAGGCCGCTGACGGAGACGTGATTGTCGCTTTCGTGAATAACGAGTTCACGATAAAGTATCTTGACCTTTCCCACAAGTCCGAAGGGTATATAGAACTCCGTCCCGCCAACAAAAACTACCACCCCATCAAAATCAACGACGATGACAATTTCGAGGTTTGGGGTGTTGTCGTATGGACCATACGAAACTGGAAGAAATAGACCATGTACGGCATCATCGACTGTGACAACTGCTACGTTTCCTGTGAGAGGGTCTTCCGGCCCGACCTGAACGGGAAACCCGTCGTCGTCCTCTCAAACAACGACGGTTGCATAGTCGCAAGGTCCAATGAGGCCAAGAAACTCGGAATCAAGGCCGGGCTCCCGTATTTCCAACTTCAGGAACAGTTCCCCGAACAGAAGATAGCCGTCTTTTCTTCCAACTACGAACTCTACGGCGAGCTGACTGGCCGTGTGGTCGAGATCATCCGTCAGGAAGTACCTCAATACTTCCGTTATTCCATAGACGAGTGTTTCGTCTATTTGGACGGGATGGAGAGTGTTGACCTCAAACAATGGGGTGAAAACCTGCACAGGCGTATCAGAAAATCGGTTGGTGTCCCTGTCTCTGTCGGATTGGCTCCGAACAAGACATTGGCCAAGATGGCCAGCCATTTCGCCAAGAAATACCCCGGGTACCGGCACAGCTGCCTGATTGACACCGACGAAAAGAGAATCAAGGCGTTGAAACTTTACCCTGTCGATGAAGTATGGGGAATAGGGAGAAAGTATGCTGCCAAACTCAATTCATTGGGAGTCCATACCGCCTTCGAGTTCGCCTCGATGACTAAGGAGGCCGTGAATGCCGCATTCCACAACGTGGTGATATACCGAACGTGGGCTGAACTGAACGGGATTGACTGTGTACCCAACGAGTCTATGGCAAAGAAGAAGAGCATCTGCACGAGCCGTAGTTTCAACGGGATGATTTCCGACCTCGAATCCATAAGGATACACGTCAGCAACTACGCCTCACGGTGTGCGGAGAAACTACGGCAGCAGAATACGGTGGCTTCTATTGTCGGAGTATTCCTGAACACCAACTATTTCAGGGACGACCTGCCCCAATACTGGCAGTTCAAGGAAGTCAACCTTCCCACAGCAACCAACTCGTCGGTAACCATAGTGAAGGCTGCTAACGGTATTCTGACCGACATCTACAAGAAAGGCTACCAGTACAAGAAAGCAGGTGTCATCGTGATGGGCATCGGGGCGGATTCACCCATCCAGCTCAACCTGTTCGACATCAACGCTGAACGTTTCGAGAAACTGAAGTCATTGGACAAGGTGATTGACAGGATAAACAAGGTGAACGGGACCGAGACGGTAATCCTCGCAGCCCAACAGTACAGACAGAAAAACGAGCAGGGAAAAGCCGATGTGTTCGCCAATGCCATAAGGCACGACTTCAGGAGCAAGAACCCCACAACGAGGTGGAGCGACATAATAAGATTGAAATAAGATAAAAGAGTACATACTGTCATATATTGTTACAAGTCAAAGTTATAGGAATTGTTACCTTAATGGTCATAGCCCCATTTTTATTAGAAAACATTTTGTATTTTTGCAATCCAATTTATTTTTAACCAAAACCTTATCGAAATGAACAAGACTGAATTGATTGAAGCCGTCGCTGAAAAAGCAGGCTTGACCAAAGTTGATGCCAAGAAAGCCGTAGAAGCTGTCATCTGCGCTACTGAAGAAACCCTCAAAGCTGGTGACAAGCTCTCATTGGTAGGATTTGGCACTTTCTCCGTGGCAGAAAGAGCCGCCAGAACAGGCCGCAACCCGCAGACAGGCAAACCGGTCAAGATTGCCGCCAAGAAAG
>ERZ842401.411-NODE-411-length-61577-cov-7.281395_pt1 | contig 61577 bp, 53 predicted proteins | sample MGYA00521270_ERZ842401 | MGnify/ENA primary metagenome ERZ842401 (study PRJEB31892, sample SAMEA3878208) | bioreactor metagenome | biome: Moose rumen | place: Sweden | collected 2011-10 | study: EMG produced TPA metagenomics assembly of the PRJEB12797 data set...
TTCCGATCTGTGGCGCAAAATATCGAACCGTGTCAGGATGGAAACATAGCAGCACTAAGGTAACCTTTGCGGGTATAATATAATTAAAAAGAGGTTTTATCTGTAAAGATTGTATATCACTTATTCGATAGACAGTGGCACGGTTTAAATTATTATAAAAAATTATTATAAATAAATTTTGGTCTGCTTTTATTATATTACTAATTTTGTGAAAGGAGTTTACAATGACAAAAAAATTGGAGCTTTACCGCTGCGAAATATGCGGTAACATTGTTCAGGTTATGCACGAATCAAACGGAGAACTTGTATGCTGCGGAAAACCAATGACATTACTGATTGCGCACCTAAAAGAAGACGAGAAACAGGAAAAACATGTACCTGTATTTATTAATGATAATGAAATCCAGGTAGGTTCAATTCCGCATCCGATGAGCGAAGAACACCATATTGAATTTATTGAAACAATCAGTGAAAACTATCAAGATGTAAAAATTAAATTTTTAAATACAAATGATGAACCAAAAATGAAAACAGATACAAATAAAAATTATAATTTGGCAATTGAATACTGCAATTTGCATGGTTTGTGGAAAAATAACAAGGAATAAAAGAAAAGGGACAATTTTTGTCCCTTTAAAATGTACAGTTGTGGTTAAATAAATAAGGTTTGTTAGGATAACCTAACATTTTTTATAAAAATTTTATTGTTTTTTGTCAATTTTATTGTTATTACGATACCCTATACCTGCTCTATATCCTGAAACAGAATATAAAAGAGGCAAAGATGGCTCTATCCATTTTAATCCGGATAATAAAGATATTGTGGCTATATCGTCTGAATGAAGGCTCAAATCCAGCAACTCCGGAGTCCTCACATCTTTTTTATTATTATCTTTAGAGATAAGAGGATTTATGACTTTATTGCCAATATAATTCGCAATAAAACTTCCTCCGATAACACCTGTCAGAAGAATTCCTGAAAGCATGCCCAGACAACGTGCAACCTTTGACTTAATATTAAACTTTTCAAGAACCCCTAATGCTGCTCCTGCACCGATATTACACAAAAAGATATTCGCAAGATATTGATAAACACCCTCTTTTAGCTTATTTGGAACTTTATCTTTCCATTTTTTTTCAGTGATTTTGTCGCCGATAATACCACCTGTTATGCCGCCTGCGACAGGGATAGCACCATACAAAGATAACCTGCCGATTTCTTTAAAAATATCTTTTGAAGAAATATTATCAGGCGGAGGTATCAGTTTATTTGCAATATCGGCATGATCTCTGTCTTTAAATAATAATTTAATTTCCTTTAAAGACAGTAAATCCGTCTTTGCCTTTTCTAACACATCTTTAAGCTTTTCGCCAACTTTATTATTTTTCAGATAATCATCAACTATTTCAGTATTCATCTTTTTTATCTGAGATAAACTTTTTGAAGCGGCACGACCGGTAACAAAAGCCGCAATTTTTGGAGCCATAACAGCTGATACCGCAGTAGTAGCAAGTGTTGCGCCAATCTTAATAGCATTTTTTTTGCGTTCATTTTTAGGGGACTCTTTTACTGCATTGGCAAAAATTGCAGCCGAACCTAATGTTAGCATTGCAGGAACATTTTTATTTATTTTTGCTGTTAGTAAAGGTTGATCTAAATATTTTCCAATCGCTGATACTGTGAGCATCACTTTTCACTTTCTTCAATGTATATTTCTAATATCTTTTTATGTTTTCTGAAAAATTTTGAAAACTTTTCCATTCGGCTTAATATATTTTCTGATATAATATGCTCAATTTTACAGGCATTATCACCTGCTTCCTGAGATGATATATCTAATACATTTTCAAAAAACTCTTTTAATATATGGTGTTTTGAATATACTCTCTGAGCTTCATTTTCACCTTGTTTCGTCAGAGAAATTGCTTCATAACTGTTATATTTAATCAAACCTTTACTTACAAGTTTTGACAAAGCTTCTGAAACTGAGGCTCTTGAAACTGACAATTTCCTTGCCAAATCTGCACCTTTTAAGTTTTCATTATTTATAGACGAAATATAAATTGCTTCTATATAATCCTCTAAACCTGATGAAAGAGTATTTTTCATGAGATAAATTCCTCCGACAAAAATATTGTAAGGCAAACCTAACACATTGTCAAGAAGATTATTTTATTTGCACTTAAGAATATTTAAACCAATTTAGAAATTCTAAGACTAAATATATCTTCGATGTCCAAGCGATTTAAAATATCTGATATTAATATTTGCGGCTCTAAGTTTTCAAAATTTGAATAATGAGGCAAAGATCCCAAGATTTTTACACCTGTAAATTCTTTTATCAAGTGAGGAAAATATTTTATTTCAATATCCTCAGAACATATATCATAATCATTTATAACAATGCCCATAAGATTTATATTATTTGCTCTTATATAATTAATTCCCGATATAACTTCCCCAATATCAGATAATAAAGGATTTACTACAAGAATTAAAGGCATTACAAATTGTTCAATCAAATTAATTTCCGTTATTTTATCATCAATAGGAGAATAAATGCTGTTACAACCTTCTACAATATGGCAATCGGTCATCATTATATTATTTTTGTATTCATGCATAATCTTCATGGTATCAATTTGCTTGATACCTTCTTTATAAGCTCCTACCAAAGGACAGGATCTGCATTGAAATTTATATGAAGTAAAGGTTTTTATATTTTTATCAATACGATTAACAAAATCGGCATCATCATTTAGCAAATTTGAGCCGGTCTGAATCGGTTTAAAATAACTTGTTGCATAAGAAAGACTCTGCATTGTACCAGCTAAACCAGCAGACAAAAGAGTTTTTCCTGTTCCTTTTTTTAATCCGGCTATATAAACACTTAACATAAACTCATAATATCACGAGTTGTTATTGATTGCAAAATAAACTTCTTTTAAGCGTTTTTTGGTAATATGCGTATAAAGTTGAGTAGTTGAAACATCACTATGTCCCAGCAATTCCTGTACAACACGCAAATCTGCACCATTTTCAAGCAAATGAGTTGCAAAAGAATGTCGCAGTGTATGCGGAGATATATGTTTATGGATTTTTTCACCTAACGATCTGACAAAGTTATATACATCCTGTCTTGTTAAAAAATTTCCTGAGTCTTTTATAAAAAGCCTTTTGGTATTCAAGCCATATTTAGAAATTATTTTATCTCTTTGCACAAGATATTTATTTATTGCATTTTTTGCACTTTTGCCAAACGGAATCAAACGTTCCTTTAAACCTTTACCGACACATTTTATGTATTTTGATTTTGTATCAACATCAGATATTTTTAGATTCACAAGCTCACTCACACGCAATCCGCAATCGTACAAAAGTTCAACAATAAGATTATTTTCAGGATTCATATCAAAATGAAATATCTCCTTAATTTCCTGCAATGTAACAACCTTAGGAAGACGCTTTGGCAATTTTGGCTGTTCTAAATATATTGCAGGATTATTTTTTATGAACTCATTACCATAAAGCCACTTAAAAAATCCGCGCAATGACGCAATCTTTCGGACAACAGTTCTTGGATTCACATTATCCTGCCTTAAACTTAACACATACGAATTTAATAAATTTCTTGAAACAGAACCAGGACTATGGATTCCAGATTGTACACAATAATCAATAAACAAGAGCAAATCACTCCTGTAGGCATTGATTGTATTATCACTAAGCCCTTTTTCTACTGAAATAAATTCGAGATATTCACTTAAAAATTGTACGTCCATACTTTACCGTCTCAAAATACAGTAATATATATTATGAATTTGAAGCTATATTTGCAAGTTTATAAAGAAAATCGTCTTTTGTACTGTTTTTAAAGCCTTCAGGTATAAAATTACGCTTAAATCTTTCAATTGCATATCTATCTGTCATTCCTGATATATAATCAACAACAACTCTTTGTGCTTTATCGGGAGGGCAAATATCTTTTACCATATCCATATAGAGATAATATAATTCTCTGACAACATGACGAGCTTTACTTTCTTCAAGCTTTGCAGGGGACTCTATATAAACATTTTCAAACATCCAGGTGCGAAGTTTTGTAGTATATTCCCACCCTTCTTCACTCATAGCGACTTCGGGTTTACCAATTGAGTTATAAACAATTTCAGTTATCATTTTATTTAATCTGTCACTCTGATTTGAAGAAAAATATTTAATACAATCTTTTGGAAGATCGTTTTCTGAAATCACTCCTGCTCTTATTGAATCTTCAATATCATGATTTATATAAGCAATTTTATCAGCGAGCTGAACGGCTTTTGCTTCAAGTGTCAAAGGTTTAAAGCCCCAACTGTGAGTCCTTATACCATCAATCGTTTCCTGACATAAATTTAAATTTTCCAAAACTTCAACAACACGAACACTTTGAAGGTTATGAAAAAATCCGCCATCCACAAGTTCATTCAAAACACCTTCTCCACAATGACCAAAAGGAGTATGACCTAAATCGTGTCCTAAAGCAATAGCTTCTGTTAAATCTTCATTAAGGTTCAAACTTCGTGCAAGAGTTCTTGCGATTTGAGAAACTTCCAGTGTATGAGTCAGTCTTGTTCTGAAATGATCATCAAACGGAGATAAAAATACTTGCGTTTTATGTTTTAAACGCCTGAAAGCCTTTGAATGAAGAATTCTGTCCCTGTCACGCTGAAAATCTGTTCGTAATTCATCTTTTTCTTCTGCGTTTTTTCTCCCTTTTGATTCGGATACCTTAGTAGCGTATTCACTTAAAAATTGAAACTCACGCTGTTCCAGATTCTCTCTTATACTTTCTGTCATAACAAACCTCACTTTAACATATTTTAAATAAATTAAAGATGCTTGTTATCATTTTTTTAGAGTATTTTATCTGTTTGAATCAGATAAATTATCCTGCGGTTGTATATATTCGCCGTTCTTTTTTAAATAATTAACATAGAGTTTGTTGGCAATACTACCAATTCTGTTTGCGACAAATGATGATACTGATGCAAATAACAAAGATTTTGAACCTGCAAACAATCTTGCATTACCATACAATGAAACACCTATACCAATCAGTGCAGGTATCCCGTATTTTAAATTGATTTCAACTCTTTCCTGCTTGTTATCGGATTTACCAAGATAATAAGCTAATGTGCCCAAACCGGTCAAAACAGTAAGAATATCTGTTGGTGCACTGCCCATCGCGAGATCTCTTGATTTGTTTATAAAATCTTCTGTTTCGAGCTTTATTGATTTATCCAGAGATCTTACCGTTTTTTCAAAGGATTTTACGACTTTTTTATATTCATTTTCAGGCAATAATTCCTTATAAACATCTAATATATCCTGAACTTTGCCTTGTTTATAGTTTACAAATAAACTTCTTAAATTATCAAAATGAGAAATCATTGTTTTTGAAGCCGGCGAACCGTTATTAACAGAATTCAGAAATAATGAATTCAAATCATCAAAATCTTTAATCATTTCTTCATAATCAATTTTGCCGCCTTTAGAGAAAGTTTTGAAACTATTTCTGATTTTATTAAGAAGAATTAAAGCTTCTTTGTCCAAAACCCTTAGAAAAGAAGATATTTTCATAATATTGCTATCAGCAGATTTATATAAATCATAAGGATTGTAAGAAATTGACTGTCTTATTCCGCTTATCTGATTTTGAATCTGCAGTTTTTTCGGCAGCATCTTTGCCTCGGCTACAAAGGTTTTTAAAGTATCTTTTGACAAAAACCATAGTGGTCCCTTCGCTTCAAATGACTGTTCGAGTTCTTTGGTAAATTTTTTAATCTTCAGATAACGGGAACGTCTTACAGTATCTCCGAAATTATCATTAAACAACATTTCAACATCTTGTCCGGCATTTCTTACATACTCAAGCCATTCTTGTCTTGATTTTGAAACACCATTAATTGTAATTTGTTCTGATAAATTTGAGGTCTTTGATAAATCTCTATATATTTCCTGATTTAAAGATTTCAAATTCGCAAACTTCTTGGAAGTACCGCTATATGATATTGAAAGTGTCTTTAAACCAAGCTTCTCAAACATATTTGTAATACCTTCGTGAATTTTACGGGTAAACTTCCAATTATTATTTCCACCATACATTAATTTTTTAAATGTAAAATCTTTTATAGTAGTAAAATTATTCACAGCTTCGGCTTTTCCTAAAAGTAAATCAATTTTACCCAATAAGAATTCATAATGAGATGTTCCACTCATATTGGCAAGTTTTGTATTTTGAATTTTTCGTTCTAAAATGTCTCTTAATTTCTGAAATCCTTTTGCGGCTCCTTTTGGACCTCCCTGCAAAAGAATAAATATCGTTGCAGCCGCGAGGAGAGTAGCACTTGCAATTGACCAGCCTATAATTTTTAAATTTTTAGTTTTTCTCGCTTCATCAGGATTTAATATAATTGTTTCAGGCAAAATTGTCCCAAAAATACTTTCTCCCTTGTTAGATTGCTTTGCTGTTTTCCAAATCCAATAATCCGCATTTGACGTGCGGTTAGAAATATTACCAAACGGGTTAGGTTTGGGTTGGTTATAACTGTTTACAGATTCAATCATAACACTTGCCTTCATTTATAATAAAACGAAAGCTAAAAATAATTGCTAGATATTGAAGTTATATTAAGGAAACAACTCCATATCAATAACTTTTGCAGCCTCTAAGGCAGAGTTTTTATTAGATAATAGTTTTGATACATTGCCTAATTCACTAATCATTATTAATCTTTTTGTCGTATCATACAATATATTTTCCAGATTTTGAGCAATCAATTCTGCCTTTGCATCTTTAACAATTAATTCAGGCAAAATAAATTTATTCGCAATAATATTAGGCAAAGAAACCTTATCAATACATCTGACGAGAAGATATATCCAATAGAAAAACTTAGGAGCGTTGTACGCGATAACCATAGGGGTCTGATATAAACAAGCTTCAAGTGCAACCGTACCTGAAGCCAAAATTAAGGCATCTGATACGCTTAATAGTGCCTGATTATCACCTTTAATAATTTTCAAATCACTGTTACCCAAATATTTATCAAATACTTTATCGGAAATATTAGGAGCCTGAGAAATACAAAACTGCAGATCAGGATGTTTTTTTTGCAATATATCAACAGTTTTCAAAAATATTTTCATCAGATATTTTAATTCAAAAACCCTCGATCCCGGAAATACAGAAACTAATTTTTTGCCCATATCTAAATTATATTTTTCAAAAAAACCTTTTTTATAAGCCGGCGGCTGCAAACCATATACAAGAGGATGCCCGCAATAATGAACATCTACACCATAACTTTTGTATAATGGTTCTTCAAACGGGAATATACATAATACCTTATCAATATATTTTTTAATTTTTTTAATTCTGTACTGCCTGCTTGCCCATATCTGAGGCGGAATATAATAAAATATTTTTATACCTGCTTTTTTCAGAAATTTTGCAATCGACAAATTAAAGCCACCGTAATCAACAAGCAAAACCAAGTCAGGTTTATAATCTTCAGTAAGATATTTTACTAATTTTTTCCCCAACATATAATGATGCCATATAATCTGAGGTGATAACCCGACAGCAGACAGATTTCTTATATGTTCATAAAGTTTTACACCTTGAGCTTTTAAATTATCTCCGCCTATTCCCTCAATAACATAATCGTTACTGATTTGCTTCAACATTTTTACAACATTTGAAGCATGAATTTCACCTGAATATTCTCCTGTAATAACAAAAATCTTTTTTTTCATATCTACACTGCCATTATAACTATATTATGTCTGTTTGCATATTCAATAACTTTTTCCTGATCAACAATAATCGTTTCATTAGCTTCCACTGCAATCAGACTTGCATTTTTTCTGTTCATACCTTTTAAGGTTCTCATACCGATTGCAGGGATATCAAATCTTTTATCCTGATTTGGTTTGGATACTTTAACAACAACCGCACCTTTTTTAGCTAATTTCGCTCCTCTTTTGATACAAGCATCTGTCCCTTCCAAAGCTTCAACAGCCATAATCATCTTATCTTTTATAACAACGGATTGACCTACATCAAGTCTGCCCATTTCTTTGGCAAGCCAGAAGCCGTAATTTACATCATCCATTTGTTCTTTGGTTGGTTTTATATTACCTAAAACTCCTGCCGGTATCATCAGGTTTTTTATAAAAATAGTTTGATCTAATACTTCGATACCAATTTGTTTTAATTGATCGACAATCATTAACATAACCTGATCGTCATTTAATCTTACCGCGGCTTTAATAAATTCTACCGCACGACTGTCAAATTTATTCAATTGGAGCAATACTTTTTTATGAACTTTACCTAAAAAAGTTAATTGTTTAATACCTTCTTCTTTTAAAATTGATTCAATTTTATTTACCTCTCCAGGGTGACAAGAATAAATTTTAGAACAATATTTTTTTAACTCATTATAATTATCTCCTGCAAGAGAAATACAAACAACATCAAAGCCGTTTTCTTTTGCATGCTGTGCCATCTTAATCGGCAAGGTGCCATCACCTGCAATTAAACCCTGTTTATTTTCTAATACAATATTACTCACAATCAATCCTCTTTTATTATTATTGCTATCTTAGCGAATAAATATCTTGAACTTGTCTGTCTGATAATATTTTAGCACCTCCAAGAAATTTTGAAAGTATAAATGTTTTTGCATATGCCTCACAAAGTTCAATATTTAAATAAGCTTCTTTTAAATCTTTACCTGCAGAAATTACACCATGATTTTTCATCAGTATAACATTATATTTTTCAAAATATAATGAAGTTTTTTCAACTAATTCCCAAGAACCCGGTAATGCATAATCAGCACAAGGTATTTCATCAAACATAAAAACTATTTCAGGCAAAATTTTATCATTTAACGAGAGTCCGCAAGCTGCGAAAGATGTCAAATAAGGGCTGTGAAAATGACAAATTGCACCGATATCTTTTCTTTTTTTATAAAATTCAATATGCAAGAATTTTTCACTAGATGCCTTTTTATTACCTTCAACCAAATTGCCATTAAAATCAATTATGCTCAAATCATCTTCACTTAAAAATGAATTTGCTGAACCTGAAGAAGTAATAACAATATCATTTCCACAGCGTACAGAAATATTACCGGAAATTCCGGGGGTTAAACACCTGTCCCCTGCAATTTTTCCAAATTTTATAATATCGGTTTTGATTAATTCATGCATTAATCAATCCTCTCTTTGTCAGGATCTTCTAACTCTATTACCTGAGCATACTGAAGAACGCCGCTACCGGCAGAGGATTTCCTAAATGACATCAATCCTTTTTCATTTTCTCCTGCATCAACAGCAGGCAAAAATTCTACAGATACATCCGGATTCTCTTTTTTCCCTAATCTTTCAGAATTTTTAATAATCATCTTATCATAAGTGACTGTAGTCCCTTTTGGGTTAAACGCAACATTTACCCCAAAATAGGTACGTTCCCTTATAAAATCATAACCTAATACAAGCTTTAAATCATCAGGTCCTAATGAAACTAAAAAGGCATTTTCCTGGAAGTGCTTGCCGTTTGGAGAATCATTTGCAATATTTATATATGTCTGCCAAGCAACAGTAATATATCTATTAATTCTGAGAGCTTCAACTAATCTGAAACTGCTTGAACCATATCTGTATGCATCATAATGAGGCATAGGTGTATGATCCTGATAACCGGTAATAAAATAACTTGCATCCTGTATCCAATTTTTATATTGAATACGCAGGTTAGGGCCTGCACTTGCAACAAATTGAGTATCACCATTACCATATAAAGAAGCTGCACCCTGCAATGTTAAACCTGCATTAACTCTTACACGCTTATCAATATTTTCATACCTGTACAGAGTTTGATGAATTTGAGCCATATATTTGGTTCTTGTTGTTGAAAAATTGTTATTATTATTGAATTTTTCGCCATTTGTATTAGTATCATCATCTTTCATGAAACCAAAACTTGCTCTGTGTGCAAAGGTCATATCCATATTTTTGCCAAGAAAATTTTTATGTGCAAACGCTTTGTTATATACAAGTTCTGCTACATACTTAGGCATTCTCCCACCATGAAACCATTCATTCATATATGAGTTATAACCATATTGCAAATATAAATCGTCATCTAATTTTTGGCGCCCATTCAAAATAAAATTCTTTGTTGATGTTCCGTAGCTGAAAAATGTTCTGTTATTTGTATTTACATATTTAACCAATCCGCCTATACCAAATTTGTTTCTGTAATTTACATAAGGTACAACTTTTATAACAGAACTAAACGGCCCGCTAAAAGCAAAACCGGGTCCCAGATACATACCGGATTTTCTTTCAGATCCTAACTCAAAATTATTCGCTTCAAAATAATCTCTATCTTTATTGGTATAAACGGTCAAAGAAGGCCATTTAAAGAAATACTTGCCTTTATGACCAATCTTAATATCCTTTACTTTTATAACATCGTGATTTTTTTTGGCATTAATTTCTAACTTGGAAACTTTTATATCTATAGCATGTTCCGGGGATCCAAAGAACAATGATTTCGCACCTTCGTCCAAAATCATATCATCAAGATTCGGACCTATCCTTGAAGATAGACGATGAATAGAGGAGTTATCAGAATATAGTGTACCTTTATCAAATATCAACAAACCATCTTTTTGCATAGCATGACGAGCAGTTAAATTTAAAGATGAAAAGTCTGAAGTAATATTATCGGCATCAATAGTTTCTTCATTCATATTTACTTCCAAATAATCGGTAAAGGTTTTATTACCATCTTTTATTATGACAACATTTCCGTTAGCTTTCAAAATATTTCCCTGATCATCGTAGGTCATCACATCTGCAATAACTTTAGTCTGCTGAGTAGGTAAAAACAATACCGGTCTGCCTGTTGCGACCATTTCTCCGGTATTATCATCATATGCAATATTTGAGGCATCCAATTGCAATTGCTTTTCGACCTGTTCTTCATTGACAGAGCCCTCAAGTGAGACTGTATCTGATGTTTCAATATTTGCGACATTATCAATAGTAGATATTAAGTCACTTTTGTCTTCCATTCCCTGATCAATATTATCAGCATCTGAAGAAACATTTTTATTTTTCTTCATCCAAAACCACTGCCTTGAAGAACCACTCTCTGATTTACTTCTTGCAACACTACGTCTGTATTTGTTCGTTGCTCTGATACGCAGTTGCTTAAAAAGCGGCATACTATCGAAATTATCATATCGCTTTGGTTCGCTATTACCAAAGACACCTTCAGTTCCAAATGAGCTCATGTCACTAAAAGTATGCATTATATCCGTAACAGAAGATTGGAATATTACATCTTCACTTGGCACAACAGGATTATTTTCCTCCTGTGCAAAGACAACAGATGATGCAAGTGACAATATTAAAGCTATTAAAAATATATATTTTTTCAACTATTTATCCCTCATTTTACATAACTTAGCGGATTTACAGGTTTACCATTTACACGAACCTCAAAATGACAATGTGGTCCGGTACTATAACCTGTTGATCCTTCTTTCCCGACAGTCTGACCTTTTTTAACCATTTGTCCGTTTGAAACACTTATTGAAGACATGTGCGCATACAATGTAGTTATAGGTTTACCATTTACGACACCATGATCTAATATTACGACCTTACCGTATCCGCCATACCAGCCTGAATATATGACCTTTCCGTCATTTGAAGCTTTTATTGCACCTCCGTTTGGACCTCCTATATCAATACCTGAATGATAAATACGACTTTTAAATATAGGGTGAATTCTATAACCAAATTGTGAAGTAATAGGTCCGGAAATTGGTCTTATAAAACCTGTAGAAGTGATTTTGACCTGAGAAGATGACCCTGCATTATTTTTTGAAAGTTTGGATATCATTGCCTGAATATTGGCAGATTGTCTTGATAATTCTTTTTCTGTACGTTCATAATACGCTTTATCTTTTTTTAATCTCTCTATCATAGACTTGTTGGCAGCGATTGAATTTTGAATAGATGTACGCTGACTATTTATCTCTCTGATAGAAGATTCTATCATTCTTTTCTGGCTTTCGACCTGAGCCTTTAATGCGGCAATATGAGATGCTTTTGCTCTTATATTTTGAATTCGTCTATAATCTTCCATTATTATAAGTTTTTCAAAATAAAAAATATCTAAAAGACTATTAACATCTCTTGCATACATAATGGATTCAAACATTCCGGTTCTTTGATGCATAAAAACCTGACGAATTCTGCCTTTCATTTCAGCATCAAGTTTTTGAAATTCGGCCATTGCAATATTTAACTGAACTTCCATAGAGGATAAATTAGCAACCAAATTATTATATCGTATCGTATTTTGCTGAAGCTTCGTATGAGCTACCTCCAGACGCTGCTGGTTTGTGCTTAATTTATTTTGTTCACGTCTTAATTTTAAATCTGCATTTCGTTTTTGTTGCTGCAAATAATTGCGTTTACTATTAGTTTGTTTCAGCTTTTGTTTTAGCTGGGCAGAAGATTGTGATGGCGCACTATAAACAGGAGTCACCGAAAATCCGATAAAACCCGTAATTAGCAAGCACACAAATATATATTTAAAAATATTTTTAATCTTCATACCTAACTATTTCATCATAGATATTGCCATAAATAACATTGAACCGAAGGTCCACAATAAGAAACAAGTTCCTATCACTATTATAAAGGCTTTTTGATGTTTTCTGAAAAATTCCATAATTTCTCCCCTATTACAAATATTTTACTATCAATATATGTAATATGCAAGAAAATTACGTTAAAAAATATACATATATTAAGACTAAAATAAGTTTTCAAACATATTGAAAATTTCATCAGAATTAAGAATTTTGCAGGCCCGATCATTCAGAATAACCTGCAAAAGCCTCATATCGGAGAAAGACAAATCCCTGAAATCAGGTAAATCTATCTGTTCCGGATTTTTTAACATTTTTCTGTCTTTTTGTTTTTCTTCCAAAATACTGTCTCCGACATATAAAAGCTGCTGTTTTGAAAACTCGCATCTGACTTTTGGAGCGAAGCCAAAAACTTCCACCATATCATCAGAAACGCCATAAGTACTTTCAAATGTTGAACCCGGGCTCAAAATATCCATTGAAAAATTTAAAATACATTTATTATTTATCCAACCCAAAATTTCAACAGTATATTGAACATTCATCCCCATATACTCTGTTTTTAACTTTTCCTTATAAGGAGTACACATTAATAAACCGTTTTCTTTTTGAGGTAAATGCCGGGGTCTTTGCCTAAATTCGAGCTTCGGTTGTTCTTCAAATAAAGTTTTTTCGCTTGATTTTGAATAAATATTATCAGGTTTTGGCTTTTCAAACTCAAAAGATAGAGCTTGATAATGTTCATTTTTATCGGGAATAAAATCTTTTTTAGAATTGATATTGCTATCATCAGAAGTAAGACGAAATTCCGGATTTAGAGGTGATTTCGCACTATCATCAGTTTTAGGCGGGATTTTATTTAATTTTGAATTTTCAATAACTTCAGTGTTTATCTGAGACTGTTCAACTTTTCTTTGAGTTACAACGGCAGAATTTAAAATTTTGTATGTAAAAAATATAATTACAGTAAGCAAAAATATAATTAAAAATTTTCTCTTCATAAAATTAAACCCTGAAAATAAAATTTATTATAATTTTATTTTCCAAATATATTTTCTTTTATTCTAAGTCCTGTTTTTGTAGTCGCTAATCCGGCCTGAGAACTTTCTTTAAGCATCGGAGACATCAAAGCTCCTGTTTGAGCCATTGAATCGACAACCTCATCAAAAGGTATTTTTGATTCTATACCTGACAATGCAAGTTCAACTGCCGTAATAGCATGAATTGCCAAAAACGGGTTACGTTTTACACAAGGAACCTCTACAAGCCCCGCAACAGGGTCACAAGTCAAACCTAATAAATTTTTCAAAGCCAGTGCAGACGCATTCAATATTTGCTTTACCGTACCACCTCTTAACTGGCAAACCGCAGCTGCAGCCATTGCACTTGCGGTTCCGCACTCTGCCTGACAACCTGCAACTGCTCCTGCTAAAGCTACTTTTATAGAAATAATCCTGCCTATTTCGCCCGCAGTAATCAATGCGCTTATCTGAGCATTTTCAGAATAATTATACTCTCTGCTTACACCAACCAAAACGGCAGGTAATATCCCGCAGGAGCCTGCAGTAGGACAGGCAACAATAGTACCCATTCTTATATTTTCTTCACTCGTTGCAAGTGCATATTCAATAATTTTTTCAAATAACTTACCAAACATTGCAGATTCGTTTTTATATCTTTGCTGCAATTTAAAACAATCATTTCCACACATTCCGCTCAACGAAAGTTCCCTTGAATTTAAACCGGAATCAATGGCTTCCTTCATTGCAAAAAGACTTCTGAGTGCAAAAGCTCTGACTTGATCCGCAGAGATATCTTCAGACGCACCCATAGCTTCTTGTGCAACCTCATAAATTTGTTTATTTGTTGATATACAAACATTATACAATTGTTCAAAGGTACTTATATTTATATCCATATTATTATCCTAATTTTTCCACATAAGTTACAAAATAAATATCATCCATTTTTTCAATACTTTGAACAATATCTGCATCTAAATTCCCATCTATACAAATAATCATAGAGGCATCCTGCCCTTTTGCATTTCTGTCACAAGATAAAGATGCAATATTGATATTGGCACACTGCAGGTGAGAAGTTACGGAAGATATCATTCCGGGTTTGTCTTTATAAACCAAAATCAACGTATTATAATTTCCTGATAAAGATACATTAAAATCATTGATTTTTGTAATCAATATTTCGCCTGCTCCAACGGAATCCCCTGATATTTTCATATCATAATCGCCGTACAGCTCAATATCCACAGAATTCGGATGACGTCTGAAATTATCATAATACTCGAATTTATATTCAATATTTTTAGATATCTCATTGTTAAATATATCTTTAATTCTGCGGTCATCAACCTTCAAACCAAGAATACCGCTTAAAAGGCCCTTATCTGTCCCGTGCCCCTTACCTGTATGCGCATATGAATTATACAGCTTAAAAACCACTTTGCGGGGTACTTGTTTGTAAATATTTTTTGCAAGCAAACCCAATCTTACGGCCCCTGCAGTATGTGAACTTGACGGCCCGGCCATTACAGGCGAAATTATGTCAAATAGCGTAGATTTTTTCATATATTATTCCAATACGTTTTTTAATTTTTCGTCATTTAGATTTTTAACCTTTTGAATATCGTCAATTTTTGAATCTATAATCTGCTGTTTGTCATTTAATTCTTTTCTTTCATTTACATAGGACTTCACAGGACTCTGCCCTTTTGAAAATGTAAAAACAAGAACACACAGAACTACAATAACAAGCAATAATTCTAATGCGGATAATCCTGTCTTCATAATTACCTCAGACGATTTTTGGCTATATACATCATTACAGCTTCATCTTTATCGGTCGGAGTTCTGAGTGAATCCTTTCTCAGATTAAAGTCTTTAATTTGTTCATCAACAAAGAACTTGTTATAAATTGATAAACCAATATATAAAATAAGAGAAAAAGCAACAACTCCGCCCATAGCAAGACCAAATTTTGTCGCTATAACTTTTGCTTCAGGAGCAAGTTTTACGGCATAAGACGGTATGGCGGTATAAAATACCGTCAATACCACAAGTAATATTTTATGTAAATTATTCTTCATTATCTGCCTTTTTCTTTGTTGTTTTACTTTTCTTAGATGCACCTCTGTTTGGACGCTTTTTAGGTTTTTCTTCTTTTACTTCCTCAGGAGCTTCAGCAATAACTTCCGCTGCTTGCTCAGTTTTCGTTTTCTTTGAAGTTTTACGTCCTCTTGTTTTCTTCTTTTCTTGCGCAGGAGCAGTTACGACTTCTGCCAAAACTTCCTGAGCAGCCTCAGTTTCAGCTTTTACTTCAACCTCTTTTTGAAGGTTATCAGATTCCTGTTCTTTTTTGTTTTTATTAAAACGATTTTTTCTGTTACGTTTGTTATTTTCTTTTTTTATTGTTTCTTCAGAAGCAACAACAGAAGGTTCAGTTTCGATTGAAGGACGTTCTATAACTTCTTCTGTTAGAGAGTTTTCTGCAGAAATATCTTCCTGTGGTTTGTTGTTTTTATTAAATCTGTTATTCTTTTTAAACGCACCTGAAGGTAATTTAACTTTTGCTGCTTTTGCCCTGTATTCACCTTCCGCAACAGGTGTTGCAAAATTAAAGTCTATAACCGAACATCCTGAACCCTGACAATGAGGGCACTTTTTAGTAAAGATTTCAGCCAGTGATTGCCCCTGTCTGTGGCGAGTGAGTTCAACAAGCCCCAAATCGGATAATTGACCAACCTGAGGTTTTGCCTTATCAGCTTCAAGAGCAATTTCCAATTCTTCAAGCATAGCCAGCTTATCTGCACGACTTGTCATATCAATAAAATCGACTATAACCATTCCGCCGATATTTCTTAATCTTAACTGACGGGCAATTTCATGGACTGCCTCGATATTTGTTTTAAGTATTGTCTCATCCTGAGTTGCCGAACTTACAAATTTCCCGCTGTTTACATCAATAACAGTTAAGGCTTCTGTCTGCTGAATAAACAAATAGCCGCCTGAAGGCATGTTCACTTTAACATTTAAAGCCGCCTTAATTTCTTTATGAATATCCATTGCGATAAGTAAAGGTTCATTACCTTTATAAAGAGTAACTTTAACCCCTTTATTTATGTGCCAATTTTGCAATATATTCTGAACTCTGTTCAATGCAAACGGAGTATCTACAACAATTTCACTTACATCTTCAGTGCATGCTTCTCTTATAACTTTGTATAACAAATCCTGATCTCTGTAGATTAAACTTGGAGCATCAAGAGTTTCAGACGAAGTTATAATATTATTCCATTTTTCCAATAAAATTTCCAAATCTTCCTGAATATCGGCTTCAGATTGACCTTCAGCTTCTGTTCTGATAATTACACCAACACCTACCGGTTTGATAAGATTAACTATAGCTTTAAGTCTTGCTCTTTCTCTAGAATTTTCAATTTTTTTAGAAACACTTACACCCGGTTCATAAGGCATCAATACTAAAAATCTGCCGGGAAGACTGATTTCTGTAGTAACTCTCGGACCTTTGTGCCCCGTCGGCTCTTTCACAACCTGTACTACCAGTTTTTGTTTCGGTGAAAGTTTTTCTTTTAATGTACCTTTGCCCATAACATCTTCAGCATGTAAAAAGCCCATCTTATCGGTACCGACATTTACAAAAGCCGCATCAATACTAGGCAAAATATTATCTACACTGGCAAGATAAACATCACCTAATAAGACATCTCCCCTTTGAATAAAAAAGTCCGTAACCTTTTTGTTTTCTAACAAAGCAGCGATATTATCTCTTTCAGCAATAACAATCTTCTTTTCAATAACCTGATTTTGTTTTTGGTTGTTTCTGTTGTTCATAAAATCTTTCCTTCTATCATAACTCATGCAGGTTTTCAGTCAGGAATTTTGTCCTTTTTATATCAAATATAACACCCGGAGCAATAATATTCATGAGAACATCAGCTCTCAACGGCGGTATATTTGTACTTTTACCTGCCTTTAATACTATAAACAGACTTCCGCTTTCAAATCTGTATTCTCCGATTGAATGCCTGTAGTCTATTTTTTTATCTAAACCTTTTTTCGTTTTCTTGTCTATTAAAATTTCATCAGACTCCAAAACTCTAAGAGTATTATACACAAATTGACCAAAATCGTAAACATCTTCGTCAAAAATCTTTACCTGATATTCGGCCCAATACACTTCCTCCTCAATAGCAGGGGCAGATGCTGAAATCTGCATAATTTCTTTAATTTCAGAACCTTCAGGCAAAACTTTCTGAATCTCTGATTTTACATAATCGACGGATGCGTTTTCCCACAAACATAAATCAACAAGCTCTGTTTCACTCTCACAGAAAAGCGGTAATGCTATCCCCATTGAAACTTTCATCTTTGGATTGTAACCGTATGAATAAGCAACTTTGAGATTTGTTCTTTGCATAGCTTTTAAAAATGTATTTTGCCAGTCAAGGTGAGAAAAATAGCGCAAAATACCTGTTTTTGTAAGTTTTATTCTGTATTTAAATACTTCTTTTATATCTTTTTGGTCAATATCCTCAATATGCCTTTTCGGAGCGGATGCAAGCAATTGTGCCTTATCAGATGCAACAAAATTCTCTGCCATAACCTTATGAGTATTAAAATTCTTACATACTCCGCAATTTACGCACCGCATCTGACATGTCGGGACAACATGCTCAGAATTTTCATCAACTTCATAGGCTTTTTTATACTCATCAATCAGCCATTGCTTATTCAATCCCACATTTACAAAATCCCATGGCAGCGGTTTATCCAAGTCATATTGCTTTTGTGCAAGCTGTTCCAAATCAAGCCCGCATTCCTGTGCCGTTTCATTCCATATCTTCCAGCTGAAATTTTCACCCCATGATGCAAGGTAAGCCCCTTTTCTATAAAGCGCTTCTATATATTTGCAAAGAGAATCATCTCCCCTTGTCAAAACAGCTTCAAGCAAAGACAGATATTTGTCACTGTAGTTTATTTTGACACATTTAACTTTCTTCATCCGCTCCATCAAATAATCAATATGCGCCTTAACTTCATCTAAAGGCATCTGAGGACACCACTGGAACGGTGTAAACGGCTTTGGAACAAAAATAGATAATGTACAAGTAAGTTCAAGCGTGTGATTTAACCCTTTTTCTTTTTTTATAAGTTTTGATTTATACCTCAAACCTGACAGAAGATTTGCCATTTCGTCCATATCTTCAATGGTTTCTGTCGGCAAACCGCATATGAAATAAAGCTTTACACGGCTCCAGCCGTTTTCATATAAAGTCAGAACCGCATTTTCAATTTGTTCTTTTGTAATATTTTTCTTTATAACATCACGAAGTCTTTGGCTTCCGGCTTCCGGAGCAAGAGTCATGGTCGATTTGCGAACGCTTTGAACCAGATTTGCCAATTCAAGATTGAACCCGTCAATTCGCTGACTTGGCAAAGTAACTGACACTTTCTTTTCATTAAAATCAACACTTAACTCTTTTATTACTTCATTAATATTCGCGTAATCATTTGAGGACAATGAAAGCAAAGAATATTCTTCATATCCGGTATTTTCAACAAGTTTTTTTGAAATATCAATTATATCCTGAGCGCTTCGTTCTCTTACCGGCAAAGTGACATGCCCGGGTTGGCAAAAACGACACATTCTGCCGCACCCTCTGCGAATTTCCACAACGGCTCTGTCCTGAACTGATGATGAAAATGGAATAGGATAAGAAGTTAATGCCGTTTCTTTTTTTAACTGCGCAATTCGTTTATCAACCTTTTCATTTACCCCTTTTGACCAACGCCCGTTTTTGGGATCTTCACAAAGCCTTCTAATCCTTTCAGCTCGAGGCAATCCTTTGGTTTCTTCAAGAATTTTGCATATCTCTATTATAGTATCTTCACCATCACCTATCGTAAATACATCAATGAAATCAGCCATTGGCAGCGGATTAAAGGTACAAGGTCCACCGGCTATAATTATCGGGTCATCATCAGTTCTGTCCACATTTTTGTAAGGAATGTCTGCCATTTCAAGCATTTTTAAAACCGTAGGATATGCCATTTCATATTGCAGCGAAAATCCCACCGCATCAAAATCCTTTAAAGGTCGTTTTGACTCAAGCGCATATAAAGGAGCTGGTGTAAAATCTTTTTCAGGAGCATAAACCCTGTCACACATATAATCAGGTTCTTTGTTTATAAGTTCATAGAGAACTCTGACGCCTAAGTTTGAAATTCCTATTTCATATTTATCAGGAAAAGCCATTGCAATACGAACTTTGGACTTATCAAAATCTTTATTGTGCGATAAAAATTCGCCCCCTACATACTGATAGGGCTTAAAACATTTATACAAACTCTCATTATATTTCGTAAAAAAATACATTTTATATCTTTTAATACAGATTCTTCGGCTTTTGTCATTCTGAGCTTTTAAACGAAGAATCTCATAATATTACGCCTCAGAATAACCCTATACTATCTCATTCGGAAAATATTTATTTATCTCTATTATTGTACCATCTAAAGTATTTTCTTCAAATGATTTCATAAATTTAAACAAATCTTCATTTGGTACATCATAAGAATATAAAACTACTTCACCTTCAATTTCGCGCATTACCGTAACCATATAATGGCATTGAGAAGCATACTTCAACAAAAAATCTTTACGGAATTTTTTGCCGTTTGAATCTTTTTTAACCTTTACATAACTAAATCCCGCATAATACTTAATCTGCTTCTGTTCATCCTTTGACAATTTATTTTTACTGTGAGTAGAAAACAAATTAATAACTTTTTTATTTATTTCTTCAGACACAAATCCCTCCAACCATATTTAACAACATGTTTTTAATATTGGCTATTTGTTAAGATTTTTCATAAACTTTTGCACTTTTAATGCCGTTTGACGACGAATATCTTCAGGACAAAGTCTTAAATATTCTATTGCATGTGATACCTTGATATTTTTATCATACCAGCGGCGCATAATGTAATTGTATTGATCTTCAAGGCTCATATTCGGGAGTTCTACATCTTTTAACAAATCATCAATAATATATTCTGCACACCTGACCTGATTTTCCTCAGACATCTTTTCCATATCATTGATTGTTTTACTAACGACCGCATCAGCATCGTACCAGCGTTTGAACATGTTCATTGTTTTTCCCTCGTGTTTGGATGAGATTCTTCGCTCACGTCATTCAGAGGCTTTAGCCGAAGAATCTGATATACATAACTCAGAATGACAAGATATAATAAATTGTTAAGAATATTTAACCAAATTTTTATAAAAAAGTAAATTATTTTACGAAAAAATACTTTATATAAATGTAAAGGTTATAAGTAGGTTATCATTTTTATGGACAATAGTATTTTATATGGTTTAAGAAATCCTGCAATGACAGATGATATAGGAATGTCTATGATTGAAAGACAATTCCCTACAAATATCGGCTCTGCCAACTATATTCCTGCTGACGGTACAGCCCCGAAATTTAATAACGGTCAATTGAACGCTGATACCTATCAAAGCAAAAAAGAAAAAGAATACGGAATTATTAAAAAAGTTTTAATTGGTCTTGGGGTTGCTACCCTTGGTATATTTGGGTTTAAAAAAGGCACCAAATATGTAAAACAGGCATACGGTTATGTAAAAAATAATGCCGGTTCGTGGTGGAACACATGTAAAAATTCGGCAACAAACATTTTTTCAAAAATAAAAACAAAAATTTCCCCGTAATAGAAAATAAATAATAGTGTGATTTTAGTAGGTAGAATTAAATAAATTCTACCTTTCTTTTTGTTAAATATCTTAACAAAAACACAATTTTTGAAAAGAAAAATACTTTATAAAAACATAGGGGATATTTATATGAGTTTAGCAGTAAAATTGTTAAAAACTGCTTATAAAAATGCAGCAAGATTAAAATCAAAGCCAAAGACAGAAAATTTGGCAAGTTTATTTGAAAAGAGAACATCACAAGCAAGGCGAACATATTCTGCCGTCGCAGCTCAAGGAACAAGCAATTCCGAGCAGGTTGTTTTAAAGGAACACGGACTTTCAGAAATTATGTCTGAAGCAGTCCATAAGCCCACTCAAATCGGGCAAACTCCTGTATATTCGCCTTTAAAGCCTGAATTACCGGAGCACTATATTAAAGTCGAAGGGCAGATTATTCCTTGTGAACGAGATGTTCGCGGGAAGGTTATTACTGACTACAAAATAGTTCCTTCAAAGGATAATCCGAACCTTAAATATGTTCATTTTATTGATAAGGAAGGTCATATGGTTGGGGCAAGAATACCTGTAGAACGCACAAGCAAAATGACAAGAACAGAATATATAAAATATCTTGATGATTTAAAGAAAAATCCAAGACCACAGGTTACAACTCCGACTGAGCCACAAGAGACATGGCTAGAAAAAACAATTAAAGGTTTAAAAGCCCCGAATGGGACAACAAAACAAATTGTAAAACTTGATGATGATGGAAATACCATTGTCAGATTTTTAGACAAAGACGGTTATTTTATCAGAAAGGTAAAAATCAATCCTGATGGACATGTTCTTGAATACAGTAATTATAGAACAATGGTAAGCAGTCAAGGTATGAAAGATGCTCACTTGTCATACAGATACCCAAATGGCAGCACTTGTTCAAGTCGTCCGGGAGAACAACTTATAGGAGATGCAAAATTTGATGAAAAGATTTCAAACTATATGCATGTTAAGGAAGAATCACGATATATTCTTGATTCAAAAGGGGAAGTTGCAAGAAGTATTCAAACCCGCAGATTTACACCTCATGAATATGGCAGAGTCAGTGAAACCTCTGTAATTACGACTGTAGATAGCCGCTCAATGGGTGGTGGCAGATTTGTTGAAGATGTTGTTATAACAAAGGGGGATAAGAGATTTTCTCGTTCGTATTGGTTTGACCAAAAATCAGGGAATGTTCATACTATGGATGGTTGGTGCAAAGGTTTGACAAAAGAAGAAATCGAACTGATTAAATCTGACCCGTATTTAGCATCTCGTTACTACAATGACCCGTTAGATTTTATACGTGCTGAAAAGTTTAACGGCTACAAAACTCAAGGGCTTAGAGATAAATCTACACCATTGACTTTTGACCCTCCTAATGGTTCAGAAAGCGGATATTATCAGCATGGTAGAGATTTTGGCGGTACGATTTTGGGTAGAAGAATTAATGTAACACCATCAAATGTAAGTCGTGATGACAAGCCATGGATGGTTAATATTTTACACCATGAACCAAGACACGGCTATCAATGTCAAATGGTGGATGACTTGAATGCCGGTTTATTGCAAGGTGAAGAAAAAGCGCAAGCAGAAATTTTTAGAAATAATTTCAGGAATTATACAAGTCCGGATCTTGACCACGCACGATATATGGCGCAACCGGTAGAAGCAGACGCATACAGAATAGGGGATGCAGCTCAAAAGCAGTTTGTAGATAACGGCAAAAAAATTGACAGTATATTCTTTGACGTAGCTTAATTTTAGAATATGCGCGTAACACACATTAGTAAAATATAGTTAATTTGTAGCCTTTCTTTTTGTTTATGGTAAAATAAAATCGTCATTCTGAGCGAATGTTATGAGATTCTTCGGGCGATGCCCTCAGAATGACGGAAGCGAAGAATCTCCTTTAAAATAAGAGGGTATTATTATGGCTAGAGATTGCAGTTTTGATATAGTATCAGAGTATGACAAACAGGAAGTTGTTAATGCGGTAGAGCAGGTAAAAAAAGAACTTGCTTCACGCTTTGATTTTAAAAATTCAAAATCAACAGTTGAGCTTGAAGAAGGCAAAGCAATTACAATCACAACAGAAGATGAAATGAAACTACGCAACATCAATGACATTTTGCAGTCAAAATTTTCAAAAAGAAATCTTAGTTTAAAAATATTAGACCCGCAAAAGATTGAAAATGCCTTAGGCGGAAATGTCCGTCAGGTTGTAAATCTAAAAAAAGGTTTAACACAGGAACTTGCAAAAAAGATTACGAATGACATTAAAAATACAAAACTAAAAGTTCAGGCTTCAATTCAGGGTGAACAGATTAGAGTTTCAGGTAAAAGCAGAGATGACTTGCAAGCCGTTATACAAATGATTCGCCAAAATGAAGATAACTACAATACACCTTTGCAATTCACAAATTACAGATAATAAAAGCAGATCGGCGTTACTATGCCGACACAGGAGAAATAACACGATGACTACAGAAATCAGACAAGAATTTATAAATCAGGCAATGTATATAGCAAGAAATGCAGAAGTATTACCGGGCGGAGTCGAAGAACTAGCCGCAAAATTACAACACGCAAGTGATACAAATACTCCTTTAAGAGTAAAACTTGGTATGGATCCGACAAGACCCGATCTGCATTTAGGTCATACGGTCGTAATGAGGAAATTAAAAGAATTTCAGGCTTTAGGTCATAAAATTGTTTTACTTGTCGGCGGTGCAACAGCTATGATAGGCGATCCGTCAGGCAAATCCGAAACAAGACCTGCGCTTACAAAAGAACAGGTTGAAGAAAATGCGAAAACATATTTTGAACAGATGGCTAAGGTTCTTGATGTTTCAAAGGCAGAAGTTGTCAATAATGCCGATTGGTTACATCCGATGAAGTTTACAGAACTTCTTGCACTTGCAGGAAAAGTAACCGTTGCACAAATGATGACAAGAGATGATTTTGCAAAGCGTTATGCCGAAGGCAAACCGATTTCTATTGTCGAATTTTATTATCCTCTGATGCAGGCTTATGATTCTGTTGCGATTGATGCGGATATTGAATTAGGCGGAACTGACCAGAGATTCAATACTTTGTTAGGCCGTGATATTCAGAGTGCTTACGGCAAAAAATACCCTCAACTTGTTGTACTTTTACCGCTTTTGGAAGGTACAGACGGGGTTGTTAAGATGTCAAAAACTTATCCTGAACATTGCATTTCTTTAACAGACAGTGCAAAAGATATGTTTGGAAAACTAATGAGTATTCCTGACAATATGATTACCAGATATTTCAGTTTACTAACAGACACTTCAGAAGAAGATTTAGAACGCTATGACAGAGAAATTTCAGATGGTTCAATCAACCCTCGTAATTTAAAAATGCAGCTTGCACATATGATAACCGAAGAATATCATGGCAAAGACGGTGCTGACAAAGCACAGGGAGATTTTATCAATGTTGTTTCAAATAAAGGTATTCCTGACGATATACAACAAGTCAAAGTTGAAAACGGCAAAAGTATTTTGGATTTAATTGTTGACTTGGGTTTTACATCAAGTAAAGGTGAAGCAAAGCGTTTAATTCAAGGCGGCGGAGTAAAAATTGACGGCGAAAAAATTGCCGATATGGGCTATACCGTTAAATTTGACGAAAGTGTAGTATTACAGGCAGGAAAACGCAAATTTGCAAAACTGGTGCACTAATGTTTGAAACAATAAAACGAGGTTTCTCAAAGGTTAAAGAGGATATACAGGTAATTTACGATAACGACCCTGCCGCAAGAAATTTGGCTGAAGTAATACTTTGTTACCCCGGGTTACACGCAATTATCGCATACCGACTTGCGCATAAATTCCACAAATGGGGTTTAAAACTGCTTGCCAGAATGATTTCATATATGACACGAATTATAACTGGGATTGAAATTCACCCTGCCGCGCAAATCGGCAGAAGATTTTTTATCGACCACGGTGAAGGGGTTGTAATCGGAGAAACGACAATTATCGGAGACGACGTTTTACTTTATCAGCAGGTAACTCTTGGCGGAACAGGAAACGACAACGGTAAACGCCACCCCACAATAGGAAATCATGTTATTATCGGAGCAGGTGCTAAGGTTTTAGGTGATATTATTATTGCTGACCATGTAAGAATTGGCGCAGGCTCAGTTGTAATAAGTGATGTTCCTTCACATTCAACGGTTGTCGGTGTTCCGGGGAGAATTGTCCAGAGGGCAACAGTTGATGAGGACGGCAATCTTATGCACAACAAAATTCCTGACCCTGTAAAGACCGAAATTGATAACCTTAAAGCTGAAATAGAAAATTTGAAGAATAAATAATTTTTTGTTTGTGATAGAATAAAATTGATTAATATACGTTTATATGGAGAGAAGGATATGCTAAATTTTATTCACGCAAACGGAATGCTTATATCCGGCTTAATACTTTTGGTTGCATACATTTTTATTGCAAGCGAAAAAATTCAGAAATCTGTAGTTGCACTTGCCGGAGCAGCTCTAACAATGCTATTGGGACTTATACCGTTTGAAACGCATTTTGATAAAAGCACAAATACCTTAATAAAAGGGGTTTTTCAACACGTTGATTTTCAGGTAATCTTCCTGCTTATCGGCATGATGATTATTGTTCATATATCAAGCAGAAGCGGGGTATTTAAGTGGCTTGCACTTGAATTATTACACCTGACAAAAGGGCATCCTAAAACTGTTTTGTTCTCTCTTGCGGCATTTACAGCCATTGCTTCGGCATTTTTGGATAACGTCACAACAGTTGTACTTATGATGCCGATTACATTTGTCATTGCAAAAGAATTTGATACAGATCCGGTACCATTTTTGATAACTGAAGTTTTGGCATCAAATATCGGAGGTACCGCAACACTGATTGGCGATCCGCCAAATATCATTATCGGAACAAGAGCAGGTTTAAGCTTTATGGATTTTGTAATGGAGCTTACACCTGTTGTAACTACGATATTTTTAGTTTCAGTGGGAGTTTTGATCTGGTTATTCAGAAAAGGTTTAAAAGCAACTCCTGAAACTATGCAGAGAATTGCAACTATTGACAATACAAAAACAATAACAGATAAAAGTCTTATGATACGCTCGGTTGCTACAATATTACTTGTAATTTTAGGTTTTGTAACACACGATATAACTCACATTCCGGCATTTGTCTTTGCGGTTGCAGGTGCTGCATTCTTATTATTATTTGAAAAACCAAAAGAAATTTACCGTGATGTAGAATGGCTTACAATCTTTTTCTTTGTGGGTTTATTTATAATTATCGGCGGTTTTGAAGCAAATGGCGGCATAAAATTTCTTGCAGATGGCTTAATTACACTAACAGGCGGAAGTTTGAAAGCTGCAACAATGGTAATTTTATGGGCTTCGGGTATATTATCGGGTATTATTGATAATATCCCATATACCGCAACAATGGCTCCATTGATATCAGAACTTATCAATCCTGCAAATCCGCATGCTATCACCGGACACACACACGCACTATGGTGGGCTTTATCATTAGGCGCATGTCTGGGCGGGAATCTTACAATAATCGGCGCAGCTGCAAATGTTCTGGTTAGTGAAACCGCAGCATCAAAAGGACATAAAATATCCTTTTTAAGATTTATGAAATATGGAGCTTTAGTAACATTTATATCTCTTGTACTTAGCTCAGTGTATCTGTATTTCAGATTTTTACACTAAAAAATATAACAAATTTGCGATACAGAACCTTTAAACAAAGGATCACATTATTTTGAAATCAGTCGTTTTTAGTACATTTTCCCGACAACGTTATAATGCGCATCAAGTTCAAACTTATCATCAAGCGGGGAGAGTTCTATCTTTTCGCCGTAGCGTTTTTCAAGTGCAAGCGAGATTAAATAATCGGCGAAATGAGGATTTTTAGGCAATAAAGAACCATGCAGATAAGTACCGAAAACATTTTTGTATCTTCCGCCTTCAAATCCGTCTTTACCGTTATTACCGTTACCAACTAATATTTTACCTAACGTTTTTGTTTCCCCCTCAAGAAAAGTTAAACCACTGTGATTTTCGAATCCGACAAGTGTTTTCGGGGTTAAAAACTCGGTTTCAACTGTGACATTGCCGATAAATCTTTTGTTCCCTGCAACAGTATAAGCATCCATCAGCGACAAGCCTTTAAGTTTATCTTTCCCATGCGGCTGATAATAATGACCGAAAAGTTGATATCCGCCGCAAATTCCCAAAAATACAGCCCCATCATCTCTTTGAGAAAGCAAATTATTTTTATGAGAATAAAGCTCTTCTACAACTTCTTCCTGCTGCTTATCCTGACCTCCGCCAATAAAATACAAATCATGCGAACCTATATTATCACCGACATTAATTTCTTCAAAATCAACATCTATACCGCGCCACAAACAACGCTTTTTTAAAGTTATAATATTACCCAAATCTCCATATAAATTTAATAGTTTCGGATATAAATGAGCAATTGAAATTTTTAAATTACCATTCATAATTGAATTATACAACAAAATATGCGATTTTTTATTATAAAAAATTAAAAAAAAATATGTAAAATTTTTGTAATATTAGTCAAATTTATGTCAAAAAATATTTTTGAGGATAGTTATAATTGACGTTAAGGAGTCCTTTTCGTGAAAGTAAATTTAAATCAATCGGAAAACAACAGTCGCATCAATTTTACAGGTTACAAGTGGGTCAAAGACGAACATGGTTTCAAAAATTTTGAAACGAGTTATGTTTATGATGAAACTAAACAAGATTGCTTTTTAGAAGTATTTACCCTTGATCATGATGAATTTAATAATTATTTTATAAAATCTGCCGCAAAAACCCGCAACGGCGGTTACAGAATAAAGATGAACCCGGGAGCAAATAAAATCAACCTGACCAAGACATTTGGTATTCTACCCAATGACGCATTTGCTTATCACTATATTGTAAGAAATCACGATGGAGGAGAAGAAGTTACAGAAATAGATGCAGGCGACAGCATTAAAGAAAACGGGATATCATACAATATTGTAACTCAAAATGGTTCTTCTGTATCAAAAGGCGGTTCAATGAAACTTGTCAATATCGATACACAAAATGTCGGTATCGTATATGACGAACATGGCAAATGGAAGTTAAACAAAGAACTGGAGCAACGCGGTCTTGATGCCGTAAAAACATTGACAAATGTTTACGGCGGCACCGCAGCAGGATTAGAAAAAGATATTGAAGAAGGTAAATTTGACGGATATTCAAGAATCATATCATTACCGGTATTTACAAGAGAAAATTTCACATCTCACAAATACTGGATTGAAAACATTTTTCAGCCTTGCAATGACTTGATGAATATAAACAATTACAACTCATTACAACAAAAAATGTTTGCACACGATTTGAATTTTGTTTCAGACGGTGCTTTTGTTAATGAAGGATTAATGGGAACACATTTTTCCAACGTGTTGAAATACGGAGAAGATTCCCCATATTTCAGATGGTTCAGAGCAAGCAATCTGAAAGATGCACCTTTGTCATTAGGGGTATTCCCTAAACGCACCGAAAATGTATCATGGAAACTTGTAAACTCTCCGATAATTTACGTTCAGGACACCTCAGGACAAGTAGAAGAAATCCTCAACCCTAAATTTGATAAAAACAGACCTACATATATTCAGTTCTTTGATAAAAGATTGGTAACAGAAGAAGAACGAAAGGACCCTGAATTAATTATCAAAACATACTCAAAATTAAATACCAAAGATGTGTATGATTTACATACACATGATGATTCTGTTTTTCCGTATTATTTTGAAGTAAATCCGAAAACAATTGCAGGCAATGTAAAACGTTTTAATCAGCATAATTCATATTTATCTAAAGACGAGAAACTTAAATTTGACGGATATGAAGCCGCAAGAATAATGTCAAAAAATGAAAATTTTGTCGTTGATGGAAAATTTGAAAGCGGTTTTGAAACTTGGGATGCAAACCCTGATATTGCAAAATTAAATTTTGTACTATCAAATAATGATCTGAAAACATTGAAAAATTTACCAAATCAGGAAGCATTGCGTGAGGAAGCAAAAATACGACAGGCAAACTGCCAGGTTCAGGACTATACAGTAGAAGGCGGTAAATACTGGACAAGAAAAACAAACGATATATTAAGATTGAATATTGCTCAGAAATTGAATGCAGCGGATGCACAAAATCCTGCATCAGAATACAAAAAAATCACAGGATTAGCTGATGGCGAAAATTTCCCTAAATCTGTTAAAGCTCAGATTTTTGAAGATGATGTAAAAAATGTACTAAGCGGCTTATACAAGGTAACAAGAAAATTATCAAATGAAAATAAAAACGGACAAATTCTTGAACAACTGATGAATATGCCGCTTGAATCAATCGAATACGGCACAAATCTTGTTGGTGTTTTGGGTTCACCATTGATAACAAAAAGAGCAAATACAGAAGAAGAAATAGGTGTTCCGAGATACGATATTTATAAACAAGGCAACCCTAACTTGCCAAAAGAATATGCCAAAACTTACAACGAAATGGACAATATTTACAAAAACGAAATGTCAGATTTTGCAATCAAAGTTTTAGACAATGTAAATGATAAATTATCTAAAGATAACAAATTATTTAAAGGCGATAAAGTTACAGAATTTGGTCAATATGTACTACCGATTATCGTTCCTCAAATAGGGAAATATGCTATTGTAAAGGCTCTTTCACCTCAAATTAATACCCAATATAATAAAAAGACCGGTGAACTGAGCTACGATTACAATGCAATGTTAAACACACATATTGAATCGTTAGATCTGCCTAAAGCGGGATCACCTCAGGATGAAGCAATGCTCGTTTTAGAAAAGATGAAAAAAGGTATTATAAATATTTCTTCGAAAGATGAAGATTTAATTACCAAAAGCATATTGACAACAATTAAAAACACAAATGCAAACAGCTTTAAACTTGCAGATTTAATAATTGACAAAACTCAGGCAGGGTTAGACTGGAGAATTGACGCAACAAAAGATATAGCAGATATCGATGCACTGAGAACTCACAAACAACCTTTTGAAGATATTTGGAATGATGTTAATAATTTCTGGGAAAAATTTGCACAAGGCATTTATTCGGAAAACCCTAATTCATATATAGTCGCAGAAATTACAGACGAAGACAGTTTATTCGACGACGCCTACGGCAAAAAATCACCTACTTTCCCGTCAAAAACGGATATATTGCCTAAATTTTTACGCAATACAGGAATTACCGCAAATGCCCAATATTCAAAATTTTTCTATGACATAGTTAAATTATATTCACGTTCGTTTGAAGATGCCAAAACCATGGACGGAGTGCCTGATGAAAATACTTTTGAACTTGCAAATCACTTAAAATCCACCCTAATGTCTGAAAGCGGTTCACTTTTAAAAGCATTCTCTCTACCTGCAATCAATTTTGCATATACTTTTATAGGCAACCATGATAAACCAAGAGCATTACATTGTGCAGCATTAGATATGGACATGTTCTACAGTGATTTAACTTTTGTTGAAGATAAAAAGCACAGAATGGATGCTTACAGACTTATCAAAGACAAATCTCTGGACCACGTTACAGATGAAGAAGTACTACACTATAATTTTGATAATATTTCTCCAAAAGCCGTTGCAATGGGCATGGCATTAAGAAAAGGACTTATTGACACATTAAAAGAACACCAAAAACAAATGAGTGCAGAAGAATTTGACAGAAATTTTAAAGCAATAAGCAAAGCTGTTGCAGATTTAAGCTCAGGTAAGTTCGGTAATATCAAATTTGACGGAGATTCCTTCGGAGTTAAACCTATAGATTTCAACATCAAAAAAGTTTTAGAACAAGCAAGAAATCAGTATGGATTTAAAATTTCCAACAAAAATATAGAAAAGAATTTTGAAAATGAAACATTTGAAGCCATTATGCGACCTGCAATGACAAAAGTTCTTGCAATGATGCAAATTCTTACTGCACTTCCCGGAATGCCAACACTGTATGACGGAGACGATTTGGGTGCAACAGGATATGATACCGAAAAGAAAAACGTATATCTGCAAGGCAGGCAAAGAGTTCACAACGAATGGGCGACAGAAGGTAATCCAAGATATAAAGAATTTATCAGAAAATATAAAGATAAAATGGATAAAATAATGGCAATCAGAAAAAATCCTAATTGCACAGCATTAAATAACGGTGCGCCGCAGGTACTCCCGATGCAGTACGGCTACAATCCGTTTGGCGGAGACGAAAACAGATATAATGTACCTGCAGTATTGCAACAAAGCACTGACGGTCGTATGACAATTTCATTATTCAATCTGCACAGAAACGTAAACACCGAAAGACCTCATTACGATAATGAACAACCTCTTGATACAAAATGTATAAAACTTCCTCAAATTGAATTAAACCAACAAGACGGAGTAAAAATGAACGGTACAATGGGCATTGGAATTAAAGGTCTGAGAAATGAAATAGAATTTTACAACGCAAACGATCCTGATGATAAATATTATGTAAATGTTGAAGGCGATCATTATTTTATAAGACGCGGAAAAGATCACGGTCAAATCACTCTGAACGAACCAACATTAGTTTTATACAGTAATCCGCAAAAAGCTCCGCTTTCCTTCACCGGACAATATCACATCAAGAAAAGTGTTCATGATGTTACAAGAGCTTATAGCGCAAAAGATAATACCTGCGGGAAACAAATTTGTTTGTGTAAATAATTTTTTATTTCATAAAAACAGTGATATAATTGATTTATGGAACTTTCAGAAATATATCAAACCAAACCTCAGGATGTTTTAGGCAATTTTTCGCCCAAAATTTCATTTGAAATATTTCCGCCAAAAAACGGGGATATTTCTGATTTATTTGAGCAATTAAGAATTTTAAAAAAATATAATCCTGTACTAATATCACTTACATATGGAGCAAGCGGAGGTTTTAACAGATTTTCTTATGACGATTTGAAAAGCATAAGAGATTTGGAATTCAATTTAATGCCGCATTTTACCTGTGTTTCAATGATTAAAGATGAAATAGAAAGGCATATCACAACTGTTGAGAATCTGGGGATTGAAAACATACTTGCATTAAGAGGAGATATTCCTGATTATATAAAAACAAACGAGCTTGATTTTTCTCATGCCAATGAGCTTGTGGAATTTATACAGGCAAAAACGACATTATCAATAGGAGTTGCAGGATATCCGGAGGGGCATACAGAAAGTCAAACTCTTAAAGATGACATCAGATATTTAAAAAAGAAGATTGATGCAGGCGCAAGCGCAATATTTACCCAGTTGTTTTTTGATAACAATAAATTATATAAATACATAGATAATGTTGAAAAAGCAGGTGTTAATGCCCCAATAATAGCGGGAATTATGCCAATCAGAAGTTTTAAACAAATTCAAAAAATGACATCAATGGCAAGAGTAACAATACCGCCAAAATTAGCGGAAAAATTAGAAAAATTTCCAAATGATACATTAAAAATCGGAACAGAATTTGCGATTAATCAATGTCAAAATCTTATAGAAAATAATGTTAATTCATTACATTTTTTCACATTAAACCACAGCGATCAGATTAGTGAAATTTTAGATAATATTTTGTAAATAAAAGAGGAGAGAATATGGCAGAATTAAATAAATACATAGAGCATACGTTATTAAAACAAGATGCGGGCAAAAACGATTTAATAAAACTTTTTGAAGAAGCAAAAGAAAATAATTTTCTTGGCGTATGTGTCAATCCCTGTTATGTAAGTTTAGCAAAAGAATATTTAAAAAATACGGATATAAAAATAGTTACGGTCATAGGTTTTCCGCTCGGTGCAAATACAACAGAGGTCAAAGTTTATGAAACTAAAAAAGCAATTTCAGATGGCGCAGATGAAATTGATATGGTTATAAACGGAACAAAACTGAAAGATGATGATAAGGATTACATTGTAAAAGAAATTCAGGCAATAAAACAAGCCTGCAACGGGCATAATTTAAAAGTAATTATTGAAACAGATTTGCTAAACAAAGATGAAATAATAAAAGCCTGCCAATATGCAATTCTTGGCGGAGCCGATTTTGTCAAAACTTCGACAGGGTTTGTCAAAGGCGGAGTAGGAGCAAAGCCTGAAGATGTTGAGCTTATGTATAACACCGTTAAAGATGCCGGTTTAAAAGTTAAAGCTTCAGGCGGAATAAGAGATAAACAAGCCGCATTGAATATGATTCAGGCAGGAGCAACAAGACTTGGCACAAGTTCCGGTATAAAAATTGTCAATAGCTAAAATTTACCGAAACATTGTATTACGTTTTGATTTTATTTGTTCGATTTGAGAGATATAATTGTCTTTAGTAAGTTCACCAATTGATTTATACAATTCAAGCAAAGATTTTTCAATATTATCAGCATTCATATTAATCATATCATTTGCCATTTCGGTATTTGAAAGAGCCAGTCTTGTCATATCACGGAAGCCTGATGATGCAATTTCAAGAGCGAGTTCATTATCTTGAGCCGTTTTAAATATTGCCTGAGAAATAAGCATAGGCATATGAGAGATCAATGCAACAGCCCTGTCATGTTCTTCTGCAGAAGCATAAACAGGTATAGCACCCATTTTTTTTATAATTTCAACAAATATTTCAGGGACTCCGGAACTTGCAGAAGTGATTACCCATTTAGCACCGTTAAACAAACCTTCAAAGGAATTTTCAAACCCTTTATGCTCTGTTCCTGCCATTGGATGAGAAGGTATAAAATTATAAGAATATTTTTTACCACTGACAAATCTTTTCAAAGAACAAACATCAGTCACAATTGTATCTTTTTGAACAAAATTTTCCAATTTATCCAAAATAGCAAGAGTTTTGTTCATTGCGCTGCAGACAAAAACGATATTACAATTTTTTAAAACCTCGTAACATGAATAAATATTTTCGCCTTTTTGAGATTGGGAAACCCCGACCACATCATAGTTTAAGCGAATTAAATCTTTAAAAATTGAACCGCCAATCAGACCTAAACCAACAACACCGATTTTCATATTTTTATACCTTACAAATACCTTTTCAATAACTTTATTATAATACATATTTCCGAAAATACAGTCAAATTGTTTGATATTTTTTAATTATATATTGAAAATCCTTGACAACAGGAATTTGTCATTTTATCATAAGTTATCAGATTTACACTTAGGGAGATAATTATGAAAATTGCAGCAATCGCACAGCACAATTATTTTACTGCATCGAACAATATTAAAAACAAACAGACTTTTAGCGGTTCAAAGGCCGAAGGACTAACAGCTGAACAAATAGAAGAATATAATGATTTGAGAGTTTTTAATCACCATATCTATGAATATAAAAAAGGAATAAGAAGCCTAATTCTAACAACGGAAAAATCAAAACACAGACAATCAATAGAAGAAAAATTGCAAAAGAATGAAATTCCATATATAATACATGAACACAGGAACAAAGAACTAATTAACGTATTTTTTGGAGAAGAACCTTGTATTGCTGTAATTCGCACATTCAACCCTCGCCTGAACAAATTAAATGCAGAACAGGATTTTATTTTGGGTGTTTTGCTCGGATATGACAAAGTAGCACAATGTAACAGATATATGAATATAAAATCCGGACGAATTAAACTCGGACCAACGGAGGAATAAAAATTAAACTTAAAACAAATTAATAAAATATTTTTTTGTGATTTTGTTCCTGATAATCTTTAAGTATGGCTGATGAAATGCAATATGTACCTCTCCATCTTCACACTGAATATTCACTATTGGATGGAGCTATAAGAATAGGAGATTTGTGCAAATTTTGTAAAGAGCACAATATGCCAGGTGTCGCCGTAACCGATCACGGGGTAATGTATGGTGCAATGGATTTGTATATAGAAGCTGACAAGATCAATGCAAAAGAAAAAGAAAAAATGCAGCAGGATCCGGAGTACCATGCACAACTATTCAACCCCATTGTCGGTCAGGAGTTTTATGTTCATGATGGAGATATATCTGAACGTAATGCCGCTCATAACCCGCGTTATCACTTAATTTTGCTGGCGAAAAACAACACCGGATATAAAAACCTTGTAAAATTATCTTCTATTGCACATATTGACGGGTTTTACGTTAAACCGAGAATAAATTTTGAATTAATAGAAAAATATCACGAAGGATTAATCTGCTGCAGTGCCTGCTTAGCAGGAGAGGTTATACAAAACCTTCTGCGTACCGATTATGAAGGCGCCAAAGCTGTCGCAAAAAAATATCAGAATTTGTTTGGCGAAGATTACTATATTGAACTTCAGGATCACGGACTTGACGAGCAAAAAAGAACAAATCCCGAACTTATAAAACTTGCTAAAGAACTCGGCATAAAAATGATAATAACAAACGACTCGCATTATCTAAAAAAAGAAGATGCAGATTGGCACGACACGTTGCTGTGCATGCAAACAAAATCTTCAAAAACCGACCCAAAGCGTTTTCATTTCCCAAATAATGAATTTTATGTCAAAACCGTCGATGAACTTCGCGAAGCTTTTCGCTGGTTGGACGGAGAAACATTTAGCGAATGTATTAAAAATACTGTAGATATATGCAAAAAATGTTCTATTACTGTAGAATGGAAAGCTCCGCTTCCTGATTTTCCTGTTCCTGAAGGATTTACAACAGATACATATCTTGAATCACTTGTCACTCAGGGTATGAAACGTAAATATGGCGCGGATAAAATAACAAAAGAACTACAGGACAGAGCAAAATACGAACTGGGCATAATTCAAAAAATGGGATTTAGCGCATATTTTCTCATAACCTGGGATTTTATACACTATGCAAAAACTCACGATATCCCTGTCGGACCGGGCAGAGGTTCAGCTGCAGGGTCGCTTGTAGCTTATTGTTTAGATATTACGGATTTGGATCCGATAGAACACCATTTGTTGTTTGAAAGATTTTTAAACCCTGAAAGATTCTCCATGCCGGATATTGATACAGATTTCTGTATTGATAAAAGGGGGGATGTAATAAACTACGTTGTCGAGAAATACGGCGCGGATAAGGTTTGTCAGATTATAACATTTAATACTCTTGCTGCTAGAAACGCTATGAAAAGCGTAGCAAGAGTATTTGATATCCCTTATGCGAGAAGTAAAGAAATCTCGGATTTAATTTCGGGCGATCCGGGAGCAAAAATTTCAGATGCACTGCAAGAAGGTATGGAATTAAAACGTCTTTATGACAGTGATGAAGAAGTAAAAAAACTTGTAGATACAGCATTACATGTTGAAGGTTTGAAAAATGCCACAGGTATGCACGCAGCAGGTGTCATAATTTCATACAAACCACTGGATGAAATTGTACCTGTTCAGCACGGTAAAGACGGAGTCGTTGTAACGCAATATCACAGAGAAATCCTTGAAAAGATGAAGCTTTTGAAAATGGACTTTTTGGGATTGCGTAACCTTACAATGATTTCAAAAACGGTTAAACTTATAAAAAAATGCCAAAATATTGATGTCGATATTAACCATATACCGCTTGATGATAAACCGACTTACGATATGCTTATCCGCGGGGAAACAGTTGGTGTATTCCAGCTTGAATCTCAGGGGATGACTAATCTGGTAAAAAAATTACAGCCTGACGTATTTGAAGATCTCGGTGCATTAGTTGCCCTGTTCAGACCCGGGCCTTTGGGGTCAGGTATGGTTGATGAATTTGTTGACAGAAAACATGGCAGAAAAGCAATTACATACCCTCACCCGAGGTTAGAGCCTGTATTAAAAGATACATACGGTACAATGGTTTACCAGGAACAGATTATGCAAATCTTTCAGGTTATGGCAGACTATTCTTTAGGGCAGGCAGATCAGGTACGCCGTATGATGGGGCACAAAGACCCTGCAGCAATGGCAGCTCAGGAAGGTAAACTGATTGATGGTTCTGCTAAATACGGAATGAAACCTGAAGATGCAAAAGTTTTATTTGAACAAATCCAAAACTTTGCAGCATACTGCTTTAACCGTGCACACTCATCGGCATACGCTTTTGTTGCATACCAGACCGCTTACTTAAAATGTCATTATCCTGTTGAATACCTATCTGAATTACTTACAAGTGTTGGCGGTGATCAGGAAAAAACACAAAGTTATATTGAAGAAGCATTAAAATACGGCATAAAAGTTCTGCCTCCTGATATAAACAAATCCTTCTCAGAATACGCACCTGACGGACACAATATCCGCTTTGGACTTGCATCAATCAAACAAGTCGGAGAAGGAGTTGTTGATGAAATCATAAAAGAAAGAGAAGAAAATGGTGATTATACATCTATCTATGATTTTATAAAAAGAGTTGATGTAAAATGTGCAAATAAACGTACATTAGAAGGCTTAATTAAAGCAGGTGCATTTTCTTCAATAGAAAAAAGCCGCAAACAATTGATGGAAAATATAGATTACATTGTTTCAACTGCATCAAAAGAAGCCAAAGAAAAAGAATCCGGGCAGGCAAGTCTTTTTGATATGCTTGGTGACAGTGTATCTGCAGATAATGCAAAATTTAAACTTGGTGGTTCGGATGAAGAATATGATGCAAGACAAATTCAAATATTAGAAAAAGAATTTTTAGGCTTTTATGTCACAAGTCACCCTCTTTCAACAATAAGAGAGAAATTACCGTTTTTAATGACTCACAAAATATCACAAATTCCTGATATTGAAAACGATAAACCGGTAACAATATGCGGTCTTGTGACTGCAACAAGGCAAATTCCGCAAAAATCAGATCCTACAAAATTTATAAGATTTGTGACTATAGAAGATTTGACAGGCAAAATTAATGCATTAGCATTTAATTCGAAAATTGCCGAATATGGAGAGCTGATGCAAAATGAACAACGGATAATTGTTTCAGGGAGAGTCAGCCGCAAAGAAGAAGATGAACCGCCAATAATACTTGTTGATACTGTCAAACCGGTGGATAATACAAATATCGTTACGGTTGAACTTAAGGATGAATTTAAATACGAAGAAATAATGCTTTTAAAACAAATGTTATGTAAATATAAAGGCTCGGACCCGGTAATGTTCAAAATGCCGGATTTAACAGGTGAATCAAAGATTTTAACATCTTCTATGTTTTGGGTAAATACGACAAATGAACTTGTAAATACCTTAAACAAAGGTTTTGGTGACAGAGTTGAAGTAAGCATCAAATCAATGGATAAAAAATGGTAGAATAACATTCTACCCTCTTGACAGGCATGCTATAATTAATATATGAGCATAAAGAAATTATTATGTTCGGCATTGGTAATAACATTTTTATTAGCCGGGAATAGCGTAAATGCAATACACGAGCACGATGAAGAAGAGCTCCTTCTTAATCCGACAATAGAACTAAAAAACGGTACGGTTCTTAATATTATAGATTGCGTTGCACTGGCTTTTAAAAACAGTCCGAAAATAAGACGTGAAAAATATAATTTGGATATAGCAAAAAGCAATTTGGGAATAGCAAAATCGCAATATTTCCCAACTCTCGGAGCCGGCGTAGGATTTACTTATCAAAGAAATTCTGACGGGATTTATTACGATAAAAGATACCGCGACCTGCCTCAGGTTGGCGTTAGTGTAAGTCAGCTGATATACAACTTCGGTAAAACGACTGCTTTTATTAAAATGGAAGAGTTTAATAAAATAGCTGCAGAATATGAATTTATGGACAGCCTTTGCTATACATTATTTGATATTAAAGCGAAATATTATAATCTTTTGCAGGCAAAAGCACTTCTCAATGTTGCAAAAAATAATGTAGATATAAATGAAAAGTTTTTAGAAATCGCAAAAACAAAAACGGAGCCGGATATTGCAACCGCAGAACTGAATTTGAGCGAAGCAAAAATAAAGTATATCGAAGCCGAAAATACATATAATAACGCAAAATATGATTTAAGTAACGCAATGTATATTGATTCTCAGCCGAATTATGAAATAGAAAACACCCCAACATTCACCTATAATGATGATTTTGCATACAATTCAAAACAGCATGTTGAGGTTAAACCTTTTGAAGCCTACGTCTTTCCGTTTAAGATGAGCGATGCACTTGATATAGCATACAAAAGCAGTCCGGATTTACAGGTTTTAATCAATACAAAATACGCAATGGAACAATCTCTGAAATATGTAAAAAAGACATATTTACCTGATTTGACTGCGGATGTCGGATACGGCTTAAATCATACAAATTTTACAAATAACAACAGTTTAACAATAGGAGTTAATTTAACAACGAATGTAAATCTGATGGAATTGAAACACAGTATTAAAGGTGCCGATGCTCAAGTCCGTCTTGCGGATAATGAAATTAATTTATTCAAAAAAGACATACAATATGAGCTTTTACGGGCATTTAACAATGTAGATAGAGCAAAGAAACAAGTCCCAACCGCAAGAACAGAGGTCGAGCAATCACTAAAAAATCTTGAAATTGTAGAAAAAAAATATCGTTCTGATGTGTTAAATTATGTCGCATTACAAGATGCCAGAAAAGATTACATAAGAGCATTAGACAGTTATATAAAAAGTGTTTATAATTACAACATAGCTCTCATTCAGGTTGAAATGGCTATGCATTACCATTTGGTTGATATTCACCACAAATCTGAACATGCTATACACTATCACAGCTCCGAACTTATTGAACACCTGAATAAAGCACTTGAATGCGACGAGCAAGAAGTTAGCAAAAAAAAGACAAGCAAGAATAAAAAGAAATAAATAATTATAATTATAATTATTTTTCTTCGACTGCTGAAACTTCTTCATTTTTAACGAGCAGGATTTTAATAATCCTTGCACCGTCAATTTCTGAAACAGTAAATGTAAAATTACCATAAATTACCCTGTCGCCAACTTTTGCGATACGCTCAAGCTCTTTTACTACTAACCCTGCGACAGTATCAACATCTTCAACTTCTAAATCTTCTTCAGGAATATCAAAGAACTTTGCAAGTTCGTCAAGACGCATTGTGCCTGCGACTTCAAAAACTTTCGGTCTGATTTCTTTTATGTCTTTTTCTTCATCAATATCAAACTCATCCTGTACATCCCCAAATATTTCTTCCAACACATCTTCAAGAGTTATAAGACCTGAAGTTCCGCCAAATTCATCAACAACAATAGCCATTTGTGCGCGTTGCTTTTTAAATAACATTACAAGTTTATCAAGCGTTATAGTTTCCGGCACAAGCGGAATTTTTCTTTGTATTTTTTCAATGTGTTGTGTTTCGTCTTTTAGTGCAAGCATAAACAAATCTTTTACATGCACAAATCCTGTAATATGGTCAATGTCTTCACTATATACAGGGTATCTTGTGTATTGATTTTCTGTTGCAATTTGATTTAACTCATCCATTGGTGTATCAATAGAAACACAAACCATATCAGTTCTTGGAGTCATAACCTCATGAGCGGTTAAATCAGAAAACTGAAGAACATTATGGAACATGTCTTTTTCTGTTTCATTCAACACACCTTCGTCATAACTGTTTTCAACATACATGTCCAGATCATCAATCGTATGAACAGTTTTTAAAGAAGGATTAATAGGGATTTTAAAAGTTTTCAGTATTCCGTTACAAGTCTTATTCAAAAGCCATACAAACGGTTTTGACAAAGTCATAAAAACATCCATTGGCTTTGCGACAAAAAGTGATATTTTTTCAGGATACTGCAATGCAATACATTTTGGCACCTGTTCTCCTATAAGCACATGCAAAAAAGTAATTAAAACAAAAGCAAGCACTGCAACTACAACCTGTGCGATATAAGCATCAGAAGCAGGTACAGATTGTAAAACAGGAGCAAGCATTTTTTCAATTGTCGGAGAACCAAACCAACCAATACCGATACTTGCAATCGTTACACCTACCTGAACTGCAGCAATAAAGAAATTTACATCTTCCAATGCTTTTAAAGCCAATTTTGCATCAACATTCCCATCTTTATTTAATTGCTCAATTCTGTTTTTTCTTGCTCTGACTATAGCAAATTCTGCCCCTACAAAAAAGGCATTTACAAATAATAACAAAAATACTATAACCCAATTAAAAACAATAGTATTTATACCTGAATCATCCATTACGTTTCTTTTTATCCTCTAAGACTAAATTATATTATCTGCATAAGAAAAATGCAAGGGGATAAGTCGTTAAGTTCTTATAAGTATAGTTAGCCAGATAAACTAAGCAAGTTCAAATGGTAGTTTTTATCGCAATAATTACTTTAATACACTATCTGCACATTAACTTTTCTTGCTCTTGCTTTGTTATCAAAGTCAATCAGCACAACCTGCTGCCACTGTCCAAGTTGCAACACCCCATCAATAAGAGGTACATAAGTAGAATTCCCAACAATAGATGCTCTTATATGAGAATATCCGTTACCGTCATGCCACATTTCATCATGATGATAATCTCTATTAGTTGGTACAAGTTTTTCCATTACTTCAGGAAAATCTACCAGCAATCCCGGCTCGAATTCTATATTTGTAATTGATACCGTACTGCCTTGCGCATAAATATAAATTACCGCATTCTGCAATCCATGGTTATAAACAACATTTCTGATTTGAGGAGTCAAATCAATAATGTCAGTGTTACCTTTTGTATGTATTGTAAAAACTTCATTTATTATAGCCATAATAATATCCCCAAAAATATTATTATATTTTACAAAGGACAAAGAAAATTTGCAAATATTACTTAAGAATATAAGACAATGCAAATTTTAAGTATTAAGAAAATAATTATAAAAAAAGAAAGGAGCATTCTATGAATATTTTAAGAACTATCGCATACATACTGGTTATTGTCGGTGCAATAAACTGGGGACTAATCGGAATACTTGATTTTGATTTGGTTGCTTTTTTATTAGGGGAAATGACAATCTTTGCGAGAATAATATACAGTTTGGTCGGCATTTCAGGTTTAATCGTTTTATTTACAAGTTATAAAGATACTTTTAACAATGATAATTATTAACATCAGACTTTTAAATATGCAAAAAAGTCACATCTCTTATTTAAATAAATAATATTATCGGCACTAGATTATAATTCTTCACTTATTGTTCACTTTTCTTTTTGATTGGGAGGCAAAAGAAAAGAAATGAACTACAAATTTATATACATTTGTTACATATTTCACTGCTTTATAAAATTATGCTATATTGTTTATGTATAGCATAATTTTTTAGGGTGAATATATGCAAAAAATTCTTATTGTTGATGATGAACAGGATATTGTAGATAGTTTAAAATTTGTTCTAGAAGGCTGTAATTACACTTGCTATTGCGCATATAACGGAGAAGACGGGCTTAAGCTTGCAAGAGAAATCATGCCTGATTTAATAATATTAGATGTGATGATGCCAAGAATAAACGGTTACAAAATCAGCCGATTATTGAAGTTTGATAAAAAATACAAAGATATCCCTATATTAATGATTACCGCACGTTCTCAGGAAGAAGATAAACTTATCGGAGAAGAAACAGGCGTTGATGAATACATTACAAAACCATTTGATTTAGATGAAGTTTTAAAAATCGTTCAGAAATATTTAGGAGCAGAAGTTAAATAATATGCCTGCAATTACAAATAAAACTCTTGAAACACTCAAATATGACCTCGTTAGAGAAGGTTTAGTCAGCTATGAAGTAGTTGAGCAGGCGCAAGAGATTGCAAACGCAAGAAGTATCAATATAGGTCAAGCTCTGATTGATTCCGGGTTTATAACAGAAGACAAACTTATAAAATTTCTTGAAACAAAACTGCATACACCGTTTGTAAATCTTGACGATTATGAGCCTGATAAAAAATGCCTTAAGTATATAAGTTTTACAGATGCAAGACGGTACAAAATAATTCCTTTATTTAAGATTGAAAACACTTTGACCGTTGCAATGTCAGATCCGCGCAACTTGTTTGCTATAGACAAAATTATGGAAAGTGCCGAATGCGAAATTGACCCTGTTTTAGCAAATGAAGATTCAATCTTAAATAAGATTGACGAATATTATAAAATTGATGTTTCTGTCGGAAATATTTCTACGGGTTTTAATGGCGGATATGACTGGCAGGAAGAACTTCACAAAGAAGATTTGAGTGATGCCCATATTCAAAAAATTATAAGAGCTATACTAAAACAGGCAATATTGGAAGATATTCACGAAGTAATATTTCAGGGCGATGATGAAGGGCTCGGAGTAAATTTTAAAAAACAAGGCGAAATGTTAAATAAAGGATACATCCCAAGTGTTTTAATATCATCATTCATTGCTAAACTAAAAACAGTATCAGAACTTGATTCTTCTGTATCAGAAGTTCCGCAATTAGGCAAATTGTGCTTTAAAGTTGATGATATATATGTTATGGCAAGTGTTTCCACCTTCCCGACAATAATGGGAGAAAGAATTTTCCTGAAAATCTACAAGCCGCCTAAAACACTTGATAAAATAGTAACCTCAAAACAAGATCTTTCAGAGATAAGAAATAGTTTAAATATTCCAGGAATAATTCTTGTATGCGGATCATCCTTAAGCGGTAAAACCCATGTTATCTACTCATTGCTGCAGGAAGCGGCAAAAACGACTTCTAAAAATATAATGACGCTTGAAAGTATTGCAAAATACGAGCTTTCAGGAGTTAATCAGTGCGAATTTAATGAAAATGTCGGTTTTAATATGGACAAAGCTACCCGCTTTATTACATTCCAAAACCCTGATATTATCTATCTTGAAGGCATAAAGTCAAAAGCTTCATTTGATTATTTTTCAAGTCTTGTTTATGACGGAAAAACTATTATTATGGAATTTCTTGCCAATAATATGGAAGATTTACGCAACAAAATGGCATTTTCAGACTTTGATACTTTAAAATCAATAATTACAACAATGATATTTATACACTCAAAAAATAGTATTGAAGTGTTTGATAAAAATAATCTGCAAAAGTACCTTGGCTAATTATCTTAGATTTAAAAATTTATGCACCTGCGGAATCAGTCTTACACTTGGGTATAAATTTAAAAACTTATTCATTATTTTTTCACAAAAATCATTATTAACTGAAAGATTGTTTTCATCCATTTTAGGCTGTAATATCAATTCAATGCCATACTTTTGCCCTAATTGACAACATTTTTCTATTTCAGATTCCGTTATATTACTATCAAAAACTATTTTAGCAAATGTATAAACACCCGCACAACTTTGCAAAAATCTGTCATGCAACTCAAAAGTATCTTTACCTGCAGCACTTGGCAATTTTATATCCGCAGAAATTATATCGATTTTATCTTTTATTTTTATCAATTGTTCCGGCAAAGTAGCATTTGTTTCAAGGTATATTCTGATTTCTGGAAGTATATTCGCAAATTCATTTATAAAATCGGCATTTAAAAGAGGCTCTCCACCTGTGAAAGATATTGAATGAATTTTACTCAGTTCAAAACAGGAATTAATCTTTTTTGCCAAATCCTTTGGGCTATATAACTCTTCACTGTTTATATCAAAATCTGTGTCACAGTATTCGCAATCAAGATTACACCCGCAAAAGCGTATAAATAACTGTTTGTAACCAACAACAGGCCCTTCCCCTTGTATTGACTCAAAAATCTCTTTTATTCTAGCTTCCATATCCGAAATTTTTCCTCACATTTACTGATGCAATATTTTTTAACTGCTCATAAAGCTTTATTTCATCATCCGACAAATCCTGAGGAATTTCAATAGTAACAGTAACAATTAAATCGCCAATTTTACCATTTTTCTTCAAACCCTGCTTTGCAAGTCTGAACTTTTGACCTGAAGTCGTATTTTTAGGCAATTTCAGTTTGATAGTTCCATCAAATGCAGGTATTGTAATTTCTTCTCCCAATGCAGCTTCAAACGGAGTTATTGGGACATTATAATAAATATTCAACTTATCAAAATGCACCTGAGTTTTAATTTCTACACGAATTTTCACATAAACATCCCCGTTTGGACCTCCGTTTTTACCTGAAGCTCCTGCACCCTTCAAACGCAGTTTCGCACCATCTTTTACCCCTTTTGGAATAGTTAATTTAATTTTTTTTATTTCTGTTATTACACCTTTACCACCGCATGCACTGCATTTGTCTCCGTTTGTAAATTTGTGTCCATAGCATTTTTCACAAGTTACGGTTGTTCGTATGTTCAGAATCCGCTGAGACCCTGTCATAACTTCATCAGGAGAAATCGTAATATCCGTTGTAATATCTTGCCCTTTTTGAGGCTTTTTGTTATTCCTTTCTTTCCTGTTTTTTTTGAATTTAGCACACCAGTATCTAAAAGCCATTAAAGGTGAAATTCGCTTTTTGTTTTTTTGATTATCAGCTTTTGCGCTTTTATTTTCATCATTATATTTTGTTTTACGGATATCCTGCGCATCGCATGAAGCGGTATCTTGCTTGCCATGTTTTGAAGATTGAGTTTGTTCTGTATATTCACTCTGCTGTGAAGTTGTTTTAAAAATACCGTTTAAAATATCGTATTGATGACGTTTTGACTCATCAGAAAGAGTTTCATAAGCAATAGTTATCTCCTTAAATAAATCTATTGCTTCGGGAGATTTATTAACATCAGGATGATATTTACGGGCCAATTTTCTGTATGCGGATTTTATTTCCGCATTATCAGCACTACAGGAAACTCCTAAAATATCATAGTAACTTTTTACACCATTAAACGCCATACTATGTATTTAATGATAATTAAAAAAAAATCAACATAACCAAAAGGATTAAGTCATGCTGTTTAATATGCTAAATAGTTTTTTATATAATTTCCCGTATTTTTTAGAATTAATATCAAATTCTTAACAAAATTTTACAAAAAAATCTGACAGATTTTTTGATAAAAAACAACGATTTTTTGAAAAAAATAAGTGTTTTTTTTACTTTTTTGATAAAAAATTATTTTAAAATGTTGTATTTTTAGAAAATTATGCAAAAATCCATCTTTACATTAACTTTATATTTGACTGATAACACGCAATTTTTATTTTGCTCTGCTTTTAATTAATATGTACTTTGGTTATAATTAGAAGGCAGTTCAGTAGTAAAACAAGCAATATATGATAAATAAAGTTGAATTAGGTAGTGTAAACAATAGAAATATAGCCCCTCAAGACCGAAAAAATGCAGGCAATAAAGCACAATCTCCGGCATTTACAGGTTTGGGAGATATTGTATTGAAAACAATACAAACATGTGAAGCAAATCCGATGATAAACGTTTCATTTTTGGATCTGACAACTGCGATATTGCCTAGAACTATCGCGGAAACATTTATTGGATCTAAGAAAAAGGATGAAAACGGAGAAACACAAAAAAGACATTTAAACATCTTCGGAGGTTTTGAAGCTTTTCGTCGTGAAGCGTCAGGTTTAATAATAAATTGCCTGATTCCAAGTTTTATTGTTATAGGGGTTGCCAAACTGCTTAACAGACCTGTAATGGGCAATTTCAAAAATTCTGATTTAACAAAATCATGGGCTAACAGCGAAGCAATAGACGGCATAAATAAATATTTTACTTCCGCCCACGGCAAAGATACTGAAGAAAAAATTTATAACACTTTGAAATCAATGACTCAGGATTTGCACGGTGTAGATGGCGAAAGAGAAAAAGCATTCAAGGAATTCTTTGCAAATGATAAAGAATTTGAACAAATACTTAAAAAGACCGCCAACAATATACTTACAGGCAACAAGGATGAAATCGTTTCCTCTAACAAATTTGTCAGAGGCTTTAAAAAATTCTTTGGAATTAAATCATACAAAAATTATACTGATGATTTATACACATATATTGTTAATAAAACAGGAATTGCTGAAAATATCAGATTTAGCGAACAAAAAGGATATTCTACAAGCAGTCTGAAACATTTACTTGATAGCAGCAGTGATATTTTAAGAGGAACAGTTAAAGAAAACCTGACTGTCGGAAGCTCTGAATACGGCAAATATTTAAGCAAAGCAAAAAAACTTGTTAATGCAAAGAGCGCAATCGGTTTGTTAGGTTTAATTATACCTTTAGCAATCTCCGCTCAGCCGATAAATCGCTGGATTACGCATAAATTATCCGGTAAAGCAGGTGCTCCGATATATAATGATGATAAAGACAGGCACCTTACATCTGAAGAACAGAAAAAACTTACTGCTGAAAAATTCTTTGCAGTTCCTTTGATGTGGGCAGTAGCAGGATTATCAATGCTGTTAGACAGACCTAGCTTAAAAATGTTCCAGTTCAAAAATATTTTCCCTACAATGGATCAGGCAAGAATAATTTCTGCAGCAACATTCTCAAGCAGAATAGCAGCTTCTGAAGATTCAAACGAATTAAAAGAAAATACCATAAGAGATATTGCAACATTCTCAAGCTTCTATTTCTTAGGAGATTACGCAGCAAAGGCAATTGCAACATTTATCCAAAAGAAAACAGGAATAACATTAATTAATAAATTAAAAGAATCAGATCCTAATGCTAATATTTTCCAAAAGGCTTGGCATTGGGCTAAACATACAACAATGAAATCATCTGATGAACTAAACGCAATAAAAGATGAAGCATTGAGAAGCAGAAGCAAAAACCTCAGAGCATTATGCCATGCGGGTAATATTGCATTCTCATTGCTATCACTTGGTTTATTTATCCCGTTATATACAAGAACCCAAACAAACAAAAAGCAAAAAGAACTTGCACAAAAAGAAGCACAGGCAATAGCCGCTTCTGAAGAATTTAAAGGTAATCCGTCAAATTCACCTGCATTTAAAGCTTTTTCATTAGACAAAACAACAAAGGCAGCTTAAATGAAAATAGAAAACAACTACAGACAACAGTTTAATAATGTGCAACAAAGACCTGCAAAAACTGCAAGCCAAAACACTAATGCAAAAAATCCTAATTTTACCGGATTATCCCCTATAGAATTTCTTAGATTTTTAGACACTAACCAAGCCTGGGGTGCGAACTTTGTTGATTTTGGATTTATGGTAATGCCAAGAACTGCAACTGACTTTACAAGAGGTGCCGATGCAGGTTGGGAAACAGCACGCCGCGAAAGTATGGGAACCATAAACGATTCTTCTGTAGGTTTGTATGGAACTTTAGCCGGTCTTGCTTTGGCTATGGGTTTAAATAAAGCATACAAATTAGGCGATCGAGATATTAAAGTATCATCTATATTTGCGGATTCAGAAACAATAGATATGATGGGCAAAATCTGGCACGATAAAGATTTGATTCAAAATGCAACCGATCCGCTACAGACAAGAATTAAAAAGACTCTTGGCAATTACGAAGTATTTAAAGACGGACAGTGGGCCAAATTTAAGGAAGAAGATATTGAAAAAGCTTCTAAAATTTTGGCAAGAGAAGTCAAAAACAATGAACATCTTCCTAAAGAAGCTGCATACGAAGTTCAAAAGATTTTGACTTCATCAAACAGCCTTGAAAATAATTTCAGAATAGTTGCAAATGCAAGAGAAAAAGTTCACTCCTCTCGTTATACTATTTCATCTATTGTAGAAAACACTTACAAATTATCAAAAATATTCTCAAAAGAAAAAGTAGTTGAAGCATTTAATCAGGCTACGGAAATAGGTTCAAACAAATTCCTAAAAGCATTGAAATCAATGAATATGAAGCGTTCAATTCTTGGAGTACTTATCGCAACAATTGTAGGTTGTTCTACTCAGCCAATCAATATGTGGCTTACAAAACGCAAAACAGGTTCAGATAACTTTGTTGGCGGCGGCAAAAAAGATGATTCCGTCAAATTCAAGATAGAAAAAGGTTTAACAGCTGCATTATTTGGTGCAGGTGTAATAGCGACCATCGGAAATCCGAAGAACCTATTGAAGAACTTACAATTCAAGGGTTATACTCCAACAATCAATCAGTTGAAATTTATTTACGGTGCAACAATAGCATCAAGATTTCTTGCTGCCCGTAACGAAAATGAGCTTAAAGAATCCGCAACAAAAGATGTATTAGGCTTTGTAAACTGGCTGATACTTGGTAATTTCGTACAAAAACTTGTTGCCCAAAGCTTTGATAAAACACTGATTAAACAGGAAAAACAAGGCGGAATATTAAATTGGATTACATCTTCATCATTGAAGACAAGAGATGAAGTTCTTCATAGCGCACTTGGAGAAAAAGCATTTAAAAACGGTAAAGCTTTAAGCTTTAAAGAAATGGTTAAGGCATTAGGCGATAACAAAGCAGCTAAAAAGCAATTGAGAATATTAACAATTGCTCAGTTAGCAGGCTATGCTTATTCAGGACTTGTTCTTGGTTTAGGTATTCCGAAATTAAATATTTACCTGACAAAATGCAGAATGGCCAAACAAGAAGCGAAAGCAGCAGAAGCAATGAAAAATAACCCACAAACAGAAGACAATATGCTTACACCTGAAAACAGAGAATTTTTAAATCAAAAAAACTTTACCGGCAAAAGCGCATTTTCGAAAGTTAAAGAATTAAAAGGTTCTGAACAGGCTGCTTAATTTTGAATAAATAATTTTTCTATTTCTACATTTAAAATATCTGCAAGTTGAAATAATTTGCGCAGACTCATGTACTTTTGCCCTCTTTCAACCCTGCAAATATACTCTCCGGAGAATCCTAAAGCAACAGCCAAATCTATCTGCCTTAGCCCATTTGCTTCTCGGTATTTTTTTATATTTTCACCTAAAATTTTTAACCTTGACATATGACCTATTATTCCATATAATAAAAAATATACATGACCTATTTGTCCAGAAAGACTTAGAATATTATAAATTAATGGTTTCGACAATACATACTAATGATTAAACTGCATTTCATACAGAGTTTTATATTCGCCTTCAGGAATCTGCATTAATTCATCATGAGTTCCTAATTCAGTCAGATAGCCATTATTTATAACAGCTATTCTGTCTGCATTTTGAATAGTGGAGAGTCTGTGTGCAATAACAAATACTGTTCTGTCCTTCATCAAATTATCAATAGCCTGCTGGACAATATGTTCAGCCTGATTATCAAGTGCAGAAGTAGCTTCATCAAGCACAAGAATTGGAGCATTTTTCAAAAAAGCACGGGCTATACCGATTCTTTGCTTTTGACCGCCGGATAAAAGCATTCCCCGTTCCCCTATTTGAGTATCCAAACCTTTTTCAAGCGAATTTACAAATTCTTCTAAATAGGACTCTTTAACGGCTTTTTCTATTTCCTCATCTGTTGCATTCAGATTTCCCAGTGCAATATTTTCTTTTATTGTACCCTCAAACAAAAAATTATCCTGAAAAACAACCGCCACATTTTGTCTTAGAGAATCTACTTTTATAGAATTAATCGATACACCGTCAAAAGTTAAATCTCCGTTTTTTACATTATAAAAACGAGGCAAAAGATTTACCAAAGTTGTCTTTCCGCCGCCTGAATTACCGACAATTGCAATGGTTTCACCTTTTTTTACTTCTAACGATATTCCATTTAGAACACGTTTACCTTTTACATAAGAAAATTTAATATTTTTAAATTCTATTTTATCTTTAAAATCAGGAAAATCTACTACATTTTCGCCATCTTTTATCGCAGGATTTTTTTCTAATTTTGAAACAACTCTTTCCATGGCGCACAGACAGGTTGAAATATTTTTAGCATTATTGCCTAAACCCTTAATCGGATTATATAACATAATTAATGCGGTTATAAAAGACACAAACTGCCCCGGAGTAAGTTGATTTTTAGCTATAAAATAACTTCCTAAACCGATAACAAGAGCAATTCCGACAGAAACTATTATATGCATAAATGGCGACAACCACGCTACATGGCGGGTTATTTTCATTTTCAGACCAAAAACAACTTCAACAAGTTTATTAAACTGAGATTGCTTCAAATCATACAAATTATATCCGGATATAACTTTATGCCCCGAAAAAGCCTCATTATATGTTGTTAAAACTTTTGCATTTTCACCTTCAGACAAATTATAAACATCTTTTATGGCAGACTTAATTTTCATAAGCGGAACCATCGCACAACCCAAAACAAATACCGCAATTAACGCTAACTGCCAGGAATTATAAAACAATACACATATCAAAGATAAAGAAGAAAAGAATCTTGATATACAGGTTTTTATATTTGTAAGCAAACCACTGCAGGATTTTTCAGCGTCATTATTATATGCTTTCAATATTTTACCTGAAGATTGTTTTTCAAAAAATCCCGGAGCCTGACGCATTAACTTTGAATAAAGTGTAGATTTTAAATCATTTGTTACTTTCCCGCCGACCCAGTCATTCATATAAGTTGCGACATAATTTAAAGAGCCCTGAATTGTGGTAAATATCACAATAAATACAGGCAAATACCAAGCAAGTTTCATTTGCCGATCCATCATAACAACATCCATATACGGTTTTAAAGCAAGTGCAATTACAGCATCAAGCGCACCTATCGGAACTGCCAAACCAAGAGCAAGAATTGTCCTTTTCAGATAAGGTTTGAAATAAGGCAAAATTACGGACAAACAATGATAATTTTCATTATCGCCATATTTTTTATCTAATTTATTTTTTATATTTTCAAATAATTTATACATAACACAAAATCAAACCTTTAATAAATTTATTTTACAAGTTGCTTTAACAATCCCGTACATGGTTTTTCCACTAAATGATAAGTCAAAATACCTGCCAAAATTATAGTTATTATTATAACAGATATTGTACAATAAGGATGAAATTTAACAAAATCAGCATTATTCTGCCATAAAGCACCTAACAATATTTTGCCTGCGACAGAGTGTATTACATAAAACGAATACTGATACCGACCCAGTTTAACCCACAAATTTTTATCTGTAAGTTTTGATATTATTCCCTGTTTTATAGAAAACAAAAACAACAACAATGCAAATGCAATAACAAAAAATATGCAATTATACTGCTTATGCGGGAAAATTAACCACCAGACAATAAATCCCAACAATCCGATTTCAGACAAATTTATCAGAATTTTATATATTAATGACAAAATTCTGCCACAGAATTTTTTATATAAAAAACCAACCAGACATCCAAAACCAATCCCTCCAACAGCCCGCAAAAAACCTACATTGAAAATTAAATAATTTTTATGCGGGGATGAAAAACTGCCATGCTGCAAATACTCCAAAACTCCATAAGATACCAGCGGCAAAAATATATACAAAAATTTTCGGACTTTTACATTTTTGATATTTGATATACAAAAATAAACCAGCAAGCCTGAAAATAATGCTGATGTAAACCACAACACAGGTGTTGTTCCATGAGCAAAGCAATAACCAAAATTATTCATTAACAAAACAACAAGTATATCATCCCAAAAACGAAGCTTTATAACATGCCATAAAGATGCAATCGCACAGACTATAAGTGCAAAAAGTATTACAGGAGACAATCTTATATATTTTTTTACAATAAAATCTTTAATTGACTGATTTTTAAAGGTATATATGAATAAAAAACCTGCTATTAAAAAGAAACCTTCCACAGAGTTATTTGACTGAATAAATGTATCATGAAAAAATTTCAACTGCGGAACTTCAGGGAAATTTTTCATCAGCGACCAACTGCCATAAGCAGTAGTATGCAATAATATAATTACTGAAATTAAAAAGACACGCAAAAATTCAATATTTTTTAATTTATCCATTATTAATATTCCTGCATAGACTTTATAGTGCGTTCAAACATTTCTTTTAAATCTACTTTTGCGCTCCAGCCTAAACTTTCAAGCTTATTTGTATCAAGACAAATTTTCATCGTAGGATTAAAACCGCGATTAATATTATCAATTTCAAAAACAACTTTTGTATCTTTATTTTCAAGAGATTTTGCCATATCCGCAATCGTTATATAAGTATTTTTATTTGCAACATTATAAGCATTGGCAACCAAACCTTTAGTTAAAATCGTAAATATCGCACAAACTGCATCGGTCGTATAACAATAATTCCTTGCAGTTTCACCTTTTGTATGAAGGATTATATTTTCTTTATTTATAACACTTTTAGCAAACTGTGCAAAAACACGATTATCGTTTTTATCTACACCCGCACCAAAAGTCTGGGCAAGTCTTGCAATTTTGACAGGGACATTATATTCACTGCTATATGAAATACACAATGTTTCAGTTATTTTTTTCCCTTCGGAATAACTGCTTCTCGCAGACAAAATATCTATATATCCGTAATTGGTTTCTGATGTATTTTCATTTTCGGGAACCCCATAAACTTCTAAGGATGATAAATATACCATTGCCTGTAATTTTGGCTGAGTTTTTGCAAAATCAAGAACATTTTTGGTTCCATTAATTGCCGTAATTATCGTTTCAACAGGCTTATTGACAAAATCTGATGAAGAAGTTACGCTCGCACCATGAATAATATAATCAACATTTTCTTCCAAATTTATTTTACTGTTTATATCCTGAACAAGAAGCATTAAATTTTTATTTTCGCCCAGAACGCGAAGCCCCTTTTCTTTGTTTCGAACTAACGCAATTACCTTAGTATTAAAACCTGATTCTAAAAGACTTTTCACGCACAATTTACCAATCAGACCCGTTGCTCCTGTCACAAGAACTGTTTTATTCCTGAAAAGAGACATATCAAAGTTTTTTATAATATTATTTACATCTTCATTTAATATACTCATTTTACTCTTTTCCATCAATTCCTAAAGCTTCTAAATCTTCTCTGTAACGAATTAAAGCTCTTAGAATGTACAAATCTTCAATGGTCGTAATTTTTATATTGCCTCTGTTACCTTTTATCATATACGTTTCTTTGCCCAAAGTTTTAAATAAAGTACAAGAATCCACGATATCAACATAATCAGGATTTGTTTTTCTCGTAATTTCATGAGCTTCCACTATTTCTCCCAATCTGAAACTTTGCGGAGCCTGAGCAGAATAAGTATTTTTACGATAAGGAACATGTTTTGGATTTATACCATTCTCACTAATCAAAATAGTTTCAAAACATGATGTTGAAGTTATTGCATTACCATTTTTTGACGCACAATTTATATTTTCTGTAATAACTTCAGGTGTAATGTTTGGTCTTACTCCATCATGAATTAAGACTATTGAATCCTCAGGGTTTTGACTTTGCGCAAGTTTAAGAGCATTATATATAGACTCTTGTCCGGTTGAACCACCTTTTACAACACCTGAGGTCTTGGTTATATAATAATGCTGAATCAACTCCTGCATATAATCGTAATAATCCGGATGAATCGCAATATATATTTTGTCAATAAGCGGATGCTCCTGAAAGAGTTCAAGAGTATGTATAATAATAGGTTTGTTATGTATTTTCAAAAACTGCTTAGGAGTAGAATCCTGACCATTTTTCAATCGCTGTCCCGTTCCGCCTGCAAATATTACAGCTATATTCATATTTATTCCCTCATAATTTCTTCAATTAAATCCACAGTTCTTTCAGATGCATGTCCGTCTTCTATGCACCCTTTTTCTCTTATAAATGCAGCCACATCAGCTTTATATTTTTCATTGTCAAATGATTTTATATTACTTATTAGATTCATATTATTATCAGCTATAGGGAATGGGGTAGTTTCCAACGAATAATAAAACCCTCTGTCGGTATTGAATTTTTCAATATCAGTTGCAAATATAAACGCCGGCTTATAACTTAACATAAAATCAAAAATACAGCTTGAATAATCGGATATAGCACAATCTGCACTTACCAAAAGTTCCTGAATATCAGGGTAAAACGTACCGTCAATAATCCTTGGGTTATTCTCAGGAACAACTTTTGAATCAAATTTTTTTGCTCTTGGATGCAATCTTGAGATACAGACCCACTCGGAACCGAATTTTTGTTCTAAATTGTCTAATATGTCATCGTAAGCAAGCTTATAGCATTCTATATTACCATCATCTCTGAATGACGGAACATATAGCAATATTTTTTTATTTTTAGGGATCTCGAAGAAATCATATACCTTATTTTTAATATCAGAATTTCCCTTAAAAAAAATGTCATTTCTCGGATGACCAAACTGCTTAATATCATTATCAAACCATAAAGCGTGCCTGAAAATATTATTTTCGAATTCACTGTTTGTAAGAAGAAAATCCCACATTGATGAATCCAATTTTGAACGTTCAACCCAATCCTGCTTATATTCAGCAGTAAACGCATCCACATCAGCATCGAGTTTCTTTATACCCAATGAACCATGCCAGGTCTGAATAAAATATTGACCTTCTTTTTTCGTCAAACCTTTTTTTATAAAATAATTTTTTCTCTGGTTATCAATCCATAATTTTGCACCGGCAAGTTCTTTTAATGCAAGTTTTGTACCATATCCGACAAGCCTCACTCCTTTTGGGAAACATCCGTTTTCTTTTTCTTTTTTTACATTTCGTACAAGCCAGACAATATCGTAGTTTTTATTACGTTTTAACAATTCTTCGGTAATATATTTCGGATTGCAACCATAACTTCCGCCATTAAAATTGTCTATTACAATCTTATTAGGATCGATAGGCATATCAGCACAAAACTTTTTATAATATCTTGAACGATCTATTCTTATCGGTATCCCCAAAAACATAATTAATTTATCGGTGCCTGAATTTGTCAAAGAAAATAAATACTCTCTGGGGCGTAATTTAGCCATTTATGCCCCCTTTAGCCAATTTAACAATTTCTGCACGTTCTAAATCCGTAAAACTTTCTTCATCTGTGTGGTGAGGACAGATACTTTTAGGAAATTTCATATAATCACCATAAATATTACTCAGCATAAAATCAGTATCCGCAGGACAATTAAACATGTATCCTTCAAACTGTATTTTCTTTAACGGAAATATTTGTCTGTAATCATAAATCCAATTGTGCCATCTGTGAGGGAAATCAAGTCCCCAATGGATAGAAGGTCGGAGGCGCTCATCAACCTCAATTTTTTCATTTATTACATCTTCAGTCAGATGCCTGATTTTTTTTACTAATTTCTCTGTATCTTTAATTTTAAACGGAGATAAACTTAACATTCTTCTGTATCTGCGGACTTTTTTATTCAATTTAATTTTATCTTTACCTCTGACGTTTGTATAATAAAAATCGTGAGGGAAAATATCAATAAAAGCCTGCTTTATTTTACGGTGTTTTATTTTTAATATACAGGTTGCAGCAGCATTTGTATCACGCCACAATTCACAGTATAAATCAGGATTTGTAGTACACGCATTAAATATAGACGGAAACTTATCATAATCTTCACGAATCATATCAACATCAACATCATCATCCCAAGGAATAAAACCTTTGTGCCTTTGAGCACCAAGCAAAGTACCACCGCTTAACCAATAACGAAGGTTATGCGAAGTACAAATTCTGTCAAACTCCTTCAATATAGAAAATAATGCAAGTTGATAATCCCTCAGAAAACCTTCAGCCGGCGGGATCTTTGTTATATCTTTATATTTTTTATAATTTAGTTTGATTCGTTTTTTATTTGAAGATTTTAATATGCGAATTCTGATACCGCAAATTCGTACCAATTTATGGCTGTAATCAGCATCCGTAACAGAAAATATATTTTTTAATATTGATAATAATAAATTTTCTTTTTTTTCTTCCATACATACCTTATATTCTAAGATAACTTAACTATTTTCTTTCCAATTCAAAAATTCTGAATTCTCCCGGTTCTAATTTTTCAAAATGAATGTTATCTGAGTTCTCAAAATCTTGTTGCTCATAATCTTTGTCTTTCAGCACTAATTCATATTTCAAATTATAGTCTCCCGGGATTGCAATATTTTTATCAAATATAGCATAACCTTCAACAATTTCTTTATAACTTTCACCTGTAGGAGCAGTTTTCAGGACCTTTTCTGTCGGAGATTTGTAATTTGATACAACAAGATAAGCCGTATTTAAGGGCTCTCTGCTTATTAGCCATGCACAATATCCGTCATCATCTTCTATTATTATCTGAGCTTCACCGCCTGAGATAACGGAATTATTTTTAACAAGCCTGTCAATAGCATCAAATTTTGTATAAAAATCTTCATTATCAGCACGGCTCATTGCAACTTCTTCTCTGATAGTATATTCTAATCCGCCCTGAGTGAAACTTTCATCACCGTCAGCATATAATACAGGACGCTGGGCGTACTTGCCACCGGGCAGAAGTTTATATTTTGCCCATTTATACAATGCTCCACGTTCACCCAACTGACCCGGATACTGATCAATTACATGAAATTCGCCGTCTTGATTATTGTATGTTTTTAAAATAGAAAGCATATTGCCTGATTTAAATTTTGTGTTGTAATTTACTAAATTTTGATTATCCTCAGTGATTTTTTCAGGGGTTTTATCAAACTGGGATATAATATCATTTCCCCACAATACATCAAAATTCATATCTTCATGATATTCTTTGTAATAGTTATCCCAAAGCATATATTCAGCCAAAGTCGCAAAATAAGGTAATTTCTTTTTCATTGTAGTATTTAATTTGTTCAAAACATATCTTGGCGCTCTATAGCTTATAGGACGACCGTTCTGCTCTGAAACTTCATCTACTATATGATCAATATGATCAACCCTGAAACCATCAAAATTATAATCTTTTTGCAATGTTTCCATACTTTTTATAAATAGATCTATAACATTTTCGTTATACTTGCCATTTTCGAGATTTACAAAATAATACGGAGTTTGACAGTCAAGATTGGCCAACGGAGTAACGTCATCACCTTTAAAATCAAAATGCTTAAATACAGGATAACCGCCGCATTCGCTCATTCCGTCAAAAACCGGAACACCGGCACTACACCACGCGCCACCGGGTGCAGGCCATAATCCTTCATTTATCAAAAGCCTGATAACTTCAATATGTTTTGTAATATCTTTTTCTTCAATATTTTTCTTATCATTTTTAAATTCATGAACTTTTGCAACCAAATCTTTTACGCGCTTGTGAATTTTATTTTGATATGAGCGTTCAAGCATTGTATTTGACAGATTTTTCTTATGCTCTATCATAATAGATTCAAAATTATCATATAATTCCTGATATGCAGGACTCAAATCTCCGCTACTGCCTTTTAAACGCTGCAAATAAACGTCTTTTGTTATTTTGATATCGTCTTCATCATGATCTTTTGACAAAAATTCTGCGACTTCATTGACTTTTAATTCTAATTGTTTTTGAATTTCTACAACATCATACCAACGTGCAACCTGAGGATTTGCAAGTACAAATTTTGAAAATCTGCCTGTTTGAGGCAATATATCGTAAATTACAGGGTGTCCTGCAAGCTGAGCCATCTTTATAAATGTCTGAAGCTGCTCTTTGACATTCATCCCGGTAATTTCTTCAATATATTCATCATTAAGTAATGAGCTTACTTCACTGCTTTTAGGCAAATATGCACACCCGAATTCTCTCGGATGAAAAGGAATTAAGTATATTGTTGTGGAATAGATTCCATTATCTGAATTCCCGGTTGGCAAAATTAATAATTGTTTCAGCCAGTCAAAAAACTTACCCGTTTCTTTTGATTGATTGCCGTTTCCCAATGCGGCAAGATTAATTAATTTTATATCGTGACCTTCTTTTTTAAACCAATCAGAATTTTTTTCATGATTTCGTGCTAAAACACTAACCTGACTGTTTTTAAAAGAAAATTTACCATCCTTGAATACTTTATTTTTTATCCACTTTTGCTCTAATGCATAAAGAACTTCTTCGTTTGTCAGTTCGTCCTGAGCCTTTTTAAAAGAATAAGTTAAATACCCATATTTTTGAATATGCATCTGAAGATATTTTTTACGGATTTCAGGAATAGCATCAGACGGATATGCCTGTTTCAGAATTTCATAAATTCTGTTTAATTCCTTGCCTGAAACTGATTGGTTCTCTCTTTTTGCGAATAAAAAATCTAACATAAAATTCTCCCTATAAACATACAAAAATTATATCATATCAATTCTGAGAGATTACAGTATCAGATAATAAGAGTGCAAGTTGTTACAAAAATTATTATTTTAAAATTTCTTTCAATTCATTTATAACAACATCAAGCGCACCCTGCTGATCATTAAATATAGTTTCGCAATCTTTACAAGCCTGAGTATAAAAATCCGAATCAGATAACAATTTTTCCATATAATCAGATAATTCTTTAGGTTTTTTAACTATTCTCCCGGCATTTGAGCGTGATAACAACCAATATATATCTCTGAAATTGTGTATTGAAGGACCGGTAATAGTCGGTTTGTTATATACTGTTGCCTCCAAAGGATTATGTCCGCCGGTATTATTAAAGCTACCGCCTATAAAAGCAAAATAACAAATTGAATACATTTTGCTGAGTTCTCCCATAGTATCAAGAATAATCACATCATAATCCTTAAACTTATCACCTTTTGAACGATAGCCGTAATTCAAACCTTCGGCATCAAGTAATTCGACGATGTTTGGGATTCTCTGTGTATGACGAGATACAAGTAACAATTTTATATCAGGATATTTTTGTAATTTTTCCTTAAATATCGGAAGAATAATTTCGTCTTCGCCTTTATGGGTACTTCCTGCAACTATAACTCTAAAACCATCCTGTCCAAGTTCAACTTTTTCATCAGAAGCTTTTATATCAAATTTCAGGTTCTTCATAACAGAAGTCTTATCTTTTGGTGCGCCGATTGCCAAAAGCTTATTCATATCAATTTCACTTTGCGTCAATATTTTTGTGTATTTTTGAAGCACAAACTTAAAAAAGAATCTGAATTTTTTATAAATTGAAAATGTTGAATCAGACATTCTGCCGTTTATACAGTATAAATAAATTCCTCTGCGTTTACACGAAGATGAAAAAATCGGCCATAACTCTGTTTCCGCAATTAAAACTACCGTAGGTCTTACTTTATTAAGAAAAACATTTACGCAGTATGTAATATCGAACGGGAAATAAGTAATAAAATCTGCTACATTTGTATATTTTTTTAATGCAATTTCCTGTCCTGTTTTTGTACCTGTTGTAACTACAATTTTATAGTCAGGGAATTCAGTTTTAGTCTTTTTGATCAAATTTTCCAAAGCAATAACTTCTCCGACAGATACACCATGAAACATTATGATTTTATCACCAAGTTCAGGGACCTTAAAAAATCCGAGCTTTTCTTTCCAACCATAAAGAAACTTTTTGTTAAGTACACGGACAATAAAATAGAATGGCAAACACAGTACAAATACAATTGTTGAAACCAATCCGTATAGGAAAAATACATCTATAACAGATATTAAAATTAATATTAAAACTATTAATAAAATTGTATATACAGCCATAATGAAAAAATTATACACCAAATAAACTCCAAGTAAAATATATTAATCCAAATAATCAAAATCAAACAAAATATGACATTTTGTACAGCAAAAAACAAAGAAAAGCCCGAGGGGATTTTGTTGGATAAAGATCCCTCGGGTTATGCTAAAAGCTAATCATAACAAGTCTTTATAATTTTAAATTTATTTTTTTTTCATTATAACACACTTTAATATATTTTGCCATATAAAAATTTATCATGCATACTGCCCCTATCTTTAACAAAAAAGATTAAAAATTACAGTCAAGCAATGACATGTTATTTTATTTGAATATTTGCCCCTACGGAGAGGGTAAATTATTAAATCACTTCAAATCCCCTACGCAGACTGACCTACATTTCTTATTTCCCTCGCCCCTACGAGGCACTACTGTCCGAGATAAATTTAAATTACTCAAGCAGGCAAAAATGTAG
>ERZ842401.412-NODE-412-length-61568-cov-11.291321_pt1 | contig 61568 bp, 57 predicted proteins | sample MGYA00521270_ERZ842401 | MGnify/ENA primary metagenome ERZ842401 (study PRJEB31892, sample SAMEA3878208) | bioreactor metagenome | biome: Moose rumen | place: Sweden | collected 2011-10 | study: EMG produced TPA metagenomics assembly of the PRJEB12797 data set...
TTTCCTCCCTTCCTCCAGCCGATACACATGGCGAGCGCATACAAAAGCGTTTGCCCTGAGGAACTTGCAGGGCTTGTTGAGTTTTCTTATGCTTTTCTGTATAATGAATGATACAGTAAAATAGGATTTTGGAGGTTCTTCCTGATGAAAAAACATGTTGTGATGGCCGCAGGTGCATTGCTTGCTGTCAGCAGTCTGTTTGCTTACAATCCGCCTGCTGGCGGACAGAATCTTTTGCGCTATTCTTCTCCTTTTGCTTTGTTTGGCGCAAATTCAACGGCGGGTGGCCCAATCTATGACGTCATCCCTTCATCCATCGTAACAAACCCGGCACTTTCTGCCTTTGAGCAGCGCATTGTGCTTGATTTGGGTGGTACGATTTTCCTTGATAAAAACAAAGAAGGCTCTGGAAATGACAAGGGCTCTGCCTTTCAGCTGGGCGTAACTTTGCCGACACGCTGGTGCGTTCCTACCTTTCTTGCTCAGGGCGTATTTGCACCTCTGCAGGATATGAATCTGGCAAACAATATCCTCTTTACGGCGAATGTGGCAAAGGATATTACCGATAAAGTTTCCGTGGGCTTGGGCGTAACGGGTGGTGGCTACTGGAATGACCATGTCTCAGACTGGCTGCTGGCTGCTAATACCGGCGTCTTCTATCGTCACGGCGATTTCTTCTTCTTTAAGGATGTGCGCTTTGCCTTTACCCTGATGAACCTGGGCAAGATGTTTGGCTCTTCAAAGACTACACAGAATCTCGGCATCAAAGGAACGCCCGATGCAGAAAACTGGCCGGGCATTGCGACTCCCCGTGGCGGCATTTCTTTCCTCGTGGTGGATACAGGCGACTTTAAGATTGGCGGTTCAACCGATGTGGCTTCTCCGGCCTTTCAGGATTTCGTGCTGGACTTGGGTGTTGCCCTGGAATATACAGGCCTCAAGTTTGCCTCATTCAAACTGGCTTCTGCATGGGAATTTGATATGCGTGAAGTTTTTGAAGACCGCAAGAATCTGATTCCTGCGGTGGGATTGAGCGTTAAGTTCAACATGAACACTGGCGCAAGCGAAAGCATGAAGAAACGCGGCTGGCAGGAAAGCGAACTGACGGTAGCCGGTGCATGGCGTAACCTGTATACGGACATCAATGCTATTTCTGCGGGTGCTGTCTTAAAACTGGGTACAGAAGACAAGGAACCGCCGGTTATCACACTGTGGGATGAGGAGAACTAAAAAATGAAAAAGATTGTATTGACCGCTGCATGTGCAGCACTCCTTACGACATCTGTTTTTGCAGAAAAGGGACCGGTGTACATCTCTCCCAACAATGACGGTGTACAAGATACATTGGAAGTTCCTCTGAAAGTGAAAGAAAAACGCTATGTAAAGGACTGGAGTTTTGTCATTAAGAATGAAGCGGGCGAGACCGTTCGTACAATCGGCAACAAGGAAAAGCGTGAAGATAAAGTGACCTTTAAGAATTTCTTTAAGGCACTGGTTACTCCCAAACAGGGCGTTACCATTCCTTCAACGCTGGTATGGAACGGCATTATGGATAACGGTCAGGTTGCCCCCGATGGAACTTACTATTATACATTTACCGCAACGGACGACAACAACAATACTGCTACCACAAAACCGCTGGTAGTTATTGTTGATAATACTCCTCCGGAAGTTGATGTCACTCAGCCTTCTGGTGCGGACAAGATTTTTGGCGAAGGTGCAAAAACGCTCTTTACCGTGCGTCAGACTGGTTCTAAGGAAGATGAATGGGTGGCTGAGTTTATTGACGCAGGCGGAAAGGTCGTATTCACCAAGAAAATGCCGGACAGCGAACCGCTTACATTTGACTGGAACGGCACCAATACTGACGGAGCCCCCCTTCCTGACGGTGTATACAACTACAAGATTGCCGCAACTGACCGCGCGGGTAACAAATCTGCTCCTGCTGGCATTAACAACTTGATTTATTCAGCGGAAAAGCCTGCAACGAATATCGTCATCAACGGCAGCCGCTATTTCTCTCCGGTGGGCAATGGTGCAAAATCAGTGCTCTTTGACGTAAAGATTCCGCTGCCTGATGCCAGAAGCGGCAACAAGCTGTCTAACTGGGCGGTAACGATTATCGGCACTGACGGAAAAGAATACAAGAAATACGAAGGCACTGATAACCCGCCGTCAACAATTGAATTTGACGGTACGGATGACAGCGGAAAGACCCTTGCCGACGGTTCATATCAGGCTGTGGTAACGGCCAAGTATCTGAACGGCTACGAGCCGGATGTGGTAAGGTCTCCAGTCTTTATGCTTGATACTTCTAAACCGGTTGCAACACTCAAGACAAACGGCAGCGTGTTCAGTCCGGATGGCGACGGAAACCAGGACGCTATGGAAATCACTCAGACGGTAATGACCAACAACGGTGCGCCTGTGAGCAATTGGGTTGGTACGGTTACCGATGCACATGGTGCTCTTGTCCGCACATTCAACTTCGGTTCATATCCTCCGGAAAAATTCTCATGGGACGGTTTGGACGGCAATTCTCAGTTGGCTGCTGACGGTGAGTATACGTATAACCTGTCTGCAACTGATGCCGCAGGAAACGAGGCTTCTTACTCAACGTCAAAATTTGCCCTTGATACCAGCAAGGCTGAAATCATGCTGACAACCAGTGCATTGGCATTCAATCCTGCTGGTGATCGCAGTTCAATTCAGTTTACTCCGGTTATGAAGGCAAGCAGCACAATCAATCACTATGCTCTTTCTATCTCTGACGCTACAGGAAAAGAAGTCTACCGTTCAGAGGCTGACGGTGCGCTGCCCAAGAATTTTACTTGGAATGGTCTTGCAAGCGATGGTACAAGATGTGCTGACGGCAAGTACGTGGCATTCCTGGAGACAAAGGCTGCCAACGGTTCTGAGGCAAATGCTCAGACACAGCAGTTTGCAATTGATACTGTCGCTCCCAAGATTGACTTGAAGGCTGCATACACACTCTTTAGCCCTGATGCAGACAGCCGCAAAGATACCCTGCCTGTGGAAGTCCTTGACTGCACTGATGACAACTGGACGGCAACTATTGTAAACAGCAAGAATGCAGTTGTACGCACGATGAGCTGGAACGGCAAGGTTCCGTCATTCGAGTGGGATGCGACTGATGACGCTGGAAACAAGGTGGCTGACGGCAGCTATAAGATGCTCTTTGCTGCAGAAGATGCTGCTGGAAACAAGGCATCTACTGAACTTGCAAACATCGTGGTGGATACCCGCCCGGCAAATGCATTCGTTACGGCAGAATTTGAGGCATTCAGCCCCAACGGTGACGGAAACCGCGATACCCAGCAGTTTACAATCCGCCCGACTTTGAACGAAGGCATTGAGACATGGAAGTTTGACATTGTAAGCGCAGACGGTAAGGTTGTGCGTTCTTGGTCAAATGCTGAGTCTCCCAATTTGCCGGCCACTATTACATGGGACGGACTTGATGATGGAACAAAGAAAGAAGATGGTTCTGTAGAACGGGCACTTGTTGCTGACGGCGTGTACACGGGTAATCTTGATGTTGTGTATGCAAAGGGTAACGAAGTAAAGACTGCTTCTACGGCATTCATCAGCTGCAAGACTCCGCCGAAACTGACGGTCAAGACTGCTACCGAAAGCAATTCTGGCTACTTTAGCCCGGACAATGACGGTACTGACGATGATTTGTTCATTCGTCTGAAGGCTGAGACACCTGTTGGACTGAAAAACTGGTCATTTACGATTAACGACCCCAACGGGCGCAAGTTCTGGTCTACAAGCGGTAAGTCTGCAATTACAGAGCAGATGGTTTGGGATGGTCGTGGTGATAACGGCGAACTGGTACAGTCTGCAATGGATTATCCCTATGTATTTACGGTAACGGATAACCTTGGCATGACCAGCACGGAAGAAGGAAAGATTAACATTGATATTCTGGTTATCCGCGTGGGCGACGTGCTCAAGATGGCTGTTCCGTCAATCATCTTCCGCAGCGACAATGCTGACTTTAAGGTGGAATCTGCACCTGGAAAGAAGGACGGCGTAACCAAGGAACAGGCTGCAAACAATGAGCGCATTCTGAACCGTATTGCAGTCATCCTGAACAAGTTTGACACCTACAAGGTAACGATTGTTGGTCACGCGAACCGCACGACGGACAACGAAGAAGAAGAGACCGTGGACAATCCCAAGCAGTGGGGGCCGGCTCTGATTCCGCTGTCACAGCGACGCGCGGCATTCGTAAAGGATTATCTGGTGAAGCATAAGGTTAAGGCAGAACGTCTGAGTACTGACGGTAAGGGCGGACGCGAACCTGTTGCCAACCCCAAGGATGAAGCCAACCGCTGGAAGAACCGCCGCGTTGAGTTCATCTTGAACAAATAAGGGCTTTTGCCCTTTTAACTGGACGGTAGAAAACTGCCGTCTCCCTTTAGCCGCCTTTTATGGCGGCTTTATTTTTATAGACTTTTTATTGGAGACAGTATGAAATTAGCTGATATTAAACCCTATGTTCATAAGGTGCAGTATTATGAAACGGACAAAATGCAGGTGACGCATCATTCAAACTACCTGCGTTTTTTGGAAGAAGCCCGCATTGATTTTCTTGACCAGATTGGCTGGGGCTATGCAAAAATGGAGGAGGAGGGCATTATTTCGCCTGTACTTTCACTTACCTGTGACTACAAGCATGCCACAACTTTTCCCGATGTGCTTACCATTTACGTGACGATTGAAAAACTTTCTGCAGTACGCCTGACACTTTCCTACAAAATCATGAACGGCGAAAAAGTAGCCTGTACTGCTACAACCAGCCATTGCTTTATCAAAAACAACAGCCCCATGATTCTGCAAAAAGAATACCCCGACTTCTACGCCACCCTAAAAACCCTCACCGAATCCTAGCAAAGCGTCTGCACGGCAAAAAACGCACCGCCAAGGATGGCGGTTCACTAGCCAATGACAGAAACGCAACAGCGTTTCTGTCGGATTTTGCAAAAACAAAACCATGCGAGCCGCCAAGGATGGCGGCTGAAAAGAGAGACAGAAGGCTTAGCCTTCTGTCGGGCTTATTTTTGCCAAGGACGGCGAACCGAATACCCCTTACATACAAGTATATCCGCCGTCAACAGGCAGGTTTACGCCAGTGACATAGCTGGAAGCCTTGCTTGCCAGGAAGATTGCGGCGGAGTCGAGTTCGCCTTCGTTTCCGTAGCGTTCCATAGGAATCATTGTCTTTGCATTCTGCTGGAAGAAGTCAGAGTCCAGTGTTTCCTTGGTGAGGGGCGTGTAGAAGTAGCCCGGGCAGATTGAGTTTACGGTGATGTTGTACTTGCCCCATTCAGCGGCAAGAGCACGGGTGAGGTTTACTACGCCACCTTTTGCTGCGTGATAGGGAGCGGAACCTGCGATTTTGTTTCCTACCAGACCATACATAGAAGCGATGTTGATGATTCTGCCGTACTTTGCGGGAATCATTGCTTTTTTTGCTGCGGCACGGGCAACCTTGAAGGTTCCGGCAAGGTCAACATTCATTTCGCCGTTGAACTGTTCATCGGTAATGTCCTCTGCGGGAGCAACCGCACCAGTTCCAGCATTGTTTATTACGATGTCGATTCTGCCGAATTTTTTGAGAACTTCATCAATGACTTCATTGACGCGATTTGTGTCGGTGATGTCGCAACGGAGAGCCAGTGTCTCAACACCGAAAGTATCCTTGATTTCTTTTGCAACTGCGTCAATCAGTTCCTGACGGCGGGCGATTGCAACAATTTTTGCACCCTGATTCGCCAGTGCCTTTGCCATCTGAACACCCAGACCAGTTGAGCAGCCTGTTACGATAGCAACCTGCCCTTTAAGGTCAAAATAATTTGCCATGTCTAAAACTCCTTAAACTGTTTTCTGTATACAGTATAACATAGTTTGTCTTTTTTGGCGAATTTATTTGGCGGGTTTTAGGGCTGCAAGCCCTAGGCGGTGGGGGTGTGGTGAAGACGGTAGGCTGAACCCAGGGGGCGGGCTCGCCCCCTCTATATATGCTCAAGGGGTTTGTGCAGCCATTTCCCGCTGAACCAATAGATGAAAAAGAGCAGGCTGGTGATGCTCCAGGAAATGGGGTAGCAGGCAAGAACGGTGATGATGGTGTTCCAGTGGGGAACAGCGGTGAATAGCCAGACCAGACGCAGAACGCAGACGCAAAAGAGGGTGATTATCATGGGAATAAAGGAGTCTCCCGAGCCGCGGATTATGCCGGAAAGGACTTCAATGGCAACGTAGGTGACCCACCAAGGCGCAAGAAAGTGGAGGATTTGCATGCCGCCTGCGATGACAACGGATTCTGTGGTAAAAAGGCGGAAAATGTAGGAACCAGTGAGTAAAAAAATGACGGTAACGCTGGCAGTCATAAGGAGCGTGATGAGCATGGCCTGACGCATACATTTTTTGAGTCGGTCGTATTGGCGGGCACCGTAATTCTGTCCGCTAAAGGTGGTGACGGCAACGCCCATGGTGCTGACCATTGTCCAGAAAACGGCGTCAATTTTGCCGTAGGCTGCCCAGGAAGCGATGGTGATAGTGCCGAAAGAGTTGATGGCAGTCTGGATAATCATGTTGCTGAGGCAGTAGAAGGTAGCCTGAATGCCGGCGGGAAGCCCCAGCCTGAGCATTTTGATGAGCAGGTGAGGCGTACAGGTGAGTTTTTTGGCCTGAAGGCGGACGGAAGTTTTTGAGCGGCCAAGGATTATCAGGGAGATAATCATACTTTCTGCCTGGCTTGCAACGGTTGCCCATGCCACTCCGGCTACACCCCACTGAAAGGCTACCACAAAGAGCAAGTCCAGGAAGATGTTGGTAAAGACGGCTGCAATCAGGATATAGAGCGGGACTTTTGCATTTCCAACGGCACGCATAATGCTGGATGTCATGTTGTACATGAACATGGGTACCATGCTGACGAAAAAAATCCGCAGGTAGGTCAGGGAAAGTGCCATGATGTCTTCAGGCGTTTTGGTGACGCGCAGAACCCAAGGCGTGGCGGCAAGCCCCAGTGCGGTCATAATTAAACCGCCCACAAAGCACATGACTAAGGCTGTGTGGACGCTGCGACTGGTTTCGCTTTCGTTTTGTGCGCCGAAAAACTGAGAGATGATGATGCCGGCTCCAGAGGTGAGACCGATAAAAAAACTGATGAGCAGGTTCAGGTAAACTGCCGTTCCTCCGCCTACGGCAGCCAGTGCTTCCTTTCCCACAAAGCGACCCACAATGACAGCGTCCACCGTATTGTAGAGTTGCTGAAACAAGGTTCCCATCAGGAGGGGAAAAAAGAATCTGAGCAGGGATTTCCAGATGGGGCCTTGGGTCATGGAATTTTCTGCATGGGGATTACGATATTTTTGTGCGCGTCGGAAAGAAGACTGTGATATCATTGGCATTACTATAGTATGTTCTGAAAAAAAAGAAAAGCGTCCGTGAGGTGGACTACACCGTATGGGCGCTTCTTTGTTGATATGCCTGTACCGAAAGGTGCTTTAGAAATTCAGTTTGTGCTTGATAAGCAGTTTGTCCAACTGACCGGTCTTTACCATGTCGCGGATAACTTCGTTTACGATTTTCGTAATAGACGCATTGTCCTTTTTAAGGGCAACACCGTACTTCATTTCATCGTAGTGTTCTGGCAGAATGGTAACGGAAGAGTCCAGGTAACCGTGGAGAATGGACTTGTCGATGCAGAATGCGTCAATTTCGCCGCTGTCCAGGGCATCTTTAAGCGTGCGGTTTGACGGATAGTTGACGATGTTTACAAAAACACCTTCCTTGATGGCGGCATTTTTTCATCGTAGTGGCGGTCATGGAACCCTGGGTGATGCCGATTTTTTTGTTTTCCAGATTCTTAAAAGAAGTTATCTCGGATGCCTTTTTGACCATGATGCCCACTGAGTCTGTGTAGTAAATGTCGCTGAAGTCAAAATTCTGCTTGCGTTCATCGGTAACGGTGAATGTGGCAATTACCATGTCTACGCGGTCTTGATTGAGGAAGGCCCCGCGATTCTTTGCATTAACGGGAACGAATTTGATTTTATTCTCGTTGCCGAAAATTTTCTTTGCAATAGCCTTGGCAATGTCAATCTCCAGACCTTCATACTGTTTTGTTTTTGGATTCACATAACCAAAGCCAGGAACATCATCCTTTACGCCGACGGTCAGAAGACCGTTTCTCTTGATTTGGTCAAGTGCATTGGGTTTTGCGCTAAGTGAGCCGATTGTAGTGAAGAAGAGGACTGCCATGCAGACTAATTTTGATGAAAGTTTCATTGAATTCTCCCATAAACAGTTTATAGAAAAATGAGTGTCGTGTTATTTTTACTCTTGCTCTTTTATACTACCCTTTTTTTTCTCTTTGTACAACTGCAATCTTGCTTGAAATCTTGTAATTTTTTTCCATATCAGCAATAATGAAGCCTATGGAAACACGTAACATTTTTGAGAATCTCTCTTGTATTGACCACCGCTATTCACTTTCTGAAAAGGCGGTTTTTGACGGACTTTCACAATATATTTCTGAACAGGCATCTATCCGCTCTTGTGCAAAATGTGAGGCTGCGCTGGTAAAGGCACACTTGAAGGTGAGGGGAACGCTGACTGATGCACTGGCAAAAAAACTTGATGACGTTGCCGCAAATATCGACCCGGAAGAGGTTTACACCGAAGAAGAAAAGACCAAGCACAATATCCGTGCTTTGGTAAACGTGATGAAGACAAAGGTTGATGAGCAGATTGGTCCGCTCATTCATCTTGGGGCCACAAGCGTTGACATTCTGGACACGGCTCTTTCCTGCCGTATGCGTGATGTGACAAAAAATGTCGTGCTTCCAGAATTGAAGCAGCTGGAAAAATACCTTTGCGAAATTGCCGAGCGTGAATGTGCTACTCCTCAGGTTGGACGCACCCACGGTCAGCACGCTGTTCCCATTACTTTTGGCTGGAGCATTGCGGAATTTGTCTCCCGCCTGGGCAAGTCAATCCTTCGCATTGAAGAACTGAGCAATGATTTGGTGGGAAAACTGGCAGGTCCAGTGGGGTCTTACAACGGTCCTTCCATGATTGTTCGGGATCCTGAAGAACTGGAACGCATCTACACGGAATTTTTGGGATTGAAGCCCAGCGAATATTCAAATCAGCTGGTGGAGCCGGAACATGTTTTGCGCCTGCTTCTGGAAATGAATGTGGCTTTTGGCATTATCGCAAATCTTGCAGACGATCTCCGCAACTTGCAGCGCAGTGAGATTGGTGAGGTATTTGAATACTTTGCCTCTACACAGGTCGGTTCATCCACTATGCCGCAGAAACGCAATCCCTGGAACAGCGAGCACGTAAAGTCTCTGTGGAAGGCCATGTGTCCCCGTGTGATTACTTTCTACATGGATCAGATTTCTGAGCATCAGCGAGATTTGACTAACTCTGCAAGCCAACGCTTTATTGCTGACTACGTTTCAGGCTTTACCATGGCCGTTGCCCGCATGAATTCTGTGGTAAAGGGCTTGCAGGCTGACAAGGAAGGCATGGCTCGTAACTTGCAGGGTGCGGGCGGAAAGGTGAAGGGCGGTGTTCTTGCTGAGCCCGCATACATTCTTCTTGGCGAGGCAGGCGTGAACGATGGTCACGAAGTTATCCGCAAGATTACGCTGGAGGCTGAAAAGACGGGCAAGACTTTCTTTGAAGTCCTCAAGACCCATGAAGACGCCTATGCAAAAATTACCGCACAGCTTGAAAAACTGGGAATTGCCAATCCTGCGAATTTCTTTGAGAATCCTGCAAACTACTGCGGTCTGGCTGCGGTCAAGAGCAAGCGGCTTGCACAGAAGTACGCTAAACTGATGAACTAAGGTGCTCAAAGGCATCTTTTCTTGCTTGCAGCATCAGGTCTTTGTCGCGGACGGGGTCGGCAATGGCGAATGTCAGTTCGCCGCTCTGGGCGGTTCCTGTGATTTCTCCGGGACCGCGCAGACGCAAATCTTCCTCTGCAATTTCAAAACCGTCCGTGCTTTCCCTCATAATTTTCATGCGGGCAATGCCTGTTTCCGTAATCTTTGCACTGTAAACCAAAAAGCAGAATGACTGCAAACTTCCGCGCCCCACGCGTCCCCGCAGCTGATGCAGTGCCGCAAGTCCAAAGCGGTCTGCCTGCTCAATGACCATGCAGGTGGCTTTTGGCACGTCTACACCCACTTCCACAACTGTAGTTGCCACAAGAATCTGGATTTTTCCTGCGTGAAAGTCCGTCAGAATGCGGTTCTGCTCATCTTCGTCGATACGGCTGTGAATAAGGGCGGCGGAGTAGCCGGGGTAGACCTGAGAAGTCAAAAAGGCAAAAGATTCTTCCGCAGATTTGAGGGCAGTTTTTTGTGCGCTAGTGCCGTCATCGTCCGAAAAATTGTTTTCTATGGCCGGGTAGACAAAATATGCCTGCCGCCCCGCCGCCAGTTCCTGGCGCACGGCTTCGTATACATTATGCTCGCTTCCCTGCCGCACAAGATAGGTGCGGATGGGCTTTCTGCCGCTGGGCATTGTCTTTATGGTCAGCACATCCAAATCGCCGAACACGGTGAGCGCCAGCGTCTGAGGAATAGGTGTTGCGCTCATCATCAAAAGATTTGGTTCCCGCAGGATTGAGTCTGTGCTGGTGCGGCCCTTGTCGATAATTGCTGACCGCTGCATGACACCAAAGCGGTGCTGTTCATCAATGACGGCAAGGGCAAGGTCGTGGTAGACCACATCTCTGGAAAAGAGGGCATGGGTGCCGATGACCAGGTCGATATCACCGTTTTTGAGCGCGTCCAAAAGAGGTCTCCGTCCAGCGGCTTTGAGGTTTCCCGTAAGGTAGGCTACGCGCACATGCAGGGCTTGCAGTTGTCGGGCTGCGTTTTCTGCGTGCTGACGGGCAAGTATTTCCGTGGGAGCCATAATCGCGCTCTGGCTGCCGTAATCAATGACCCGCAGGCAGGCGAAGAATGCTGCCAGTGTCTTTCCGCTTCCCACGTCTCCCTGCAGAAGTGAGCGCATGGCATAGGGGGGCGCATTGTCGTGGGCGGCGGCATAGTTTTTGTCGATGTCCTCATTCATCTGAAAAATCACGGCACGCTGGTCATCGGTAAGGGAAAAGGGCAGCCGTTCAAGCAGTTGTTTTTGCCGCGGAGAGAGAGAGTGGGCAAATTCTTCCGTTGAAACGGGCTTTTGTGCGGGAACAGCGTTTTGGCTCAGGTCTAGGGCGGGAAGTTTTCCGCGGTGGGCAAGGGCGCGCCGTGCAAGAGCCGTCTGAAATGCAAACAGTTCTTCGTAGGCAAGAGTCCGCCGCGCATCCATTGCTTCCTGCATGGTGGCAGGCTGATGAATCTGGTGCAATGCCTGAGCCTTGGGCAAAAATCCGCCTTCTTTCCGCAAGTCTGCCGGAATTTCGTCTTCAATGCCCAGGGCATATTTGGAAAGGGCTGCATTCATGGCCTTTGCAAGGATTTTCTGACTCAGCCCCTCAGTAAGATGATAGATGGGGATGACGCGGCTGTTGGGCACCGGCTTATTCTGCCAGTCGGCAAGGTTTCCGCCGGGTGCAATCTTTTCCGCATCAAAGGCTGTGCATTGAATCCGACCGTATTTTTCTTCAAATTTCCCTGTTACGGCAATGATTGTGCCAATGGGAAGGGATTTTTCCAAAAACGCCCGGTTAAATGCCACCAGTTCAGCCCGCAGCGTGCCGTCAGAAATTATGAGCTTGAGGGTTTTCATCCTGCCATAGCCAAACCATTCATGCCCGATAACCTGGGCAATCGTGTGTGCCCGTGCCTTTTGCCTGAATGCATCCATCAGGGAAAGTCGCTTTGTCCTGTCCTCATAGTCTCTGGGATAAAACTGCAGGAGGTCGCCTACCGTAAAAATGTTCAGGTTTGCAAGCAGGGTAGCCGTAGCAGGTCCCACGCCGGCGAGAGAACTGACTGAATTGAGGATTTCGGCAAGTTTCATAGGTAGATACAGTGTAGTGCATATCGCCAGAAAATGCTATTTGGTTTGTGTAATGCTTCAAAAAAAAATCGAAGATGACGGGCTTTTTTGAGCGGTCTTAGAGTGGCAGGCTGTAGCAGAGCGTTATCAGCAGACCTGTCACCATTTTCAGGACAAGCCAAACGACTGCTGCGGTAACAGTGGCGAAAATCAGTGCCGTTTTGTAGGCGGTTGGTCTTCCTCTCGTAAAAATGGAGGTCATGCGGAAGACAATGGGATTAAGCGTGCGGTCAAGACTGTCCCAAATGGAGCCGTAGCTGTCCTTGCGCAGTAATAGTACAATCAGGCGGATGATGAGCAGAAGAATCAAGAAAAACAAAATGGAGGATATGACGGACCAGATGAGGTAGATTACCATTGCCAGAAGTCCGCCCAGGGTAAATGTCTTTGCCATCGCAAGATTGCGTAAAAGGGTAGATGCCGCAAAGAGCAGGCAGAGGGCGATTGCAGGAGACAGGTCAAACATACCCATGCGTAAAAAGCGAATTCCGCGAAAAAGATTCAGGTAGGGGTCACAAATGGACGAAAGGATGCGTCCGAAGGTGCTGTACTGGGCTCCGGGAAACCAAGTGAGCAGAATACGGATAAAACACATCATGGAATAAAAGGAAATGACGCTGGCAAGCAGCTGAAAAAGTCGTTCAATTGGCATGATTTAAACATAGAAATAATTGCAGAGAAAGTCAAGGAAAAAAACTGGCAGGCAAAGGGAGGAGCAGGGGCTCCCTATGCAGTCCACACTTCCCGCACAAAGGGCATGCCGCTCAGTGTTTCGATAAATTCCTTTGAACTGGGTGCGGTAAGCTGGTTATTTGCCTTAACGGTGTAGGAATGTCCTTCGCTGTCAATATGAAAGAAGACGGCGCAGTTGCCGGAGTTTCCAAAGAGATATTCCTTGAGGTCAAAAATCTGCCTTTCATCAGTGAGTCCGCTTTCCAGCTGAATGTGCAGTTCCTGAATTGCCTTTGTCTGCAAGGCATCTATGTCTTCCAAGGCATCGACAATCAGACTTGCCTGGTCTATGCCGCGGCTTGCGTCGATTTTGCCCTTGAATGCGAAAACCCCGTCCGCATGCACTTGGTTCCTGATGTTTCCCCATGTTTTTGGAAAGAAGGTCAGGTCAAGGTTGCCGTGAAAATCCTGCAGGCGGGCAAAGGCCATCTGGTCGCCTTTTTTGGTGGTGATAGTGCGCAGTTCGGTAATCATGCCCAGGGCGGTGTATTCCTTTCCTGCATTGCGGTTGCGCCAATCGTTTGTGCCGCTTGCTTCCCGTGTTTCCTTTTCTGCCTGGGCATAGCGGGCTTCTCTTTCCATGTTCTTTGAGTTGAGCGTGGCGTGTTCTGCTGCCTGCCGGTAGTCATCCAGGGGGTGACCTGAAACATAGCAGCCAATCAGTTCCTTTTCCATGTTGAGTTTGTCCATCTTTGTGGTGTCCTCAACTTCCTCAAACACATAGTCGCTGAATTCTTTTTCGCCAGATTCCTCAAAGAGACTTACCTGTCCGAATTCTCCACCGCTGTTCTTCTTGTCGCAGTAGGCAACGACTTTTTCCAGATTTGCGAGCAGGGTGGGGCGGTTCTGACCCAGATTGTCAAATCCGCCTGTCTTTATGAGCACTTCTATCGCCTTGTTGTTTACGAGACGCTTATTGTCCTCAACTTTTTGCGACATGCGGTCAACAAAATCCATAAAGTCCTTGTAGGGACCGTTTTCCTCCCGCTCTGCTACGATTGCCCGGGCTGCCGAGTCTCCCATGCCTTTGATGCCTTTAAGTCCAAAGACAATATGTCCATCCACAACGTCAAAGATTGCATCGGAACGGTTTACGTCTGGCGGGTCAACGGGAATGCCCATGCGGCGGGCTTCTTCTATATATTCTGGCAAAGTGTCGGTAGAGGTGATTTCGTTGGTGAGGTTTGCCGCCATGAATTCTGCGGGACGGTTTGCCTTGAGCCAGCCGGTGCGGTATGCAACGACTGAATATGCCGCCGCGTGAGACTTGTTGAAGCCGTAGCCCGCAAAAGGAACCATGATTTCAAAAATTTCTGCGGCATGCTGTTCGGTAAAGCCTGACTTAATCGCTCCTTCAATAAATTCTTTTTTCTTTCCCATCAGGACTTCAGGCTTTTTCTTGCCCATGGCTCGACGGAGCATATCAGCACCGCCCAGACTGAATCCTGCGATTTTTTGGGCAACCTGCATAACCTGTTCCTGATAGACCATAACGCCGTAGGTTTCTTTGAGAATGTCTTCAAGACAGGGATCGGGATAGTGAATTGTCTCCGGCTTCCATTTTCCTTCGATATATTGGGGAATGTAGTCCATTGGACCGGGGCGATACAGGGCGTTTAAAGCGACCAGTTCTTCAAGGCGGCGGGGTTTTGCCTGACGCAAAATCTTCTGCATGCCTGGAGACTCAAACTGGAAGACTGCAACGGTATCTCCCCGACAGAAAAGGTCAAAGGTCTTTTCATCGGTTTCGCTGACGTTTTCGCACTTAAACTCAGGTTCATCGGGCTTGCGGTGCTTGTTGATGATATTCTCCGCATAGCGAATCAGCGAGAGTGTCTTTAAGCCCAGATAATCCATCTTGACCAGACCGCAGGGCTCAATGATGTCCATGGTGTACTGTACGCCTACTTCGCCTGTCTTTGCATCCTTGAAAACCGGTGCCCAGTTGGGTAGGGCGGTCAGTCCAATTACCATGCCGGATGCGTGCAGACCCGTATTGCGCTTACAGCCTTCAAGCTTTACGGCAAGATCAAAGAGTTTTTCATAGCGGGGATCGTGGCGGTATTCTGCAAGTTGCCCGCCATCGGGGAATTTTTCATTTGGCGGGTCAAAGCAGTTTTTGAGTTTTGCCTTCAGGTTTTCCGACACCTTGCTTTTGAGCATGTTGACTTCCGCAAGGGGAATGCCCAGTGTTCGCCCTACGTCTGCAATACAGTTTTTGGGTTTGAGAGTTCCAAAGGTGACGATATGTCCAACCTGTGGTTCGCCGTAGAGTTCGCGGGTGTGCTGGATGATGTCCTGTCGGAAATCGTAGTCCATATCCACGTCAAAATCCGGCATGGAAACGCGCTCTGGATTCAAGAAGCGTTCAAAAATCAGTTTGTAGCGGAAGGGGTCGATGTCCGTAATCGTCATGCAGTAGGCAACAAGGGAACCTGCCCCAGAGCCACGTCCGGGACCAATGGGTTTTTCGTGTTCCTTTGCCCAGTTGATGAATTCCCACACGATAAGGAAGTAGCCCGAAAATCCCATGCCAAAGATAATGCCCAGCTCGTATTCCGCTCGCTCTCGGATTTCGGGGGTGATTTCCTTGTAGCGCATTTTAAGGCCTTTTTCCACAAGATAGCGCACATAGTCGTTCTGGTCGCTCTGGTAGTCATCGCCGTGGGTCTGAAATTCCTTTGGCAGTTCAAAGCGGGGAAGACAGTCCTTTAATTCCTGGGTCTTGTACTGATGAATGGTGAGGTTGCACATGTTGGCAATCTTTACGGTGTTGTCAAAGGCTTCCGGCACATCGGGGAAGAGAACTCGCATTTCTGCTTCTGTCTTGAAGTACCATTCATGCCTGTCACCGCCCATAGTCTGATGAGGCTCGTTCATGTTTTTCTTAAAGCCGATGCAGCGCAGACAGTCCTGTGCCTCCCAGTCTTCCTTTTCCACATAGTGAATGTCGTTGGTCACCACCAGCGGAATATCCAGTTCCCGTGCCAGGGCGATAAGTTTGGGATTGATTTCCTTTTGTTCGGGAAGTCCGTGATCCTGCAGCTCAATGTAATAATGGTCGGGGCCAAAGAGATTCTTGTATTTGAGGGCGATTTCCTTTGCTTCGTCAATTTTTCCCGCAAGAATCAGTTGGGGAAGTTCACCTGCAATACAGGCCGAGCAGCAGATAAGTCCTTCGTGATATTTTTCCAGCAGTTCAAAATCAATGCGCGGTTTGTACCACATGCCGTCAGTAAAGGCGATGGAAGAAAGCCAGCACATGTTTTCGTAGCCTTTTTGATTTTCGCAGAGCAGAATCAGGTGAAAGTATTTTGCCTGCCGTTCGCCGTCTTCCCCCTTGTGTGAGTAGGGAACGGTATTGTGCTCAAGGTGACTTCCGTAGGCGACGTAAAATTCTTCGCCCACAATGGGATTGATGCCGTTTACATGGCAAAGGTGCTCAAAGTTCAATGCGCCGAACATGTTCCCGTGGTCGGTCAGGGCAAGGGCGCTCATGTTGAGGCTCTTTGCCTTTGCCACCAGTCCGTCTAGCGTGGCGCAGCTGTCCAAGAGAGAATAGTCAGAGTGTACGTGCAAATGCACAAAATTGCTTTTTGGTGTGCCCTCAGGCGCATCTGGAAAAACATGATAGTCGGCCATTCCGTTTCACTCCATGTCTGCGAAGTAAGGTAGTTATTGACGTTTGCGCTTTCAGCGCATGCTTGTCAGCCATAGCGCTAGTATAGCGTAAAAGGGCGAGGCGGAAAAGGGCTTGTGAAAAATGGATGAGACTGGTATGCTCAGAATAGTATAAATTTTTGGAGGCAATATGCGGGAAAAAAAGACGCTCGCACTGCTCTGTTTGCTGGGATTTTTTGTACTTTCAGGAGCTGGTGCCATTTCTCTTGAAGGCAAACACTTTCTTGGAACAAAGTGCAAGGCAGGAAAATTTGACTTGCCGGAAGGTTCTACAGAAACCCTGGTATTTGAAAAGGATAATGTCGTTAAACTCGTTGGCACTGGACACGGATTTTCATCTTCTGGCAGTTATAAAATAGAAGAAGCTAAAAAAACGGTCATCATGTGCTTTAATGAAAACGGACAGGGAACACTTATCGGCACTTATACCGATAAGAATTGTGCTTCTATGAGTGTAGACGGTGATGTGAGCCGGGGAATTCTGCATATCTCGCTTTCGGGAGAATTTATCTGTCAGTAAAATTCTTACCTGCTCTTTTGCATGCAGGTCATTGAAAAATATTGATGGATGGGTATACTGATATAGAGAGGATTTTATATGAAGAAAATGCTGAAAAAAATGCTTCCAGTCTCTTTTTTTATGCTGGCTGCTGTGGTATGTTGTGCGGCGCTTGATATTACTGGCATGAAATATAAGGGAACTCATTGTAAGGCCGGTCGTTTTGATTTGCCGGAAGGCTCAACGGAATCGCTCGTTTTTGCAGAGACGGGCGATGGCGTAAAACTGGTTGGAACAGGCCATGGTTTTTCTTCCAGCGGAAGCTATGTTGTTGACGAGGCAAAAAAGACCGTTACCATGACCTTTAACGAAAATGGAAGCGGTGTTCTGGTGGGTTCTTATGACGATGATGACTGCGGTTCTATGGCTGTAGAAGGAAAAGTCCGCAAGGGAATCATTAAGGTTACCCTCACGGGTATTTTTGTCCGCCAGACAATCTAAAGGCCTTTCCTCGTGAAAGGCGGGAAAGCCTTGACATTATATTATATTCATACTATTCTTCTAGGAAATTAAGCAAATAGAGAGGTATTTTATGAAAAAAGTATTTGCTTGTGTTTCCGCAGTCTTTCTTGCCCTTTTATTGCTGGCTTGCAAGGATGAGCAGAAGCCTTTGCGTATCTATGCCATAATCCATGACGAGGAAGCAAAGGCACTTACCGAACTTTTTACCCAAAAGACAGGCATTCCCGCAACCTATCTCCGTGCCACAACAGGGGAACTGGTGAGCCGCGTCATTGCAGAAAAAGATGACCCTCAGGCAGACATTCTTTTGGGCGGGGCAAGTTCCTATCATATGCAGGCAGATGCGGAAGAAGCCCTCTTGCCTTATGAATCTCCTTTGATGAAAAATCTTCCGTCCTATGCGGTCTCCCCTCAAAATACCTGGACAGGCTTTTGCGTACTCACGCTAGGTGTGGGAGTCAATACAAAGCGTTTTGCAGAAAAATTTCCTGGAGTGGCGGTACCGCAGACCTGGGAAGATTTGTTGAATCCCGCCTTTAAGGGTGAAATTGTAATGACCAATCCAGTGGCATCTTCTACCTCCTATCTTTTTGTTCAGGGACAGCTGCAGCGGCTGGGCTGGGATAAGGGCTGGGACTATCTCCTTGCACTTGCACAGTCAGTGGGACAGTTCCCTGACAGCGGTTCGGCTCCTCCAAAACTTATTGGCACTGGTGAATACGCAATCGGCATCGCCTATCTTCATGCACTCACCAAGTACCGCTCTCAGGGCTTTGACATTCAGTTGGTGGCTCCTCCCCAGTCTGTTGGTGATGTGGATTGTATCTCAATTATGCGGAATACAAAAAATCTTTCTGCGGCAAAAGCCTTTGTTGACTTCATGCTGTCGGTGGACGCGCAGGAATTGATGAGTTCCCTTGACTTTACCATTCCCGTAAATCCGGAGGCAAAGCCTGTTGCAGGTTCAATTCCGATTGCCGATGTTGATTTAATTGAGTATGATACTAAAAAGGCTTCTGACCAGCGCAAGGAAGTGCTTGACCGCTGGACAAAGGAAGTCAAGTAGGGGCATTTGCGTCATATCGGTAAGGACGGCGGCAAGCCTTTTGGAATGCTCTGGTTTGCTGTCGTCATTTTTTTTGCAGTTTGTGTTCTCATTCCGCTTTTTTTTGTTGCGCTTACTCCCCGCACTGAGGATTTTCTTTCGGTGCTTACTTCTGAACGCTGGCATACTGCCATGATACATACGGCACTTATCTGCCTGTCTTCCACCTTGCTTTCGGTACTGATTGGCTATGTGTATGCCTATGCGGTGGTGCGGGGTGACATTTTCTGCAAGACTTTTTTTTCAGGCATTCCGATTCTTCATTTGATTACGCCGCCCTTTGTGGGGGGACTGGCATTTATTCTGCTTTTTGGACGGCAGGGCTTTGTGACGCATAGGCTTTTGGGGCTGGATGTGTCTCTCTATGGCTTTTGGGGACTGCTTCTGGCTCAGGTACTGTGTTTCTTTCCCATTGCCTATTTGATTTGTGTGCAGACTTTGCGGGGCATCAATCCCAGTTTGGAGCAGTCCGCTCGGGGAATGGGGGCAAGTCCGCTAAAGATATTCTGTTCAGTTACGCTTCCTCTTTCTTTTCCTGGGATTTTGAGTGCCCTGCTTTTTATCGCCGTTTCCGTGCTCAGCGATTTTGGAAACCCCATGATTGTAGGCGGACGTTTTAGGGTGCTGGCAGTAGAAATCTACACGCAGCTTACTGGCTGGCTGAATGCGGGAACGAGTGCGGTGCTGGGCTTGGTGCTCATTGCGCCGTCAATTCTTCTTTTTGTTCTGCAGAATCATATGCTAAAGGCAAATACCGCAAAAATCGCCACTATCGGAGGAAAATCCTCTCCGCTTCCCAGACAAAAGGCCAGCCTGACGGTAAGGATATTGCTGACGCTTTTTTGTGCTCTGATTACCTTTGCCATTGTGGCTCAGTTTTTTGCCATTGTTGCCGGTGCCTTCCAGAAACTTTGGGGTGTCAACACTGCCTTTACGCTGAGCCATGTAAAAGCCATGGGTGGCTACCTGCATGAATTGCGTAATTCCCTTTGCTTTGCATTGGTCGGTGCACTTATCAGCACGACCATTGCGTCTTTTACCGCTTATGTGACCCATCGGACGGACATGCCTTTGCGCCGCTTTTTGGACGTGGTTGCCCAGCTTCCCTCGGCTCTTCCCGGCACGCTTTTTGGTCTTGCCCTTGCCCTTGCGGCAAATGCCCTGCGTGTCCGCGCTTCCGGTCTCCTGATTGTCATTGCCATGACCGTAGGTTTTTTGCCTTTTTCCTACAGAATTCTTTCTTCCACTTTTGCCCAGCTCAAGACAACCTTGGATGACGGTGCTCGTTCTTTGGGAGCGGACAGGCTTCGTGTGTTCGCCACGATTCTCCTTCCCCTCTCTACAGGCGGCATTTTTTCTTCATTTGTATATGATTTTGTGCGGGGTGTGGGCACGCTAAGTGCGGTTATTTTTTTGGTTTCCTTTAACACACCGCTGGCTTCCGTAAGAATCCTGAATCTGGCGGAGCAGGGGGACTGGGGAAAATCTGCGGCACTGGCATTGATTTTGACCTGCGTAACCTTTATGATTTTAGGTATAGGACGATATGTAGAAACCCGTTTGAGAAAACGGATTTGGAGCGAATGATGGCAGAAGGGGCAAGTCTTTCTCTGGAACATCTCTCATTCTCATTTGGCAAGACTGACGCGGTGAATGACATTTCGCTGGAAGTTCAGCCCGGAAGTTTTACGACGCTTTTGGGACCTTCTGGCTGCGGAAAAACCACTTTGCTGCGCTTGATTTCTGGCTTTCTTACCCCTGATGCGGGAAGCATAAAAATAAATGGCATCGACCAAAGGGGGATTGCGCCTGATAAACGAAAAGTTGGCATGGTCTTTCAGGATTATGCCCTTTTTCCCCATCTTACCGTGGAGCAGAATCTGCTGTATGGACTGAAAATTCAGAAAATGCCAAAAGACCAGGCCTTTGCCCTTATTCATCAGACAGCCCGCCTTTTGGGAATAGCCAATCTTTTGGAGCGCTATCCCCATGAGTTGAGTGGCGGACAGCAGCAGCGGGTTGCCCTGGGGCGGGCACTGGTACTCAAGCCCCTGATTCTTTTGATGGATGAACCGCTTTCCAGTCTGGATGCAAAATTGCGCGCGCTGGTTCGGGAGGAATTGCAGGACATTCAGCGGGATTTTGGCATTACTACCGTCTATGTGACCCACGACCAGGAAGAAGCCCTGTCGCTTTCCGACAGGATTGCCGTCATCAATCATGGTCAGCTTCAGCAGGTGGGAAAGCCGCAGGAAGTGTATTTTACCCCTCAGAATACATTTGTTGCAGATTTTGTAGGCCGGGCAAATTTTATTGAAAACGGGGGAAAGACAAAACTGGTTCGCCCGGAATGGATTTCTCTGCACGCTGCGTCTTCTGACCCGCAGGCTCTTTCCAAAGATGCCGTGGCGGTTATTTCTGGCACTCTTGTGTCCTCAGCCTTTTTGGGAGAAAGTATCCGCTATCGTATAAAGACCGAGGCTGTGAGCGGCGGCATTGCAATTGTGGATGAACGCAGCAGCACCGGAACGCCTGTGGCTGTAGGAAAAAAGGTCTTGCTTGCCCTGCACTCTGTCTACGAAATGCCTTAGGCAAATCTTAAAAATTTGTTATATCTGCATATATTTTTCTCTTTTTTGTAACCGAAAGGCAGTCTGGCGGTTTAATTAGTGATTGCATGATTAGACAATCACAAAGCAGTTTTTTGGTGTATGGAACGCACAAACTGTGCACCAATGTTTTCTGCATCCTCCTCTCCTTTTTAGGTCGTTTTGTTCGTTGAACAGGACGACCTTTTTTTGTTTGCTTTATTTAAAAAACAGCCTTAAAATAAAAGTATCTATGCAGGGAAAAACCCCGAAAATATGGAGGATTATATGAAGAAGGTCTTGGCTGTACTTACAGGCGTTGCCTTGGTACTTGGTTTTGCAGGCTGTACAAAAAAAGAGGCTGCAAAAAAATCAGCGGGTTCGGAAATTGCTTCAAGTTTGATTGAAGCGGCAAAAGCCGAAGGTGAATTGACTGTATACGGTTCTTGTGAGGAAGAATATCTTGCTGCTGCGGTAAATCATTTTTCAGAACTGTATGGCATTAAGACAAAGTATCAGCGTCTTTCTACGTCTGAAGTGTACACAAAAATTGCTGAAGAAAAGGGAAAGCCTTCTGCCGACGTATGGTTTGGCGGTACGACTGACCCTTACAATGAAGCAGTGGCGGCGGGACTTTTGGAAAGTTATGCTGCTGAAAACGCAAAGAATCTTATCAACGACAACTACAAGGATCCCACAAACTGCTGGTACGGTATCTACAAGGGCATTCTGGGCTTCATGGTAAATGATGAGGAGCTTGACCGCCTTGGCATTAAGGCTCCCCGCACATGGGATGAACTGCTGAAGCCCGAATACAAGGGCTTGATTATGCTTTCAAACCCCAACACTGCTGGAACGGCAAAACTGGTTATCAACACAATGGTTCAGATGAAGGGTCACGATGCCGCCATGGAATACTTCAAGGCATTGGACAAGAATGTTGCCCAGTATACCAAGTCTGGTTCTGGTCCGTCAAAAATGGTTGGCCCTGGCGAATGTGTCATCGGTGTAGGCTTCCTGCATGACGGCATCTATCAGATTCTGCAGGGCTACAAGAACATCGGTCTCATTGTTCCTGGAGACGGCACGTCTTACGAAATCGGCGCAACGGCAATCTTCAAGGGCGCACAGCACCCCAACGCCGCAAAACTCTGGATTGAATATGCCCTTTCTCCCGAATGTGTGAATCTGGCAAAGAGCAACGGTTCCTATCAGTTCCTGGTGCTGAGCAATGCTGACCAGCCTGCAGAAGCCGCACAGTTCGGTCTGGACATGAACAACACGATTAACTACGACTTTGAGGACGCAAAGAAAAACAGTGCAAAATACATTGAAGACTTCTTTGCCGCTCTCGAAGGTGGTTCCGACAAATTCAAGACAAAATAGCAGGACAGGTAATGCTGTTTTTTTAACGGACGGTTTGCCTTTTGTGCTGAGGGGCAAACTGTTTGGGCTGGGCATTCTCTTTGGTGCCCGTTTTTTATAGGCAAAAAGGAGGTGCGCATGGCGACTGCTCAGAGTGCACAACTGGAGCGAAAAAAGTTTTTTGCAGACCCGATTATGATTACAATGATTGGCGTTCTGCTTATTTTTTTAACGCTGTTCATTCTGTATCCACTTTTAATGGTTCTGATTGACAGTTTTTTTAGCAGTGGAAAAATCACGCTGGACGTATTTAAGCGCGTACTAAGCCTCAAGCGTTTTCAGACGGCATTTACCAATACGCTTGTGCTGGGCTTTATTACGGGCATTTTTTCTACGGCCATTGGACTTTTGTTTGCGTATGTGGAAGTGTACGTAAAGTTGCGGAGCAAAGTGCTTTCCACGCTCTTTCGACTTGTGTCCATGCTGCCCATTGTTTCGCCTCCCTTTGTGCTTTCGCTTTCAATGATTATGCTTTTTGGACGAAGCGGCATTATCACCCGCTCGCTCCTGCATATTTATGACAGCAACGTGTACGGTCTCAAAGGCATTGCTATCGTTCAAATCATGACTTTTTTTCCGGTCTGTTACCTGATGCTGCGCGGCCTTTTGAAAAATATTGACCCCTCGCTGGAAGAAGCCGCCCGGGATATGGGGGCAAGCCGCTTTAAGGTCTTTAGTTCGGTAACACTGCCCCTTATGCTTCCTGGCCTGGGAAACGCCTTTTTGGTCACCTTTATTGAGTCCGTTGCCGACTTTGCAAACCCCATGCTGATTGGCGGCTCCTACGACACGCTGGCCACGACAATCTATTTGCAGGTGACCGGTGCATACGATTCTACGGGAGCGGCGGCCATGAGCGTTGTGTTGCTTTCGCTTACGGTCATCCTTTTTCTGATTCAGAAATATTATCTTGAGGCAAAAACCGCCGCAACATTAAGCGGAAAGGCCAGCCGACAGCGTATGCTGATAGAAGACAACTCGGTGCGCTATCCTCTGGCGATAATCTGCGGACTGGCATCGGCTTTTGTCCTGCTTATGTACATCATGGTGCCGATTGGTGCCCTCTTTACGCTGTGGGGACGTGACTATCATCTTACCTTCAAGTGGTTCAACTATATGTTCAGAACATCGGGCTTAAAGGCATTCAAGGATTCCTTCCTGCTTTCAATCATTGCCGCACCTATAACGGCATTTCTTTCCATGGTTATTTCCTACCTTGTGGTCAAGAAAAAGTTTAAGGCAAAGGGCTTTATTGAATTTGTCTCCATGCTTGCAATGGCTGTTCCGGGAACGGTTTTGGGTATCGGCTATATCCGCGGTTATGCAAACGGACTTTTCCGCACGGGAGTTATGAGTAGTCTTTACGGTACGGGATTGATTCTGGTCATCGTCTTTATCGTCCGTTCTCTTCCCACGGGAACAAGAAGCGGTATCTCTGCCCTAAGGCAGATTGATAAATCAATTGAGGAAAGCGCCTACGATATGGGTGCTGGCTCTGGCCGCGTCTTTATGACCGTGACGCTTCCCTTGATTCGCGATTCATTTTTCAGCGGACTTGTTACGGCATTTGTACGCTCAATCACGGCAATTTCCGCAATCATTCTGCTGGTTACTCCCCAGTATCTTTTGATTACCTGCCAGATTAACGAGCAGGCAGAAAAAGGCAGTTACGGTATTGCCTGTGCCTATGCGACGGTGCTGATTATCATCACCTATGGTGCGGTTCTCCTGATGAACTCGCTGATAAAATATCTGGGAACCAGTAGACCAGTAAAATACAGATAGGAGTTGTTAGTATGAAAGAAAAGAAAGGTGTAAAACTTGACCATATTTCTAAGATATATCAGGATCCCAAGACGGGAAAAGAATTTTATGCGGTAAAAGACACTACGCTGGAAATCAAGCCCGGGTCTTTTGTGACGCTTTTGGGACCCTCTGGCTGTGGAAAGACCACGACCCTGCGCATGATTGCAGGCTTTGAAAGTCCCGATGAGGGAGACATCTACCTTGGAGACGAAGCCATCAATGCACTCCCGCCGAATAAACGCGATACTGCCATGGTATTCCAAAGTTACGCCCTTTTGCCCCATTACAATGTCTTTGACAATGTGGCCTATGGTCTTAAAATCCGCAAAATTCCCAAGGCAGAGATTGAGGAAAAAGTGCTTTCCATGCTGAAACTGGTGGAGATGGAAGGCATGGAAAGCCGTATGACAAATCAGCTTTCTGGCGGTCAGCAGCAGCGGGTGGCCTTGGCTCGAGCCCTTGTGATGGAACCGGGAGTCTTGCTTTTTGATGAGCCCCTTTCCAATCTGGATGCAAAACTCCGCGTCACCATGCGTACTGAAATCCGTAAGATTCAGCAGAAGGTGGGCATTACTGCCGTCTACGTGACCCATGACCAGAGCGAGGCCATGAGTATTTCTGACCAGATTATCATTATGAGCAAGGGCAGGGTGGAGCAGATTGGCTCTCCCCGGGAAGTTTATTACCACCCCAACAATAAATTTGTGGCTGACTTTATCGGTGAGGCAAACTTCTTGGATGCGGATGTAAAGTCTGCGGGTGACGGCAAGGCGACGATTGTGGTGGGCGGAAACGAAATGACTGTTCAGAACTACATCGGTGCAAAGGCAGGGGACAAGGTTTCGCTGGTTCTTCGCCCGGAAAATGTCAAGCTTGCTGATTCCGGCACACTGGAAGGAAAAGTCACCCTTTCTACTTTTATGGGCTCGTATCAGTACTATCAGGTGGAAGTGGACGGAAAAGAAATTCAGATTACCGATTACAATCCCCTAGGACGCAAAATCTATGAGGCTGGCGAGACGGCATATCTGGACTTTGACGCAAACGGCGTGTACGTGCTGTAAAACATAGTATTTCCTATTGATAAACTAGGTAAATAATGCTACCATTGTGTTGTCAGTAGGAGATGGTGATGAAAGGTGATTGTCCGCTGCAAAGACAGATTATATGTGTAGCCGCACTTTTTTTGTGTGTGCTTATGCCTTTGTTTGCAAAAGCTAAGGCTGATTCGTCATCTCCTGCAATGCCTGAGCGGGTAGTTGCGCTTTCAAAATCAGTGGCAGACATGTGGCTTTTGGCGGGCGGCAGGCTTTCGGGAACGACAAGTGACGCACTTGAGCTGGACGGTATTGACGGTGCGGTGAGCGTGGGTACTTTGACGACTGCAAGTCTTGAGGCAATCGTCTCTCTAAAGCCTGATTTGGTTCTTTTGACCTTGGATATTCCCTTGCATAAAAAATTTGTCGGCACGTTTAGGGATTTGGGGATTTCCACTTATATTGTCAATGTCAAATATTTTTCCGACTACGAAAAAGTCATGCGGGATTTTACTGATTTGACTGGCAGAAAAGACTTGTTTGAAAAAAATGTCGCTTCCGTAAAAAGGGACATTGATGCAATTTGCGCTTTGTCTCAGGCACAAAGGAATAGAAAGGAAAAGGCAGCAACCTATCTTTTTTTGCGGGCGAGTGCGACAAAAAATAAGGTTCTCAAAGACCATTTTGGAAACGAAATCTTTGTAAATCTGGGCTTACAGTCCATTATTTCTGACGAAAGTGCCCTTGATGAAGTGAGCGTGGAGGCAATTGTTAGGGCAGACCCCGCCTACATTTTTGTGACGAGTCAGGGAAATCAGCAGAAGGCGGATGAAGCCTTTTATCGTGCCTATGCCTCAAATCCTGCTTGGAAGAATCTACGCGCAGTAAAAGACGGGCATGTTATCATGCTGCCAAAAGACTTATTCAATTATAAACCGAATGCGCAGTGGGCAAAAGCCTACGAATATGTTTTGGGTGTGCTTTGATGCAAAAAAAACGTGGGCCGAATATCAGTTTTTCCCTCCTCGTCTCTGTTGGATGTGCCTTCTTCCTTGTCTTCTTTATGCTTGCGCTGTTTGCAGGAACAAAGGGTTTGACTTTTGGCGAAGGCCTTGCTGCGGCACGAGAGGGGATTTTTGGTGAGGGCATGGAAAGGGGTGCGCAGACTATCTTACTCCAGCTGAGACTTCCCCGTGCATGTGCGGCGGTCTTGTGCGGAGCGGCCCTCTCGGTTTCCGGGCTTTTGCTCCAGTTAAGTTTGAACAACACTCTTGCAAGCCCTGGCATTATCGGGGTGAATGCGGGCGCAGGTCTTTTCGTGCTTTTTGTGTCGCTTTTCTTTCCCTATGCGGCCTTAGTTCGTTCTACCAGTGCTTTTTTGGGGGCATTGTGCGCGGTCTTCATTGTCTACCTGATTAGCGGGCGGGCGGGAATTACCAGAACTACGCTTGTGCTTTCTGGCGTGGCAGTATCTTCGCTTATGACGGCAGGAATTGACATTCTGATTACACTTCATCCGGAAATCGTGGTGGACAAAATCGCCTTTAGTTTGGGCGGCTTTCAGAATCTGAGCCTTGCTTCCCTGCGCATTGCCTCTCCCGTTATTCTGCTGTCGCTTGTGGGTGCTTTTTTGCTTTCTGGAGGGATTGATTTATTTCAGCTGGGAGATGAGACTGCATTTGGCTTGGGGCTGAATGTGCGCTTGTGCCGGGCTGCTGCCATTGCGGTTTCGGGCATTCTTGCGGGGGCGGCGGTGAGTGTGTGCGGACTTTTGGGCTTTGTGGGACTTTTGATTCCCAATTTTATCCGTATGGTCAGCAGGAATAAAACGAAGCGGAGCATAATCCTCTGTGCTCTTTTGGGCGCGGATTTTTTGCTTTTTTGTGATCTGCTTTCCCGCATCCTCTTTTTTCCCTATGAACTTCCTGTGGGATTGTTTCTTTCTTGTCTCGGCTCGCCATTTTTTATCTGGATGCTGATTTCCAAAAAGAAGAGGCTTTCCGTATGATTCAGATTAAAAACCTCAGGGCGGGGTATGATGGAAAAGAAATCTTGAATATTCCTTCGCTTGCTTTTAATGACGGCGAGATTACGGCGGTAGTCGGCTTGAATGGGAGCGGAAAGTCAACCCTTCTCAAATCAATTTTGGGCATGAACCGCTATGCGGGAGACCTTCTGGTGGACGGAAAAAATCTTCTTTCCAGTGGACACAAGACGCGGGCAAAAACGCTTGCCTATCTTCCTCAGGTACATTCATCGGCAAGTCTTGATGTATACACGCTGGTCTGCCATGGACGATTTCCCTATCTTGGTTTTTCAAAAGTGCTTGGGCAAAAAGATAGGGATTTGGTGGAAAAGGCACTGCGTCTGACGGACATGTGGGAAAAGCGTGAAAAAAATCTTGCTGAAATCAGCGGGGGTGAGCGGCAGCGGGCCTATCTTGCCATGGTTATTGCTCAGGACACCCGCATGATTTTGCTTGACGAGCCTACCACCTATATGGACATAAAGCACCAGGTGGAGATTTTGAGGGTCTTGCGCTCCCTTGCGGATCAGGGCAGAGGGATAGTGCTTACAAGTCACGATTTATCTCAGAGTTTCAGTCTGTGTGATAGAGTGTGCTTGATGCAGAATGGAAGCATTGTGGCACAGGGGAGAAGTGAGGAACTTTTGGCAGATTCCTCTGTGGTGCGGAGCGTTATGGGAGTCAGCCTGCGAGAGGTGCAGGGCGATGATTTTTTGTACCGCTATGGTATTATTCAATAAAAAAGGAGTTTTTGTTGAAAACTTTATTAGGGGAAATGGATTTATGACAAAATGGACTGGCCTAGCATTGGGACTGTTTCTTGCCTCTAGTGTCTGTGCGGCTGACTTTACTACAAAGGGAAACATACTTTTTGGAGGCACGGCGGTGGAAAGAACATGGGATGCAGCCTTTGATAATTCGAACATTGACTTTGGCGGGCTGTATCTGATGGGAGACTTTATTGTTTCGACAAAAAAAATCACCGCCGGAGGAAAAATCTACTGGCGCGTAAAAAAATCTGACGATAGCCGTGATTTGGACAGCGATACTGGCTTTGCCCAAAAACTGGACATTAAACGCGCCTACATCAGGTTTCGTCCCTTTGGTGACAGCCTTCTTGAAATTTCCGGCGGAAAACTCTACTCCTACTACCTTACGGGAAATTATTTTCAGCTTGCAGAAATCTACACAGGCTCAAGCCGCTGGGGAAAGACAGGCGTAGGCGTAAAAAGTGAATTTGCAGGCTTTACGCTTGGCGGGGCAATTCCCCTTACGGAAAGTTATCTGGAATTTCAGAACTACCGCGCTTTCTTCCTTGCCGCTGAATACGATTTTTCTCATCTCTCAGAAAAGGTACCGCTTTCCTTTGGTGCGTCTTTCGGCATGGAATATTCTGCCACGGAGAAAAAAGGTGCAGATACCGTGGTGGAAAAGAATGTGTACAGCACAGTGAGTTTGAATTTCAAGCCGAAAACAGACGGATTTCTTTCTAAAGTGAATGTGGCTCTTTCTGCTTCCTTCAACTCTGAGCCCTATGTGGCAAATTCTACGTTTAAAAACGTGACGAACTACGGGGCAGACCATCTGTCTAAGTCTCACTTTGCTTCAGTAAATTTCCGTGGCTACCTTGGGCCGGTGCAACTGCTTGCAGAAGGTGAGGCGGGACATTCTTCCGAGGGCAGCATGATTCCCCTCTATGGAGGAGCGCAACTTTTAATTCCCCTGGTGGAGCATCTGGCCTTTAAGCCCCGCTTTTTCTATTACGCTGCCCTTGATGCTTCCGATGGCGCAAACAGCCGCATGACCTTTGAGTTCTATCCCCGCCTTTGGATTACGGCTGGACAGTGGATTTTTTCTCTTGGTGCAGATTTTTTGCATAAGCAGGTTGCAGAGTCCGCCTGGCGGTGGGAATGGTCGGTACCCTTCTATGTGGAATACAAAATCGGAAAATAACCTAAAAACTGTGGTTATGAAGTAACAGGATGATGCTTTTCCATGAAAGGAGACTTGACAAAATATAAACCTAGTAATACCATGGGAAAAGTTAATAAATAACATGAGGTACTATCGGAGGCAAGGGAAATGGCAGGAACAGTCGATAAAGCCGCACTCAAAGCGGGCGGACTTATGCCGCAGGTTCAGCAGGGAAAATATTCTCTGCGTGTAATGACAATCGGAGGAAATATGACTGCCGAGCAGATTGCGACAATTTCGGCAGTGGCAAAAAAATACGGACACGGCTATGTGCATATGACCAGCCGTCAGGGTATTGAGATTCCTTTTATTGATGTGGAAGACGTGGACGAGGTAAAGGCTGAACTTTTGGCGGGTGGTGTGCCGACGGGTGTATGTGGTCCCCGTGTGCGTACGGTTACTGCCTGTCAGGGAAAGGCAATCTGTCCCAACGGAATTATTGATACCTATCCCATTGCTGAAGAACTGCACAAACGCTATTTTGGCCGTGCCTTGCCCCATAAATTTAAGTTCGGAGTGACGGGCTGCCGGGCAAACTGTCTTAAAACTGAAGAAAATGACTTTGGCGTGAAGGGTGGCATGGAAGTCAAGGTCAACAATGAAAAGTGCAAGAAATGCGGCGTGTGCGTTAAGACTTGCCGTTGGAATGCAATTACTCTGGACAAAGAAAAAGGCATTTCTTTTGATGCGGAAAAATGCGTCAAGTGCGGTCGCTGCGTAAAGGCGTGTCCCTTTGATGCATGGCAGGGTGAGGCAGGCTACGTGGTGTCTTTAGGCGGGCTTTTTGGAAACGAAATCTACAAGGGTGAATCCTTTTTGCCGCTTATCAAGGACAAGGAAACCCTGTTTCGCGTAGCGGATGCCGCAATCAATTATTTTGAGCAGAATGCAAAGCCCAACGAACGATTCCGTTTTACGATTCAGCGTACAGGTGAAGAAAATTTCAAAAAAGCAATGCTGGAGGCATACAATGGCTGAGTATGTTTCTGAAAATGGCGTAAAAGCAGATGATTTTGTTGACATTACCGATAAAGTGTGTCCGCTTACATTCGTAAAGGCAAAGGTCGCCATGGAAGAACTGGATGATGGTGAAATTCTTGCCATAAAAATGAATGACGGTGAGCCGGTGCAGAATGTGCCGCGCTCAATGAAAGATGAGGGGCATCAGGTGCTGGAGTTGAACGACAATGGCGACGAAACCTATACGCTGTATGTGCAGAAAAAATCATAAGTCGGAGGAAGAAATGACTATTACAATTGCGGGTGTTAAAAAAGAGGTGAAAGACGGTATCACCTTGCCGGAACTTATTGAGCAGGAAAAAGTGGAGACACCGATGTATGTAACTGTATCCATTAATGAAGAGTTTGTAAAAAAATCCGATGAGGCAGCCACCGTGCTAAAAGAAGGGGATTCCGTGGAATTCCTCTACTTTATGGGAGGCGGTCAATAATGGCGATGACGGACGAGCAGATTGAACGCTATTCCCGCCACATCATTCTGAATGAAGTGGGCGTAAAGGGACAGAAAAAATTGCTGAATGCAAAAGTGCTGATTATCGGTGCTGGTGGACTGGGTGCTCCTTGCGCCATGTATCTTGCGGCGGCTGGCGTTGGTACGATTGGCATTGTGGACGCGGATGTGGTTGACCTTTCCAATTTGCAGCGGCAGATTATCCACGCTACTGCCGATGTAGGAAAGCCAAAGGTTAAGTCTGCGGAAGAAACAATGATGGCCATGAACCCGGATGTGACGGTTAAAACATACCAGCTTTTTGTCAATTCCACGAATATCCGTGAACTTGTCCGCGAATACGATTTTGTGATAGACGGTACGGACAACTTTCCTGCCAAATTTCTGATTAACGATGCCTGTGTAATGGAAAAAAAGCCTTTCAGCCATGCGGGCATTATCAGGTTTAAGGGGCAGTTGATGACCTATATTCCAGGACAGGGGCCATGCTATCGCTGTGTCTTTAAGGATCCGCCGCCAAAAGACGCTGTACCCACCTGCAAGCAGGCGGGCGTTATCGGTGCAATGGGTGGTGTAATCGGAAGCCTTCAGGCGATGGAGGCAATAAAATACATCGTGGGCGTGGGCGAAAGTCTTGTGGGCAAATTGCTCACCTATGACGCGCTTAAAAATGATTTTCACGCAATCAAATTGCCGCCTGTTGACGGGAAGTGTCCTGTCTGTGGCGAAAATCCCACGATTACGGAACTTATTGACTATGAGCAGGCGGCCTGTGATTTAAAGTCTGCGCACTAAAAAGGGGAAGGGTAGCATGATAACCATAAAAAAATCGGATTACGAAAAACTCCTTTCTCATGCCAGAAAGTGTCTTCCCGAAGAAGCCTGCGGACTGATTGCGGGCACGGAAAGTGACGGTGTTAGGGAAATCAAAGAGGTGTATCTCCTTGAAAACACCGATCACTCCCCAGAGCACTTTACCATCAGCCCGCAAGACCAGTTAAAAGCCATAAAGGACATGCGCGCCAAGGGGCTTTCTCTTCTTGGAAACTGGCATTCTCACCCGGAAACGCCCAGTCGTCCTTCGGAAGAAGATAAAAGGCTTTTTTTTGATTCAAAGGCACGCTATCTGATTCTCTCGCTCATGGATAAAAATAATCCCGTGCTCAATGCATTCATCGTAGAACATCACACGGACGTTACCCGTGATTTGATACAAATGCTTTGAGTAAGGCTTTTTGAAAAAAATCAAAAAAGTGTATTGACTAAAATGTAGCGAAAGTGTAGCATATTTTTACTTATAAAACCTACTAAACAGATAGGTAATATCAAAAATATAAAGCATCGGAGGTGTTTTATGAAAAAAGTAACAGTATCAGGTATCGCTCTCGTAGCGGTGGTTACCCTTGCGGTATTTGGCGTAACATCATGCAGCAAGAAAAATGGCACCGCTTCTGGCTCTGCTCGTGCAGCAGGAGAAAAAGTGACCATTACCAACGTGTCCTATGATCCCACCCGCGAACTCTATGCCAATTACAACAAGATTTTCGCTCCCCACTGGAAGGAACTGACTGGTCAGGATGTGGAAATCACCCAGAGCCACGGCGGTTCTGGAAAGCAGGCCTTGGAAGTGGCAAATGGTCTTGAAGCAGACGTAGTGACCCTTGCGCTGGAATACGATGTGAATGCCGTACAGAAGGCTGGCTTGATTCAAAAGGGATGGCTCTCTGAATTCCCGCTGGATTCTTCACCCTATACTTCAACAATCGTTTTTTTGGTACGCAAGGGTAACCCCAAAAAGATTCTTGACTGGGATGACCTTATCCGTTCGGGAGTGGGAGTCATTACACCAAACCCCAAAACATCTGGCGGTGCATGCTGGAATTACCTCGCCGCATGGGCCTTTGCTCAGCGCAAGTTTAATAATGACGAAGCAAAAGTACGTGATTTTGTAAAGAAAATCTATGACAATGTTCTGGTATTGGACAGCGGTGCGCGTGGTGCCACAAACTCATTCGTGCAGAACAAGCAGGGCGATGTGCTTTTGGCATGGGAAAACGAGGCCTTCTTGTCTATCGCTGACTATCCCAATGACTATGAGATTGTTACCCCGTCTCTGAGCATTTTGGCACAGCCGTCAGTTGCCGTTGTTGACGAAGTGGTTGACCGCCGTGGAACCCGTGATGTTGCTACTGAGTATCTGAATTATTTGTATTCAGAAGAAGCACAGCGTCTTGCAGGAAAGAATTTCTATCGCCCGTCAAATCCCAAAGTGCTTGCTGAGTTTGCAAACCTATTTGATTTGAGCATCAACCTCGTAACGATTAACGATTTTGGCGGTTGGGATGCTGCTCACGACAAACACTTTAAGAATGGTGGACTCTTCGATCAGATTTACAACAAAAAGTAAGCAGTGATATAGATTGGAGAGAGGATGTCTGGCAGTCGCATGAAAGTGTGGCTGCCATTTTTTGAACATGCGCGAGAGAGGAATCTGAGGAGTATGAGTAAAAAACAAAAGCGTGTTATTCCTGGCTTTGGCATAAGCATGGGAGTCACGATAAGCATTTTGAGCCTTATCGTATTGATTCCATTGGCATCGCTGGTGGTGTATTCAGCCCGTCTTGATTCCAAGGATTTTTTTGCCGTCATCACCCGTGACCGTGTGCTTTCCAGTTTTTGGGTCAGTTTTATTACAGCCTTTGTCGCATCATTGGTGAATGCAGTCATGGGAACCATTATTGCTTGGGTGCTGGTTCGCTATACCTTTCCCGGGAAAAAAATTATGGACGGCATCATAGAACTTCCCTTTGCGCTTCCCACGGCGGTTGCCGGTATTTCGCTTACCTCACTGATGGCAGATACGGGCTGGGTGGGAAGCATTTTTGCTCGCTTTGGTATAAAAATCGCCTACACAAAAACAGGTATTACGGTTGCACTTATTTTTATCGGCATTCCCTTTGTTGTCCGTGCCGTGCAGCCCGTACTGGAAAAATTTGATGCCGCCTACGAAGAAGCAGCCAGTGTTCTTGGGGCAAATCGCCGGACTATTTTCCGCCGGGTCATCTTGCCAGAACTTTTGCCTGCCCTGCTTACTGGTACGGGGCTTGCATTCGGTCGTTGTCTTGGTGAATACGGAAGCGTTGTCTTTATTGCGGGAAATCAGCCCTTTAAGACAGAAATTACACCGCTTATCATCATGTCGGAATTACAGGAATATGATTATCCTGCGGCAACGAGTATTGCGCTTGTCATGCTTGTCTTTTCTTTCCTCATTCTATTTCTGGTGAATGTGATGCAGACCCATAATACAAAGATTCTGGGAGGTAAGGCATGAGCAAAAAAGACAGGAACATTCAGATGCGTCTTAGAAAAGATTCTGGCTTGGTAAAGTGGCTTTTGATAGGAGTAAGCGTGGTTTTTCTTTTTGTGCTTTTGATTTTGCCACTCATTACCGTTATCGTCAATTCGCTTGCAAAGGGGATTTCTTTCTATGCAAAGTCAATTTCCGACCCCTATGCACTCAAGGCAATCGGGCTTACGCTTAGAGCCACCTTGTGGTCGGTGCTCATCAACACGGTGTTTGGACTTTTTGCTGCGTGGACAGTGACGAAGTTTCGCTTTCATGGCAAAAAAGTGCTTACGACGCTGATAGATGTTCCCGTTACGGTTTCGCCGATTATTGCGGGTTTGATTTTCATTTTGATTTTTGGGCGGCAGAGTGCTTTGTTTCCCTTTCTCAAATCACACGGCATTCAGGTTGTCTTTGCGGTTCCGGGCATCATTCTTGCAACGGTCTTCGTTACCTTTCCTTTTGTGAGCCGTGAATTGATTCCTGTGCTGGAGACACAGGGAACGGATGAGGAAGAAGCGGCTGCGCTCATGGGGGCAAAGTGGCACACGATTTTTACACGGGTTACCTTTCCCCACATTAAATGGGCTTTTTTGTACGGCGTGGTTTTGTGTACGGCGCGTGCCATGGGAGAATTTGGTGCGGTTTCCGTTCTTTCTGGACATTTGCGCGGTAAGACCAATACGCTTCCCCTTCATATCGAAATTCTCTTCAATGAATTTCAGTATGTGCCAGCCTTTGCCGTGTCTTCAATACTGGTGCTCTTGGCAATCGTTGTTTTGATTTTACGCACGACGCTGGAAAAGGTGGGAAAAAAGGAACAGGAAGCGAACAGGTAGGAGAGATAGTGTATGTATGTAGAATTGAAGCATATTAATAAGACATTTGGCTCGTTTAAGGCATCTGACGATGTGTCTTTTGGTGTGGAAAAAGGAAAACTGGTTGCGCTTTTAGGACCAAGCGGGAGCGGAAAAACCACCATTCTCCGCATGATTGCCGGTCTTGAGTCCCCTGATTCTGGTGAAGTTATTATCGACGGAAAAGTGGTGAACGACATTTCTGCAAGCAAGCGTGGCATTGGCTTTGTCTTTCAGAATTACGCCCTTTTTCGCTATATGACGGTGGAAGAAAATATTGCGTTCGGCTTAAAAGTGCAAAAGTTAGACAAGGGTTTTATCAGACATCGTGTGGACGAAATGATTGAACTTGTGGGGCTGCATGGCATGGGAAAACGCTACCCCAGTCAGCTTTCAGGTGGACAACGACAGCGGGTGGCCTTTGCCCGAGCCATTGCGCCTAATCCCCATCTCTTGCTTTTGGACGAACCCTTTGCCGCTATTGACGCAAAGGTTCGGCAGGAGTTACGTACCTGGCTCCGCTCAATGATTGGCAAACTGGGTATTACCAGTATTTTTGTTACCCATGACCAGGAAGAAGCGGTGGAAGTGAGTGATGAAATTATCGTGACCAATCATGGCCATGTGGAGCAGGTGGGAAGTCCTCTTGCCATCTATCGTAAGCCGGAGACTGCCTTTACGGCAAAATTTTTTGGTCAGGCGGGCTATTTGCATGACTATCATGTTTTTAGGGATTTTAAAATCATCGAAAATGCAGATGAAGCCTTTACCCGACCGGAATTTGTCAAAATCTCTAAGAAAAATGAAGTGGAAAAATACACCTACTCTGCAGTGAACGGCGTGGTCAAAGATGTCTGCTTCCGGGGTACGCATATTGAGCTGAGGGTGGCTGTGAATGATTCTGAAATCATCGCAAACCGCCGTCTGGATGAACCTCCGATAGAAATTGGCGAGACCGTGAGTGTCTTCCTCTACCGAATTTTCGTCACCAAGGGAAATGAAGTGTATCAGCTTTTGAATCAGGCACTTGATGAGGATTATGTCTTTATTTAGGATATAAACATAGTGTTTTAATAGGAATAGTAGTATTTTTTGATGAAAAAAAAGGATATACAGACAGACGTATTGATAATCGGTGGCGGAACGGCTGGCTCTTATGCGGCGATTACCTTGGGAAAGCATGCAGAACTTTCTGTGCTGGTAGCGGAAAAAGCTAACATTCAGCGTTCGGGCTGTCTTGCCGCTGGTGTGAATGCGCTTAATGCTTACATTACTCAAGGTCACACGCCTCAGGATTATGTTGATTACGCTACAAATGATGCGGAAGGCATTGTGCGCCCTGATTTATTGCTTTCGTTAAGCCAGCGGCTGAACAGTGTAAGCGCAGATTTGGAAAGGCGGGGACTGGTCATCTTAAAAGATGAAAATGGCAAATACGTAAGCCGCGGCTGGCGCAACATCAAAATCAATGGGGAGAACATAAAACCCCTGCTTGCATCAGGTGTGCGCGAGCAAAAGAATGTGCGCGTTATAAACCATCTGAATATCACCGATTTGGAAACGGTTTTTGATGCTGACGGAAAAAGGCGCGCTGTGGGAGCCTTTGGTTTTGATGTAAACGATGGAAGTTTTTATCACATAAAAGCCCGTGCCATTCTAATGGCGACAGGTGGAGCGGCGGGATTGTATCGTCCGAATAATCCTGGCTTTTCGCGCCACAAAATGTGGTATTCACCCTTTAATACCGGTGCGGGTTATGCCATGGGCTTGCTTGCGGGCGCAGAGATGACAAGTTTTGAGATGCGTTTTATTGCCCTGCGCTGTAAGGATACGATTGCACCTACGGGAACAATCGCACAGGGAGTAGGTGCAAAACAGGTGAATGCAAATGGCGATGTGTATGAGACGAAATATGGCATAAAGACAAGTGAACGCTGCTGGGGTACGGTGGAAGAAAATCGTGCCGGACGGGGGCCCTGCTATCTTGCCACCAAGGGGCTTAGTAGGGAAGCGGAGCAAGACTTGTACAAGGCCTATCTGAACATGGCTCCCAGCCAGACACTTACATGGCTTGAAAAGGGGATTGGTCCTGCGGATGAAAATGTTGAGGTGGAAGGTACAGAACCCTATATTGTAGGCGGTCATACGGCGAGTGGTTTTTGGGTGGATAATGGACGTGCAAGTACGGTGCGCGGGCTTTTTGCTTCTGGTGATGTTGCTGGCGGTGCGCCACAAAAATATGTGACAGGAGCCCTTGCCGAAGGTGAAATTGCCGCGGAAAGCATTGTGGCATTTTTGGCAGAGGCAGGAGCAAATAGTTTGCCAGATGCCAGTGATTCAGCTGCGTGCACAAATATATATGCCGAGTATAAATCACATTTTCGGATGGAAAAGCATAAGGACGGGCAGATATCCTTTTCCGCAGAGCAATTGGAAGAATCCATGCAGAAAATCATGGACGAATATGCCGGCGGCATTTCAACGGGCTATCGCTACAATGAAAGTCGCCTTGTTGTAGCAGCGGAAAAAATCCGCGAACTGCAAGGACTTGTTCCGAGGATTCCCGCATCTTGTGCAGATGACCTTTTGCGTATTTACGAGTTGCGGGAACGGCTGATTGTCTGTCAGGCACTGATTGCCCATATGCGGGAGCGAAAGGAAACACGGTGGCACAGTTTTGGTGAGCATGCTGACTATCCCCAGAAGACAGAGGATGGCTTGTGCTATATCAATTCTGTGTATAAAGATGGCGACGTGCAGATTATTCATCGTCCGCTGGTAAAAAACGGAGAACGCTATGAGCATCAGCATTAATCAGAATGCATGTATCGGGTGCGGTGCATGCGTTGAAGTCTGCCCGGGAAATCTTATCAAGCTGACTTCTGTCACAAAAATGGGTGACAGGGGCAAAGCCTTTATCAAACATGAACGCGATTGCTGGGGATGTACCAGTTGCGTTAAAGCCTGCCCCAAAGAGGCAATCAGTTTTTTCCTCGGTGCGGATATTGGTGGACGAGGTGCACGGCTTACGGTCAAGACAAAGGGCAGTGTCCGCACATGGAGCCTTGCAAAAAACGACGGCAGTGTGCAGGAAATTATTGTTGACGGAAACGCGGCAAATAAGTACTAAAGGAGTGAATTTTGGCAGTATTATCTCATCTTGATGAACTTGAGGCGGAGGCAATCTATATCATCCGCGAAGTGGCGGCAGAATGTGAAAAGCCGGTCATGCTGTATTCAATCGGAAAAGACAGTTCGGTTATGCTGCATCTAGCCTTAAAGGCCTTTTATCCAGAGAAGCCGCCTTTTCCCTTTCTCCATATTGATACGACATGGAAATTCCATGAGATGATTGCCTTTCGCGACCATGTGGCACAGAAATATGGACTGGACATGCTTGTGTACACGAATGAAGAGGGGGCTAAGGCGGGCATCAATCCCTTTGACCACGGTTCTGCCTATACTGACATTATGAAAACACAGGCTTTAAAGCAGGCACTGACTAAATATCAGTTTACGGCAGCATTTGGCGGGGGAAGACGCGATGAAGAAAAATCCCGCGCAAAAGAACGCATTTTTTCTTTCCGTAATGCGGCGCAGGCATGGGATCCCAAAAACCAACGGTCCGAAATGTGGAAACTCTACAATACGCAGATTCATAAAGGTGAAAGCATGCGCGTTTTTCCGCTCTCAAACTGGACTGAAAAAGACATCTGGCAATACATTCGCCGTGAAAATATAGAAATCGTGTCCTTGTATTTTGCCGCAGAAAGACCAGTCATTGAGCGCGATGGTGCAATCATTCTGGTGGACGATGACCGCCTCAAATTGCGCGATGGTGAAAAAATCCTGCATAAGTCAGTGCGGTTCCGTACACTGGGCTGCTATCCGCTTACCGGAGGCGTGTACAGTACGGCAGACACATTGGACGGCATTATTGACGAGACATTGAGTGCCGTAACAAGCGAACGCACCAGCCGTGTGATTGACAAGGATGGCGGCAGTGCCAGCATGGAAAAAAGAAAGCGAGAGGGGTATTTTTAATGAAGACAAGAGAGACACAGGCAGAAAACGGACTTTTAAAATTCATTACATGCGGAAGTGTTGACGATGGGAAGTCAACGCTCATCGGTCATATCCTCTACGATGCAAAATTGCTTTTTACCGACCAGGAACAGGCCCTGGAACTTGATTCAAAAGTGGGCAGCCGAGGTGGAAAAATTGATTATTCACTCCTTCTTGACGGACTGATGGCAGAAAGAGAGCAGGGAATTACGATTGACGTTGCTTATCGCTATTTTTCAACAGAAAAGCGCAGTTTTATCGTGGCAGATACTCCTGGCCACGAAGAGTATACACGCAATATGGCAGTGGGCGCATCGTTTGCTGACCTTGCCATTATTCTGGTGGATGCAGTGCATGGCGTTCTGATTCAAACCCGCCGTCATGCCAGAATCTGTTCGCTCATGGGAATCAAGCATTTTGTCTTTGCCGTCAATAAGATGGATCTGGCGGACTACAGCGAAAAACGCTTTTCCCAAGTGACGGCACAGATTAGCGAGGTTGTCTCCGAACTCAATTTGCAGGATGCGGTGATTATTCCCGTGAGCGCGACCGAAGGCGACAACGTGACAAAAAAAAGTCCTTCCATGCCCTGGTATAAGGGAAAAACGATTCTTTCTCACCTGGAGACTGTTGTTGTTTCAGACAGTGCAGAGGATAAAGGCTTTATCCTTCCCGTGCAGCGTGTGTGCCGCCCCAACCATGATTTCCGTGGCTTTATGGGACAAATTGAATCGGGCAGCGTTAGCCTTGGCGACGAAGTGACTGCGCTTCCCAGCGGAGAACATGCCCGCGTAAAGAAAATTTTGCGTGGTTTTTCTGAGCGGCAAGAAGCAGAGCGTGGTCAGGCGGTGAATATCGTGCTTGACCGCGAAGTGGACGTAAGCCGTGGCTGTGTGTTTGTGCGTGATACCAGCATCCCCATAAGCGATAGTATTACGGCAACCCTGCTTTGGATGGACGATGCACGGCTTGAAAGCGGCAAAAGTTTCTACATCAAAATCGGCACCAAGCAGATTCCCGCAATCGTTACCGCCATCCATTATGCGGTAGACGTAAACACTGGTGAACACAAAAAGAGCGTGAATCTGAGCAAAAACGAAATTGCCAGCGTGGATATTTCCTTTACCGAACCAATTGTCGTGGATGAGTTTAAACGCAATCATACACTGGGTGAATTGATTTTGATAGATCGCATCAGCAATATGACGAGTGCCTGTGGTGTTGTAACTGAAGTTGCAAAGACTGGCGCAGGACGCACTTCTGTTACGGTGGATCCTAGGCGGCGGGCGGCAATAAAGGTGCAGACTCCGCTTGTAGTCGAATTTGTATTGGGAAAAAATGGCGTTACTGAAGAACTTGTTGCCAATGTTGAAAAAAAATTATGTGATGCAGGAAGACACACCTACCGCTATCTTCCTTCTGCAAAAGAAGACTTTGTTTCTGTGGCAGAGCATCTTTTTGCCGCAGGACTGGTTGTGCTTCTTGCGCTGGATGAGCGGCTTGCCTCTGAGGCATCTGGTAATTCATCTGATAAGCCCTGGTGGTATACAGGCTGGCAGAATCACTTTGTACAGGTGAATGTCGATGATATTTCCGACATCCTGCTTTCAAAGACCGCATTTTCTACAGCAGACGGCTATGATTATGCAATATAGTGCAAGAGTCTTGAAAGAAGAATGCCTTATGCTAAAAATCGTGCCGCTCCCAGTGCGTCCAGCATTCGAGCCAGCAAATCCCAGCTCTCTGGCGTAAGGCTGAGCAGATTGTCGTATTCGGTGTGGAAGAGCCGCCATGTTTTTGGCATTTTTTCCACATACTGAAAGTGATAGGGAAGGGCACTGCTGTCAGTGCGGTCTGAGTTCATCACCACTTTTTCAAGGTTCTTGTCCCGCATGAGGCTGCGGGCATAATCGGTGGCTTCGTCTGCGGGCAAAAAGGTGATGGCCACCGCTGGTATGCCACAGGCAAGAAAGCCCGCATTGTCACTGTAGGGCACGGGAAGGGTCATCCAGGACTGGGGGCTTACTTCCCGCAAGAGATTCTGTGTGCGCTCAAAAAGACTTGCAAACTGCTTCTTAAAGGTGCTGTTTACTTTTGCATGTAAGCCCGCCTGGGCAAGAATCGGTACCGTTCCACGCCCACAACTGTCAAATACATATACATCATCTTTTGTAATGCCAAGTTTGCGGAAGAGTTCTGCAAGTCCAAATGCCCCCTGTTCAGTTACACCTTTTTCCCCCAGTTCTTCACCATCGGTAAAGAAAATCCTCACATTGTGTGCGCCACCTCGCAGGGAAAAATCGTGCAGGCGGACTGCAAAATCCGCAATGGCTAAATCGCAGACGCTGTTGTCGTTTGCTCCGGGACTGTTGGGAACACGGTCGTAATGAGTCAGCACTGTTTTTATCTTGAATGTGGGATTGTATGCGCTTTTGGGAAAATGAACGAGTATATGTTTGCGGTCGCCGACTGGCACAAGAGATGTCTGTACGCCACGCTGCAAGAGGTAGTCCTGCAGGAATGCAAGCCTGTCGCAGTTTGGCGCAATATATGCTTCCAGTTCAGACGGAAATCCAGCCATTACCGTAATGAGGCCAGCGGAATGCAGCCGGGAGTATTGGTTGCCCTTTCAAGCACGGCGTATTCTTCCAGCAATTTTTTTTGCGCGCTGGAAAGATGGGTAGGTGTCTGAACGACAATTTTAACGTAGAGGTCACCCTTACCGTTTCTGCCTGAATAGGGAATGCCCTCCCCCTTGATTTTGAGCAGCTTGCCGTTTGTTGTTCCTTCCGGCAGTTTGATTTCAATTTTCTTTCCGTCAAGGGAAGTGACAAAAATGGTCTCGCCCAAAGCCGCCTGTGCAATGGTAACGGGAACGGCACAGAACAAATCCTGACCGTCACGCTCAAAATATTCATGTGGCTCAACATGGAGCACTACAATCAAATCACCCGCAGGACCGCCATTTTTACCTGCATCGCCCTGATGGGGAACGGTAATGCGCCTGCCATCATCTACACCTGCGGGAATGGTAAGCGTCATGCGCTTGCTCTTTTCTTCTACGCCTGCACCATGACAGGTAGAACAGGGCTTGTCAATCATGGTACCTGCACCACGACAGGTTGGACAGGTCTGCTGAACGGCAAAAAATCCTGCACTTCTGCGCACCTGACCTGAACCGCCACAGGTAGAACAAGTCTTGCGTTTTGAGCCTTTTGCCCCGCCGCTACCGTTACAGGCAGAACAAGTTTCATTGTGCTGGAATTTGATTTCGGCTTTTGTGCCGTATACTGCATCTTTGAATGAAATGTTCAAGTCGTAGCGCAGGCTTTGTCCTTGTGCAGGATCCGTTGCGGAACGGGCACGAGAGCGGCCACCGCCAAAGATATTTTCAAAAATATCGCCAAAGCCGCCGCCTCCGCCCATGTTTCCAAAGATGTCGGCAAAATCATTGAAGGCATGGCTATACTGGGCACCGCCTCCGCCACCCATTCCACCCATGCCGTCTAATCCGGCAAAACCGTACTGGTCATAGATTGGTCGCTTCTGATCATCGGACAGAATTTCATAGGCTTCTGTCGCTTCCTTGAATTTTTCTTCCGCTTCCTTGTTGCCGGGATTTCGGTCAGGGTGATACTTTATCGCCAGTTTGCGATATGCTTTTTTGATTTCTTCTTTGTCTGCGCCCTTTTGAATTCCCAGAACTTCGTAATAATCTCGTTTCGCCATTTCTGATTTCACCGTAAAAAATATCGAGTTATCATAGTCGTAACTCACAAAAACAGGCTGTCAGCATGAAGTTCCAGTTTTGGAATCTTCCAGACCTACCGCTGTCCGCACGGTGAGCGTAGTAGGTATTGGACTCGACATCACTCGCCCCGCTCACAGTGCGTCCTGCGTCAGAACTTCGCTTCCCGCCTGTTCTTGAAAATTGGTTGGGCTGTGTACCCAATCTTTTTTATCTGCAAAAAATCTCACGCATTAGTTGTCGTGCACTTCATAGTCTACATCATCGGCCTTGCCTTTGTCAAAGCCTGACTTGTTGGCGGAGTCACCTTCGGCATTGCCTGCGGAAGCACCATCAGCGTTTGCGGCGCCTTCTGCTCCTGTAGCAGCACCTTGGGCACCCTGCTGCTTGTAGACTTCTTCTGCAATCTTGTAAGAAGCGTTTTTCAATGCCTCTGTCTTTGCCTTGATGTCTTCGGTGTCGTTTCCTTCAAGAGCCTTCTTCAATGCGGCTACGGCATCTTCAATCTGCTGCTTGTCGGCTGCGGCAACTTTGTCACCCAGGTCTTTCATGCTCTTTTCAGTTGCATAAATCAGGCTGTCGGCTTCGTTCTTTACATCAATTGCCTCGCGCTGCTTTTTGTCTGCCTCTGCGTTAGCTTCAGCATCCTTAACCATGCGCTCGATTTCCGCGTCGCTCAGACCGCTTGAAGAGGTAATCTGAATGTGCTGTTCCTTGCCAGTTCCCAAGTCCTTTGCAGAAACATGCACAATGCCGTTTGCGTCAATGTCAAAGGTAACCTCAATCTGCGGAACGCCACGGGGAGCGGCCGGAATGCCGACCAGGTCAAAGTTACCCAGTGTACGGTTCTGGCTTGCCATTTCCCGTTCACCCTGCAGGACATGGATGGAAACTGCGGTCTGACCGTCTGCAGCCGTAGAGAAAATCTGGCTCTTTTTGGTCGGAATCGTTGTGTTGCGGGGAATCAGTTTGGTAAAGACACCGCCCATGGTTTCGATACCCAGTGAAAGGGGTGTAACATCCAGCAAGAGAACATCCTTTACGTCACCCTGAAGAACACCGCCTTGAACAGCAGCACCAACAGCAACTGCTTCGTCCGGGTTTACGCCCTTTGAGCCTTCCTTACCGAAGATTTCCTTAACGATTTCCTGCACCTTGGGCATACGGCTTGAACCACCGACCAGAAGCACTTCGTCAATCTTGTCCGCCGTAATTTCAGCGTCAGCCATAGCCTTGCGGCAGGGTTCCTTCGTGCGCTCAAACAAGTCATCGGTCATCTTTTCAAATTCAGCACGGGTCAGAGATTTCTGCAAGTGCTTTGGACCTGTTGCATCAGCCGTGATAAAGGGCAGGTTGATGTCCACGCTTGTCTGGTTTGAAAGAGAAATCTTTGCATTTTCAGCCGCCTCACGCAGACGCTGCATAGCCATTGAGTCCTTGCTCAGGTCAATGCCGGTATCAGCCTTAAAGGCGTCAATCAGCCAGTTTACGATTGCGCGGTCCCAGTCATCGCCGCCAAGGTGGGTATCACCGTTGGTAGACTTAACCTCAAACACGCCGTCAGCAAGTTCAAGGATAGAAATATCGAATGTACCGCCACCCAAGTCGTAGACGGCGATAGTCTTTTCTTTCTGGTCTTTCTTAAAGCCGAATGCAAGTGCGGCTGCTGTCGGTTCGTTAATAATGCGCTTTACGTCCAAGCCTGCAATCTTACCTGCGTCCTTGGTTGCCTGACGCTGAGAGTCGTTAAAGTATGCAGGAACAGTGATGACCGCCTCTGTAACCGGCTGTCCAAGATAGTCTTCCGCGGTTTTCTTCATCTTCTGCAGGATGAAGGCAGAAATTTCCTGAGGGCTGAACTCTTTGTTCTGACCGCCTTCCTGTACTTCAACGCGAACATCCTGACCGTGGTCTTTTACTGTGTAGGGCAGTTTTGTCGCCTCACCCTGCAGTTCACTAAAGCGGTGACCAATCAGACGCTTTACTGAATACACTGTGTTCTTGGGGTTTGTAACCATCTGGTTCTTTGCGGGAAGACCCACAATGCGTTCGCCTTTTGCGGTAAAACCAACGATAGACGGTGTAGTGCGTCCGCCCTCAGAGTTCTGAATGACGACCGGTTCACCATTTTCCATAACGGAAACACAAGAGTTTGTAGTTCCCAAGTCAATACCAATAATCTTTCCCATTTTATTTGTCTCCTATATAGTTTCTCTTTTTTATTCAGCAGGTTTTACCACCATGACTTTTGCGTGGCGGATAACCTTGTCCTTCAGTTTGTAGCCTTTTAAGTACACGGCGGCAAGCTGTTCCTTCTTGACCTTTCCTTCCTGCATACCGATGGCCTCATGAATGTCCGGGTCAAACTCATCGCCTTCCTTGCCGAATGACGACAGGTTGTACTTGTTTTCCAGCATGCTCACCAGATTTTTATTGACCATCTTGATGCCTTCAACGATGGATTTTACGTCAGTTGCCGTGGAAGCTGCTTCAAGAGTGCGGTCAAAGTTGTCCAGACTGTCCAGCAAGTCCTTGAGCAAGTTTGCGTTTCCGTAATCAAAGGCATCCTGCTTTTCCTGCAGCATACGCTTGCGGTAGTTGTCAAAGTCTGCCGCACGGCGCAAAAGCTGGTCTTTCAGGTCAGCATTTTCTTTTTCAAGCGCGGCAATCTTTGCTTCAGGGGTGTCAGCCTTTGTGTCTGCATCCGCTCCATCGCCAGATTCCGCATTTTCGGCAGTCTGTTCAGCCGCTTCTTCGGATTTTGTTTCGTCAGCCGCATCGGCTTCTGCAGAGTCCTGCTCTTTCTGAGTTGCTTCCCCTGCTTCTGTCTTTACGTCTTCCTCTTTTTCTTTTTCCTTCTTAAACATTCCACTGTCCTAAAAAGTTTTCTTTATATAAGTAAAATACTAATGCAAGGGGGATTTCGTCAAGAAAAATAGTAAAAAATATTCATGGAATTTGCAAGAGAAGAAAAACAAAGCCCCAGGGCAAACGCATTCCTAGCAGTAGCGGTATTCTGCACCGTCCGCACCCATAAAAACCCTTACCCTGCTGTTTTCGATAAAAGAGTTTTCAAAAAAGGATTGCAAGTCCATTGCGCCGTAGGAAAGGAGTTCATCGGGATTGTAGTGGAGTTCTACTCGGCTTTCTTCGCCTTCGCCATAACAGCGGGCCAGGGCTCCGTTTAAGCGGACAATGTTGCTGACAAGGTCAAAAAGTTGCGGCTTGTTTTTTTCTTCATATTTAAATGCAAGAAAGGCCAGCTGCATTTTTTCTATTTCAGAATGATGTACGCTTGTCGGATTCCAGTTTGCGTGCAGTGAGCAGTTATTGTGGTTCTGCCACTCGGCAAAGTCCTGAAAAAAACGCGACGGACTCATTTTGAGGGGAGCTAGTACTGGCAAAAACCAAGTCACCGCCCGCCCCAGCGTGTAAAAAGTCTGGCAGGCAAATGCACACTCCTTTGTCATGCGGATGTCCTGGGTAGAGAAGGTTGCGGTCGCTTTTGGCGGGCGGATACAATCGGCTTCCAGTTGGGGAAAGTCAATGTGATTGGGGTAGAGGGAAAGGGCAAAGTCAAGCCTGTCCCGAAAAGCCTTTACGCTGTCTCCGCTTTCGCTCGCAAATGTCAGGGAAAAGCCAAAGACCAGTCCCAGAGTATTGAGCATCTGCGCTCGGCGGGCATAGAATTTTTTGTCAAAGAGGTAGGAGCCAGCCTTGCTCATGCCCTCCAGGGGAATTTCCAGCGAGCAGTACAGATTGCTTGCCGCCTTGGCAATATCCATGTCCAGCAGGGAGGCGTCTATGGGAAGGGTAAGGAACACAGTAGGCGCAGAACGGGAAAAAACCTGCAAAAAGTGAAGCAGTTTACCCTTATGGGAAAGAATGTTTTCATCCTGCAGGGTAAATTCAGTTATTCCCCGTTGGGATAAGGTAGAGAGAGAAGATTCTAGTGCATCAGAGGAAAAATGGATGGTATCCGGCATAGGCGTTATTCCTTGCGGAACTCGAATCTTGTAGGGGCTGTAATATCCGGGCGTCCGCGAACAGCAGTATAGCATAAGCATACCCGCTTGGGCTATGAGGGGTTTTCTTACGAGTGAGCCTTTATGAAGTCATCAAACTGTTTTATGATTTTTTGCTTTAACTCGTTTGCAAATTGAATTGTCTCATTTTCTGCATGACTGGTCTGCATGTATGGAGTTTCCAGAAACAGCTGGTAGGGAAATATGTTCAGTTCGTCAGTCATCTTTTGCAACACATCTACTGAAGGAAAATTCTTTCCGTTTTCAATTGCATTCATATAATTTTGGCTCAGACCAATTTTTTCAGAAAAAGTTAATTGTGAATATCCCGCCTGACTTCTGTAAAACCGTACGTTTTGTATAAAAATCTCTTGTATGTGTGTCATTGTTCCATTATGACAAAAACAATTTTTTTATAATTCAATGTATTACAGTTATAATACCTTTAATCCAGTTGATTTAAAAGTGTAATACAGTTATTATTTATGTAATACAGTTATTTTCAGAGGTGTGATTTGGATAGGTATGCCCTGCTGTGCGGATCGGCTCCAAAAGGCTTTCGTCAAGAAGCATTCGTGAAAAAATACGACTTACTCACAAGGGGTAAAAATGCGTGTGTGCCGGAGCATGTCATCGAATTTCCGTATGGCGTGAATGAACTGTTTCTCGAAGGCGTTTTAAACAGCGTGTTTGAGGAGGTTGCGGACAACGACGGCGAAGTACTTCTGTATTTTTGCACACGGATTGAAGAAGATTTGCACGCACAACTTTCAGGCTCTTGTGTCGCGAATGCTGGTGTTTTTCGGCTTGGGGAAGATGAGATCAGAAAAGATGTCGTTGCCTATTATGAGGAGGAACTTGCAGAAATCATGGGAGTAAAATGTCATGTGGAATATGAATCCTGTGCTGATTTTGTGAGCGAAGAATTGCTTGGCTGGGAGAAAATCAGATAATGGCGGGAGAAGCGATATTCTGCAATCTTACTTTTAACATTCTCCACAAGAGGGACTTGTTTATCAGGGCTGATGATGAGTTGAAATGTATTCTTCCGGTCAATGCCCAGGTTATTGTGCTGGCAAACACGAATGAGCGCTTTCTTCATTTTATAAACAGCAATTATGCAACTTTTGACGGCGAGATTCCTTTGAAAACAGCCCGTGTAAGCAATGCGTATTTTAAGGACGCGGAAAAACTTTCCGGGAGCGAGATTGTGTATGATTTTGCGCAATTTGCAAAAGAAAATGATTTGAAACTGTTTTTTTTGGGCGGCAAGGCGGATTCAAATGCAGAGGCCGTTTTGAACATTCGTAATGCCTATGGCGTTAAAATTGACGGTTTTTCACCCGATTTTGAAGAGTATCCATTCTCCGAGAAGTTTGTACTTTCATGTCGCGAAAAAATAAGAGCGTTTAAGCCTGACATTCTCTTTGTAGGTTTTGGCGCACCCAAGCAGGAATACTTCATCGAAGACAATTTTGATTTTCTGAAATCCTGCGGCGTAAAATATGCCTTGGGAAGCGGCGGAACTTTTGAGTTCGTGTCGGGAAAAATTGTCCGCGCTCCCCGTTGGATTCAAAGGGCAGGACTTGAAAGCCTTTTCCGCTTCTGCAAGGAAATCAGCTGGATGCGTTTCAGGCGGATTTTGTATTCATGTAAGTTTTATCGGTATGTAAAACACGCTCCTGATTTCTAAGGGGTTGGGTGACGGGAGAACAGATGAAATCAAATTTTGCGGCAGAAAAATCAATTAAAACAAGTGCAGTTCTCAATATGATAAAAACGGTAATGGGAGTGATTTTTCCGCTGATTACGTTTCCGTATGCTTCAAGGATTCTGCAGCCTGCGGGTTTAGGAAAAATTACTTTTGCTAACGCTGTTGTCAGCTATTTTTCGATGATTGCTGCCCTCGGAATCAACATGTATGGAGTCAGAGAAGTCGCAAAACTGCGCAATGACAGGGCTGCCCTTACAAAATTTACAAAGGAAATCTTTACAATAAATATGATTTCGACAATGGCAGCCTGTATCCTTCTTGGGCTGGCAATTCTATTTCTTCCGCACTTTGCAGAATATCGCAATCTTTTGATTGTCTGCGGAACGGCAATGCTCTTTATACCTGTCGGAATGGATTGGCTTTATACAGGACTGGAGGAATTTGCTTATATAGTGCTGCGTTCCCTTGCATTTCAAGTTATCAGTTTGATTTTACTTTTTATTTTTGTCAGGACAAAAGATGATTATCTAAAATATGCGGCGGTGGGAGTTATCTCATCTGTTGGAATAAATGTGTGTAATTTTATTCATGCACGTAAATTCATTTTATTCAATATGAAAACGGACAGGGAGCTGCGTAGTCACCTAAGGCCAATTTTCACACTTTTTTTTATGAGCGTTGCCGTAAGTATTTATACGGTTTTGGACACAACAATGCTGGGTTTTATTGCAGGTGATGAGCAGGTCGGTCTGTATACCGCGGCGACAAGACTTAACAGAGTTGTCGTTTCAGTAATCAGTGCTGCTACAGCAGTTCTTCTCCCCCGGCTGTCTTTCTATATTTCACAAAATAACAGCCGCCAGTTTTTTGAACTTTCAGAAAAGGGGCTGAATTTAATTATTCTTCTTTCGCTTCCTTGTGCTGTTGGCTTAAGTCTTATAGCGCGTCCTGTAATTTTCCTTTTGTGCGGCAGCCAGTATGAGGCGGCAGTTCCCATAATGAAAATTATGAACCCGATAATTGTCGCAATTTCGTTGAGCGGACTTATTGGCGTTCAAATATTTATTCCTTTAGGAAAAGAAAAAGTGACATTTTTTTCTGTTGTATTAGGAGCGATGATTAACTTCTGCCTGAACATCATTTTTATTCCTCGACGAGGTGCTCTTGGGGCTGGCATTGCAACAGTTTGTGCAGAGTGCTTTGTAAGTTTCTTTCAGTTTGCCTATGCGCATACCTATTTTGACTTAAAAAAAATTCTAATTCATGCGGTTCAGTGCCTTGCATCCTGCGGCATACTGTTTTTCTGCGTTCAGTTACTGGTGAATATAGAAATGCCTGTGCCTATCATGCTTTTTATTTCCATTATGCTTGGTTCCGCCTCATATTTTTTTGGACTTGCTTTGCTGGGAAACCAATTTTTTTTATCCCTGTTAAAGGAGTTTTTTAAAAGATGAAGTATGATTATCTTGTTGTCGGCTCTGGTTTGTACGGTGCGACTTTTGCATATTTGGCAGGACGGAAAGGAAAGAAGTGCCTTGTCATCGACAGGCGTCCTTGTCTAGGCGGAAATATATATTGTGAAGATGTTGATGGAATTCATGTTCACAAATATGGAGCCCATATTTTTCATACGTCGAATAAACGCGTATGGGATTTTGTAAATTCCTTTGTTCCTTTCAATCACTATATAAACTGTCCCGTCGCCGACTACCGGGGAAAACTATACAATCTCCCCTTTAATATGAATACATTCTATGCATTGTGGGGATGCAGGACACCTGCTGAGGCAGCAGCAAAAATAGAAGAACAGAAAATGCAGGCGCTCGCAGCTTTAAACGGACGCACGCCCGCAAATCTGGAAGAACAGGCCTTGTTTTTGGTTGGGCATGACATCTACGAAAAATTGATTAAAGGCTACACTGAAAAGCAGTGGGGGCGAAAATGTGCTGATCTGCCGCCATTTATTATCAGGCGACTGCCGGTCCGTCTGACATTCGACAATAACTATTTTAATGATACATATCAGGGAATACCGGCTGGCGGTTATAACAGACTGACGGAGGGGTTGCTTGCGGGTATTGAGGTGATGACGGATACTGATTTTTTTGCAGATCGGGCGCACTGGGAAAGCATCGCCGAAAAAATCGTGTTCACCGGCAGAATTGATGAATTTTACGGGTATCGCTTTGGAAAACTTGCCTACCGCTCTGTTCGATTTGAGACAGAAAAACTACATGAGCAGAACCATCAGGGAAACGCAGTGATAAACTATACGGATGCCGCCGTGCCATACACACGAATCATCGAGCACAAGCATTTTGAACCTGAAAATCCTGCATATCAGAAGCATGTCACGGTCATCAGCAGGGAGTATTCGACAGAGTGGAAGGACGGAATGGAGCCTTTCTATCCCGTGAACGATGAGAAAAATTCCGCGCTCTACAAAAAATACGCCGCGCTCGCCCAAAACGAAAAGAAAGTGATTTTCGGTGGACGGCTTGCGGAATACAAGTACTATGACATGGACGATGTAATTGAAAAGGCGATGAGAGATGCAGAGGAGTACTGAAGTGAAGTTTTTTGTCTATTGCCCCAGTGGTGTAGTTACCGGAGGTGCGGAATTACTGCATCAGTTTGTCAGCGTTCTAAATGATTTTGGCTATAATGCCTTTATAGTTTATTATGGCGAATCGTCTAGGTCAATTCCTTCTGCGTACGAGAAGTATAATCTTCATCTATCTGAAGAAATTGAAGATGCGGAAGATAATGTTGTTGTTTTATATGAGGGGTATTTTTTGCCTTTGTCATTTATAGAGAATGCAAAAATTGTCCTATGGTGGCTTTCTGTTGATAATTTCTATTATTGCCAGTCCGACAGTATTTCGCTTTTTGACTTGTATAAATTTAACAAGAAATTATTTCTCAAAGAGCTTGTCAAGTTTTTTTTGAGAAGAAGAAATCCACATATTTTTTCTTTAAAAGACTTGGTAAATGATAAAAGAATTGTGTTTAATGCATATCAATCAGAATACGCAAAGTCATTTCTGGTGCAACATAATTTTAAGAATTTACATTCCTTAAAGGACTACATCAATGATGATTTTTTTTACAATGATAAAACAAATATAAAAAAAGAGAATTGTATTGTTTATAATCCGAAAAAAGGTTATCAATTCACGAAAAAACTAATTTCCAAAAGTCCATATTTAAATTGGATTCCAATCGAAAAAATGACCAGAGACCAGGTAAAAGATCTTTTGCGTAGAGCGAAGATTTATGTTGATTTTGGATATCATCCGGGCAAGGATAGAATCCCGCGAGAGGCTGCTATGAGTGGATGTTGTGTTATTACGGGGAAACAGGGTTCTGCTGGTGTTTATGAAGATATCCCAATTGATGAGCAAAAATATAAGTTTGCACAGAAACGAAGAAATATAAAGGAAATTCTCAAAGCAATATCTGAGATTTTAAAAAACTATGAGTATGTTGTAGAAGACTTTTCTTTTTATCGCAAAAAAATTGCATCTGAAAAGAAAGAGTTTATTGAAGATTGTAAAAGTCTTGCATATTTCTTTACAAAAAAAATTGAAAAATCGTAATGGAGAAGTGACTTGGGATTTCGAACTAATATCAGACTTTCTGTATTGAAGAAAAAATTCAGGAGAATGAACACGCATAACGCTATGAAACTTTTGAGCCTTTGCAATCCCTCAAAGATTGTTGTAGGAAAAAGAAGTTATGGTGAAATCAATGTAATCGATTCGTCTTCATCCAATAACAAGTTGTACATTGGCAGTTATTGCTCGGTCGCCCAAAATGTTCGCTTTTTATTAGGGGGTGAACACTGCACAAATACAATTTCGACTTATCCCTTTAAGGTTCGTTCTTTTGGCTGGCAGCAAGAAGCTGGCTGTAAAGGCGATATAGTCATACACGATGATGTATGGTTATGCGAAGGTGTCATTATTTGTAGTGGTGTTACCATTGGCCAAGGAGCAGTGGTTGCGGCAGGGGCTGTTGTAACTAAATCTGTTGAACCGTATGCAGTGGTGGGTGGAAATCCCGCACGATTCATAAAATGGAGATTTGATGAAAAACTTAGGATGGAACTTTGCAATATAAATATTGAAAAATTATTTGATAGTTTTACTTGTTCTGATATTAGCGATATTTACTCTCCCTTAGATGAAAGATTGCTTCTACGGTTGAGCAAACGACTTGGGGAGATGCAAAAATAATGACAGGACTTTTTTCACCCACCGTAATAGGATTTTCACCAGAATTCTCTCTGTACCTGTTTACTTTTCTTATTTCGTTTGTTGGTTTTATGATTTCAATGATTTTTCCATTTGATTATTATTTATTTTCCTTTGTCGTGTTGTTGATTTTTTTTACATTCTTATTTATTTCAAAGGAAATTTATTCCCTGAAACCTGCTCATATTGCAACATTTCTGGCCTTTTTCTCATTTCACATAAATTATCTGGTTACAGGTAAATTGTATCACTATGACCTGTGCATTTTCAATCTTTCTGCGTTCTACATTACAATGTGCATATATGCCCTTCTGCTTGGTTTTTATATGACGAAAGAAAGGTGCAGTAAAATAAAATTTGATGTATTCGGCTATTATCCATCGCGCGCCATAATTCTTTTGCTCGGTCTTTTTTCTATTGCAGTTACGCTCTTTTTCAATGTTATCGGATATAAAACAACTCATACTGCGGTCGCTGAAAAATCGATTTTTATTTTTGATTTGCTGATTTTTATAAAAAACAGCCTGAATAGTATTTTGTATTTTGATTTGTTTTTTCATTTGCTCCATAAAAAGAGGGTGAAGTATCAAATCATAGAATTTTTGCTGGTATTTATAAATATTTTCTTCGGGCTTACTTCCGGCTCTCGGGGAGCTGTGCTAATCGGTTTGTTTATTGTTCCCTATCTCTATATTCTTATCAAAAGACAAATCCCATTCAAAATGATTGCTTTTGCCTTGCTCTTTCTTGTTTTTATTATTCCTGTTTCTCTCGCCTATAGGGAGTCTTCACTATTTTCCACAGTTTCAAATCGAAGTATTTCATCAAAAATCCCCGCCATACTGAATGCTTTGAAATCAATAGAGATTAACGGAACAGTCATTGCCTTTGCCTTTGCTTATATTTTCGGCCGCTTTTCCCGTCTTGAGCAAAGTCTTAGAATCATTGACTGGTCTCCTGCAAAAACGCCCTATATGTACGGAAGAACGATTTTTCCGCACATTCTAATCTCTCTTGTTCCAACGGCATTGTACCCTGACAGACCCCTTTCAAATATCGGAAAATGGTTTGGAGTGACCTACGCCTTTACGGAGCCAAAAAATCCCGTTTTTATCACTGCCGGCATTTTTAATGAACTCTACATTAACTTCTCTGTTTTTGGCCTTTTCGGCTGCTTCCTTGGCGGGCTGATAATGAAAAAAATATATTCTTTTTGGAAATACCATAAAGATTCGTTGTTTGTAAATTTATTTTATTTTTCCTTTTGGAATGGATTATGTTTTTGGCTCAATGAAGCTTACATTGTTTCTGGAATTCTGGATTTTGTAAAATCAACGATAATACTGTTTTTTGTTTTTATCTGCATCTATTTTATTGACGGAAATAAAAAGCGTCTGTGCTGGGAGGAAAAGCCTTGGAAAAATTAAATATCATCATGGTTAACTATAACGGCTCTGCGGATACTCTGCACTGTCTGGAATCTTTGAGAAAAAGCAATAATGACTATTTTTCAATCCGCATAATTCTTATTGATAATAATTCTGAGCATGAAGACACGAAAAAAATCGAATCATATCTGAGTGAAGCCCCTTTTCATAATCTTTGCGTGCACTTCATTAAAAACAGCAGGAACGTGGGATTTGCCGCCGCAAACAATATCGGCCTTGCCTTTCTTAAAAAAAATAATTTTTATTCAGGATACATCTGGTTTTTAAATAACGACACTGAAATTTCTGGCGCTTTGCTGCAAAAAATGAAGGACACCTTGCCTGCAGAAAATCAGGCCTTATACTTTGAAATGCGGAACTTTCAAAATACATTTTATAACAATGGCTTAAATTATATAAGTTTGCTGACAGGCCGATACAGTGAGACTGAAAAAAAGAAGTACGTTCCATATATCTGCGGCGCTTCTATTTATGTAAAAGCCACTGAAAGACTGCCGTTATGGAATGAAGCGTTTTTCCTTTATTTTGAGGATGCAGATTATTCAATCCAATTACGGAAATTGAAATTCTCATTCGTACAGTTACAAGATGCCTTTTACAGGCATAAAATCAGCGCATCCTCCGGTAAAAATCAAAAGGCAGTGATTTACCGTCTTGAAAGTCAAATAAAATTTATGCGTACTCACGGAAAAAACTATCTTGTGTATGTTATTTTGAAAAGCCTTTATCTGATGAGCAGGTTTAGATTCTCGGAGTTGAAAGTTCTGCTGAACAAAGGGGGAATGCTCCTGCATGACCGCAATTCGCACTAAAGTTTCAAGCGATGCGGATTTTTTTGCGGGAGCAATATATCATGATATATGTTGATTTGACAGGTTTATGTGACCGTAAATGGACGGGTGTCGAAAAATATGCCGATACTCTTTTTTCGATGCTGATCAGGCGATTTGGCGTACAAAATGTAGTCGGATTAAAAGTAGGACTGAAAAGTGAAGAAGGATCCCTTTTTCTGGGTAAGAACCGCGGACGGATTGTTACTGAGTATTTTTATTTGCCTAGGTTTATAAAGCAACATCCGCAGGATACCGTAATTTTTCCTGTTTTTCCTCCTTCAGAGCGTTGCTGGCGTTATTCAAAAAAACTGATTCCAGTAATTCATGATGCAGTTCCCTGGAAATTTCAGCATACGCTTTCTCTAAAAGCAAGGCTTGTTATTGTTCCGCGTATGAAAAAAGCACTCAAGTCTGCGAAAAAAATTATTACGGTATCAGAAACTGCAAAAAAGGAACTTACCGCCTTAAATCCTACTGCTGATGTCGTTGTGATTTACAATGCATTTGGATTGGTACAAAAAAAAGATATATTTGACCGCCTGAAAATCGAAAAAAAACAGTACCTGCTCTCTGTATCGACACTTGAGCCACGAAAGAATTTTCCCTATCTGCTAAAAGTTGCTGACATTTTATTTGATTTTTTTCCTGATGTGAAGCTTGTTATTGTCGGCAGGATTGGCTGGGGAAAAATTTCCTATGTTCCCCGCCATAAGGATAACTTTGTGTTTACAGGCTATATATCAGACGAAGACTTGCAGCGTTTGTATCGTGAGGCAAAACTGTTTGTAACACTTCCGATTGACGAAGGATTTGGACGCACCCCCGTAGAGGCCGCTCTGCACAAGATACCTGTTGCGGTTAGTGACATTCCTATCTTTCATGAAGTGCTTGGCGTTGAATGTTTTTATCTGCCGCTTGGTGATGAAAGAAAATGTGCCTTCCTGCTGGAAAAGTACCTGCGGTGCAAATCCTTAAAAACGCCGAAACTCAGTTTTTTTGACCGTTTCTCTGTAGATGTGGTATCAGAACAGATTCCTGATGATTTATTTGTCTTTTAATGCAGGAAATTAAATGACGATGAATACTTTACTGTATACTTTCTTGCAAATGCACACGTGGCTCCTAGAGCAGCGCGATTCCTGCTTCAGCGCACTGCTTTTTCATGTCCTCCGGCCAGACGCTCACCTGCGTTTCGCCGATGTGGGCCTTGCGCAAAAAGAACATACAGAGACGGCTCTGTCCGATTCCGCCGCCCATGGTCAGGGAAAGTTTTCCGTTTAAGAGCATGGAATGGAAGGTGAGTTTTGCGCGCTCCGGGCAGCCTCTTTCCTGCAACTGCGCCTTCAGGGATTCCGGCGTAACGCGGATTCCCATGGAAGAAAGTTCGTAGGCGCACTGCAGGACGGGATTCCAGACCAAGAGGTCGCCGTTCAAGCCGCGGTGTCCGTCGCCAGTTTCGCTAATCCAGTCATCATAGTCAGGAGCGCGCCCGTCGTGAATGGAGCCGTCGGGAAGTTTTCCGCCAATGCCAATCAAAAAGACTGCGCCATACTGCTGGCAGATTTTGTTCTCCCGCTCTTTTGGCGTAAGGTCGGGATATTCTCTCTGCAAGTCGTCTGCAAACACAAAAGTAATTTTTTGCGGCAGAAAAGGCTTGATGTTTTCGTAGTGGTCGTAGATGTAGAATTCAAGACGTTTCAGGCAGCGGTAGATTTTTTCTACAATTTCCTTTAAGTGCATCACGGTGCGGTCGTTTTCATCAATGCACATTTCCCAGTCCCACTGGTCCACGTAGAGCGAATGGGTATTGTCCAGTTCCTCATCGGGACGGATTGCGTTCATGTCCGTGTAAATGCCGAAGTCAGGCATCAATTTTAATTCGCTTACCTTTACGCGCTTCCACTTTGCCAGAGACTGCACTATTTCCAGTTTCTGACCGCCCATGTCCTTAACGTTAAAATTCACAGGAACTTCTACACCGTTCAAATCATCGTTCAGCCCTGTTCCCGCAGGCAGAAAAAGCGGAGCTGTTACACGACGCAAATTAAGTTCCGTTGCCAGCGCAGTCTGAAAAAAATCCTTAATCATTACGATGGCATGTTCTGTTTCTTTGGTGTTCAAAATCGGCTGGTAATCAGCAGGAATGTAGAGTTTAGACATAAAATCCTCTTTCGGACGGAGCGTAGAGTCAGCGTCACAGCACATTCAGTGTATCACTCAGCAGGCTTTTCGTCTATATGATTTTTTTTCGGCGGGGGAAAAGTCCCCCTCGCTCCCAAGCCAAGTCGCTTCATGAATCGCCCCTGCAAGCAGTGACGATTCTCTCCGCTTTGTTGTCTTGTCCGCTACCCCCTTTCCTAAGGGGCATCTTTATCGCTTTTCAGCCCCTTAAAATCCTGCGAAATTCTGCAATCATCGGCATATGTATGCTATAATCACTCTATGACGCAGAAAAGCGTGTCAAAATAAACGGCACCAAATTCATAGACGGCTATATTTCTGACACAAAAGTCGCCATAGAGCAGAAAAGTGCTAAAATCGACTTGGACAAAGCGGAAAAGCAAAGGGACGGCGAAGAACTTACCCCCTTCGGTCAGGCAAAGCGATACAATGACAACCTTCCCTTTTCCCAGAAAGCACGGTGGATTGTCGTTTTCCAATTTTACGGAATTCCGCATGTGCGACATGGAAAAAAACAGAGCCTGAAAAAGACTTTGAGTCCACCCTGAACCCGAAGACACGGCGTAAGGGCGGAATGCACAACACCAGCATAGAGAACATCCACAAGGTGATTGACCCGCTTTTTATGGACGATTTGAAGGCAGCGTTTGACTCAATCTGCGGAATCCGTCAAAAAGATGTTTCGGCTACGCCTCAACATGACGCTGGCATTTTCTGTACAAGTGAACAGGCCGCCAAAATCGAAAAGACAGCCCTTGCCATTTTGGATGCCCGTGCAAAATACTCCGACTCATCCCTCGCCGACCTCTACGACGAAACACTCATGCCTCTGGACTTGCGCAAGGCCCACCGGGAGAACGACAAGGCAGTGATGGCGGCGTACGGTTTCAAGCAGGGAATGACGGAAAGTGAAATTGTGGCGGAACTTTTCAAGCTGTACGAGAATTTGACAAAAGCCCAGTAGTATTGTATATTAAAAAAAACGGGGATGCCTGCAAAAGAGCGACCGTCTCCGTAAAGCTTATTATACAAGCCCGTCTAGAGTTTGGTCACAGGAGGCGGGCTTTTTTATGCTCTTAAAATTATCCTTTTTCTGTGCTATACTCTCCGTATGGCACAGAAAAAACGAAAATCAAAGAAGCAGACAAGCGACACCAAAATCACCATCATTTTTGTTATCGTTATCATCATCAGTGTCCTTGCCCTTGCGGGCATCTGGTGCTACACTCATCAGCCAGAAGTGCGCGTCTGGCTTTTCCAGGCCTCTCAGAGGGCGGAGCAATTTAAGGAGGAACTTGCTTCTGACGGTCAGCAGCAGGAAAAAGCCCAGCATCCGTCGGATGATTCTTTACCTGCAAAAGATGCATCTGACGGAGGAGAAGACCAAAGCCTGCTTTCCACTGCTGTACCGCCGGCTTCCGACGGACTTATCCTCTTGCCCAGTAACCTTGCCTTTCCCCGCTGTGCCGCCCGTGAACACGCTCCCGACCATGAACTGCGTCATTTTACCGACTACGACATCTGCTATCGCGAAAGCTACGAGCAGGCGGAATGGTCAGCCTATCAGCTGGAGCGCAGCGAACTGGTCAAAAATGCCTCCCGCTCAGATGACTTCCGCCAGGATCCGAATATTTCCACCGGCTCAGCCACCCTGGCAGACTACCGTAAATCCGGCTATGACCGTGGTCATTTAGCCCCCGCCGCAGATTTTGCCTACAGTCAGGATGCCATGAGCGAAACCTTTTACATGAGCAACATGACTGCCCAGGCTCCTCAGTTTAACCGGGGCATCTGGAAGGATTTGGAAGAAGATGTACGCTCCTGGGCACGGAAATACGGACGCGCCTACGTAATCTGCGGTCCCATCCTTGACGAAGATGCCGCCGCTTACGCTACTATTGGAACAAATAAAGTGGTCATTCCCCGCTATTTCTACAAAATCGTTTTGCTGCCTGTCTACACAGATGAATCCGATTTTGCCACTCCCGATGACTGCTCCGGTCTTGTCGCCCGCGCCTACATCATTCCCAATAAAAAATGCGATGACGGCTACGAGTCCTACCGCGTCACTATAAACGAAATCGAATCCCGCACGGGAATTGACTTTTTCTATTTATTGGATGATACAGTAGAAGAAAAAATTGAGTCAGCGGTACAGGATTAATCGTAGTGGAAGGAATCCACAGATGAGACACAGATAATAAAAAAACTCCCGTAGCGATACGGGAGCCTTTTAAAGCCGTAAATGCTTATGCGCGTTTCAGGTGGATTGCAAAACCGCCCACTTCCTTGTCAAGGTAGACAACCTTGAGGGGAGAAACTTCGGGCTTGCCCATCCATTTTTCTGTGCCTGCGACCGGCTTGAATCCGAACTGCTTCAGGTATGCCAGAGCGCGTTCTACGTTGTTGCAGACCATAGAGATATGGCCGTGGGTTCCGCGACCGTCCTGCTTCATAATTTCCACCTGATCTGAGGCGAAGATTGAAGAGTTGCCGACCTTTGCGGCAAAACCAAAGGGTGAGAAGCCTTCTGCAATTGCTGTAGCATCATCGGGGTTCTTTGCGTTGATGCCCATGTGGTCGATGTGGAAGCCGTGCATTGCCTTTACAGCGTCCTTACAAATCTGAGTGATTTCATCCCACTTGCAGCCCTCAATCAAAGGCTTCTTTACCATCCAGGTGCCACCCATACAGAGAATGTTCTTGCGCTTTGCGTATTCACCAACGTTTTCTGTGGTAACGCCACCAGTCGGCATAAAGCAGCACTGGGGGAAGGGACCGCCAAAGTCATCGATGATTTTGTAGCCGCCCTTGCGTTCTGCGGGGAAGAGTTTGAGGTAGGTAAGACCCTTGTTGATACAAGCGGTGATTTCTGACGGATTAGAGATGCCGGGCATGGTGGGAATCTTGTTCTTGATACACCAGTCAACAACGTCGGGGTTATATCCCGGACTGACGATGAATTTTGCACCTGCTTTTACAGCCTTTTCTGCCTGTTCAACATTCAGAACGGTACCTGCGCCAACGAGCATGTCGGGTTCTGCTTTAATCATTGCTTCAATCGCTTCTGCTGCACATGCTGTGCGGAATGTTACTTCAGAAGCCGGAAGTCCGCCCTTTACCAGAGCGTGTGCCAAATCAGCCGCCTTAGAAGCGTCCTCGATTGCGACAACAGGAATAATACCGATGTCTCTGAACTGTTCATAAACCTTTTCCATTTGGGTTCTCCTATACATCCTGGCATTCTTGCCAAGTGGATTTTAACGATTTAGATTGCGACTATTATACTCCACTTTCAGAAAAATGTATAGCGAAAAAATGAGCCAGTGCCTCAGCAAAGACCTTGTGGGAGGCGGAAGTAAAGTGGCAGCCGTCAAAATCCAAGTCATGCACATACTTGTTGGTGTCAAAGAGGGGAATCTTTCTCTTTTCTGCCAGTTCGGCTACTTCTTCTGCGCAGCGTTTTGAATCTTCGATGGCAACTGCCGGGTCAAAGTCAGGGTCATTTTTCAGTCCATCTTGCAGAATGACGGCAGGAGCAAGGAAAATCTCTGCATTTGGGGCAAAGGTATGGGTTACAGTGATGAGGGCATCGATATTTTTTGCCGTGTCGCCTTTTTTCCAGTCATTACTCTTTTTTAAGTCGTTTGTGCCCAGCATGATGAAGACGGCATCCACAGGCAGGCTTGCAAAGAGCACGGAAGGATATACTGTCTGGGCATCCACCAAGGCTCTGTCCGCAAATTTTGCTTTGCTCTCACAGCCACAAAGCCCGAATTCAATAATCCTGTATGCGTCTCCTCCTTTTTTCTGAAGCAGGGAAGTCCACCGTATGTCTTCATCGTAACGGGTAAGGACCTCCTTTCCCGGAATGTAGCCCCAGGTATTTGAGTCTCCAAAACACAGTATTCTTTTTGCAGCCATATTTCCTCCGTAAAGAATCTCAGTGGCGTTTACTCACCGCGACCTTCTGTATGAAGCAAGTATAATATATCCATAATTCACAGTCAATTACTGGGAAATTATTTCTTTGATAGCAAGAATCTACCGTTTTTCTATGAATTTTGTGCAGGGCAAACGCATTATAGATATCGAGCTTGCATATCGCCTTTTTGCTGAATTTCCTCCCTTCCTCCAGCCGATACACATGGCGAGCGCAT
>ERZ842401.415-NODE-415-length-61349-cov-31.270092_pt1 | contig 61349 bp, 44 predicted proteins | sample MGYA00521270_ERZ842401 | MGnify/ENA primary metagenome ERZ842401 (study PRJEB31892, sample SAMEA3878208) | bioreactor metagenome | biome: Moose rumen | place: Sweden | collected 2011-10 | study: EMG produced TPA metagenomics assembly of the PRJEB12797 data set...
AGTAAAAGGAGAAATTTACTTGTCGCATAACGGGTACATCAAATTGGACACCCTATTTCGGAAAAGTCAAAAACGTGATATGAAAGACTAACAAGCCACTAGAGAGCGAGAAGAATGGATATATCTTCGTTAGTTCTTCGATAGTTGTTCGTTAGTTGCTCGATTTTTGAACGAAGAAATGACAAAGAAGTAAGGATGAAATAACAAATAAATATTGAGCCTGATACCTGTCTGGTATGGCTCTAGTACAAAAGAAGAAGTTATGAAGATAAAACAACCATCTATTCCGAAGAGGCACTGGAAGCTGCTGCCAAGAGCTATGGCGGGTTGAAATGATGCCATTTTGCCCTTAAGGAGAATGAATTTCGTGTTGTTCTGTAACTTTTTTGGCGATTCTTGAGTCTTTTTCGGAAATGTTTTGTAATTTTACGGCCAAATTGTTGATATATATATGAGTAAGAAATATCAAGGTAATTAATATCTTCAATCAAAAAGAGTGTCTATATGAAAAAAGCAACCATTTCCATCTTCGTATCTGGAACCAAACGCCTGAAAGAACAGAGAATGAGTTTGAAGGTGCTGGCGAACGATATGAATGGCGAATACAGGAAGAACGGTGTCGATATTATCCTAAATATGTACTCCTACTTGAATTTTGGTACAGATGAGGGTAGCGGTACGCTGACTCATCAGTTATTGCAGGGTAGGAGGCCAGTGTCATGAATAAATCTCAATCTTCAATAAAACTTACATTTGACAGGCTGCTGTCAAAAAGCCTTCTCAGGCAGTTTGCTATTCTTGGCGTGGTGCTTGTTGTGGCACTGGGGCTTTCTTACCTGATGCTCTCATGTTCTGGGGCAGATTGGGAGAAGTTCTGTGATGAAAGAGAACTCAACAAGTGGCTGTTGCCCGTCTATTTACTGATTGATTCCAATGCGCTGAACTGCCTTTATATGGGTGACAAGACGGACAGTTTCCAAGCCGTAAACGGGTGGATGCTGATAGCCAGTAGCATCATCTTCCTGTTTGGTGCTTTTGTGTTCAACGGCATTATCATCGGTATTATCACCAACTCCATTGAGCAGCGGGTGAGGAATCACAAGGAGGGGCACATCCACTATTTGAAGTCGGGCCATTATGTCATTATGGGCTACGACGAGATGGTGCCGTCGTTCATTTCGCATGTTTTCGAGAAGGACAAGGATGCGTATATCCTGATTCTCACGGCTAAAGAGACCGAGGGCGTCAGGGAGTTGCTGCTGAAGTCGTTCAGCGAAAAGCAGATGGAGCGGGTCATCATTAACTATGGTCATAGGGTATCGACAGAGGCGTTTGGGAATATTCGTTTGGAGGCTGCAGAAGAGGTGTTTGTGGTGGGTAATCATTCGAATGCGGCCCACGATGCCATCAACGTGGAGTGTGTGGACAGCATTTGCCGCTATCTGGAGGGGAAGCCTCAGAGCCCTGTCCGGATTACGTGTGTGTTTAAGGATCTGGACACCTACGCCGCCTTCAAGACCTCAGAGATATTCAACAACGTAAAGAGACTCGGTATAGAATTTATTCCCTATAACTTCTATACCGGCTGGGCCAAGCAGGTGTTTGTCAAACGGCTTTACAGGGACTTTGACAATCCCGGCACCGAGTACAGATATCCATTGGTCTATGGAAAAGGCATCAAGCCCGACGATGACAAGTATGTCCATCTGGTGTTTGTGGGTACCACCAACTTTGCCGTGGCCTTTGCGATGGAGGCAGCACATGTGTTGCATTTCCCGAATGCTGACAAGGCAAAGACGCGCATCACCTTTATCGATGTGAATGCTGACAAAGAGAAGGACGAGTTCATTACGCGCAACCGCCATTTCTTTGAGGTGCAGCCCTATTGGTATTCCGACTTGACGACTGCAAAGGTTGACAGCGAGGTTAAAAAGCCCAACGACGAGTATGTGCTTTTCGCCGGTGACGATCGGGCATTTCTTGACGTGGAATTCGAGTTCATTAAAGGCGACGTGTTCTCCAAGCAAGTACAGGACTTGATTAGTGGTTGGGCCCAAGAGCACAAAGATGAAAAGCAGTGTCTCTCCATTTTCCTTGCTCTGTCAGACCAGCGTCAGAATTTCGTCATGGGTATGAATATGCCTGACGAGGTATATGCCAACGAAGTGCCTGTGTTTATCCGGCAGAACCGTTCCGACAATTTCGTGACGAACCTTAGGAATGCCGACACACGTGAGAAAGACAACAAATTCTCTTATTCAGTGGTGAAAGATGGAAGTGTGGTCTCGATGAAGCGGGACGCCAGATATGCAAATATTTACCCATTTGGCATGAACGAGACGGCCTTCAGTGCTGACAACCACTCGCTGAAGCGTGCCAAGCTCATCAACTACCTGTATGAAACTGCCAACTACGAGACCTACAAGTTCCAAGGCATCCAGATTCTGGATGCCATTCCCGAGGAAAAGATTTGGGAAGAGGCCAATGCCAAATGGCAGAAACGGTCGGTAGCCCTGAAGTGGTCGAACCTCTATAATGCCTATACCATGCGCACCAAGCAGCGTACGCTCCGAGCCATGCGCGGGCTTGATATTGATGACGAGAGTCACGACTACGACACACTGACCGACAAAGAGGTGGAGCAGTTGGCCGTTGTGGAGCATAATCGCTGGAACGTGGAGAAGTTGCTCATGGGCTTTAGGAAACCCAGAAATGAAGAGGACAAATATGCATATCCGGTCTTTGCCGGGAAGTTGAAGAAGAATAAGGACCTCTTTATCCATCACGACATCAGACCTTTTGAACAACTGAGTACTACCAGGGAATTGGACTATGAGTTCTGCCGTTATATGCCGTGGATTATGAAAATGACAGAAAAGAATGAGTAAATAAGAGGTTACGATGGAGATTCAGGAACTGCTGAAGACATATGCCGGGCGGCCACAGGTGGCAGCCCTGACACATACGCTGGCTGATGCCGGTACAACGACGGTGGCCCTGCAGGGGTTGCAGGGCTCTGCAGCCGCGCTGTTTTTCGGAGCCGTTGCAGCCAGCAGCACGCCGCTCACTGCCGACGGCTCGCCCCTTACCTTATTATTTATATTGCCCGATGCCGATGAGGCCGGCTATTTCTATCACGACCTGATGCAGTTGTTGGGCAGTACCACCGAGCAGGTGCTCTTTTTCCCGTCGAGCTATAGGCGGGCGGTGAAGTACGGTCAGAAAGATGCTGCCAGCGAGATTCTGCGTACCGAGGTACTGACGCGGCTGATGGAGCCGGAGGCAGCTAATGGTCGTCAGCCGGGTGATGCGTCGCCGGTTCTCTACATCGTTTCCTATCCCGAGGCACTGGCTGAGCAGGTGGTCACCCGCAGCAACCTCGATGCTGCCACGCTCTCTCTGCAGGAGGGGCAGACTGTGGACACCGACGAGGTGTGCAGACAGTTGCGCGAACTGGGCTTCCGCGAGGTCGACTATGTCTACGAACCCGGCCAGTATGCCCAGCGCGGTTCCATCCTCGACGTCTTTTCCTATAGTCACGAACTGCCTTTCCGCATCGACTTCTTTGGCGACGAGATTGACTCCATGCGCACCTTCGAGGTTGAGAACCAGCTGTCGAAGGAGCGGCGCAGCCGAGTGGACATCGTGCCAGCCCAGACGGCAGCCAAGCAGCGCGAGCCGGTGTTGCAGTTCCTGCCGGCGAGCTGTGTGCTGGTGGCTAAGGATATGGACTTCGTGGCCGACATGGTGGAGCGCACCTATCAGGAGGGTTTTATGCCTCAGGCCCTGCAGGAGCAGCAGGCTACTGCCGGCGACGAGCCCTCGGCAGTGCTGCAGCGCGAACAGGAGTTGTCCGATGGTGCCTGCTTCCGTGCCGATGCTGCCCGCTTCCGCCACATCCTGCTGGGGGGCGGTCGCGGCGAAAAGGCTGCTGCCACCATTCGTTTCAATACCAGCACTCAGCCCCTGTTTCATAAGAACTTCGACCTGCTGGCCAAGACCTTCGTCGACTATCGGCAGCAGGGCTACACCATCTGCGTGCTGGCTGACAGCCGCAAGCAAAACGAGCGTTTGCGGGAGATTCTGGACAATATGCAGAACGGCGAGATGAGCGTGGGTTTTGTACCCGTAGACCGTACCCTTCATGAGGGCTTCATTGACCACGACGGTAAGCGGTGCCTGTTTACCGACCATCAGATTTTCGACCGTTTCCATAAGTTCAACCTGAAGAGCGACAAGGCACGCAGCGGCAAGGTGGCCCTGACGCTGAAGGAGATACAGCAGTTTGAGGTGGGTGACTATGTGGTGCACGTGGATCACGGCATCGGTAAGTTTGGCGGACTCGTTCGTATGCCCATTGAAAAGGGGCAAGGAGCAAGAGGCGAGGGACAAGAAACCCAGTACCAGGAGATGATTAAGATTATCTACCAGCGGGGCGATGCCATCTATGTCAGCATCCATTCGCTCTACAAGGTGTCTAAGTACAAGTCGCAGGACGACGGTCAGCAGCCGCGTCTGTCGACACTGGGCACCGGACAGTGGGAGCGGCTGAAGGAGCGCACCAAGAAACACATCAAAGACATTGCCCGTGACCTCATCCGCCTCTATGCCGCCCGTCGGCGTCAGAAGGGGTTCGCCTTCAGTCACGACACCTATCTGCAGCATGAACTTGAAGCCTCGTTCCTCTATGAGGACACCCCCGACCAGCTCAAGGCCACACAGGATGTAAAGGCCGACATGGAAATGCAGAAGCCCATGGACCGCCTGGTGTGCGGCGATGTGGGGTTTGGAAAGACCGAGGTGGCTGTGCGTGCCGCCTTCAAGGCAGCCGTCGACGGTAAGCAGGTGGCAGTGATGGTGCCTACCACGGTGTTGGCCTATCAGCACTATCGCACCTTCTCCAGTCGTCTGAAGGACATGCCCGTTCGTGTGGACTATCTCACCCGGGCCCGTAGCGCCAAGCAGACAACCTCCCTGCTCAAGGACCTTGAAGAGGGCAAGGTCGATATACTTATCGGCACCCATAAGCTCATTGGCAAGAACGTGAAGTTCAAGGATTTGGGTCTGCTCATCATCGACGAGGAGCAGAAGTTTGGTGTGTCTACCAAGGAGAAACTACGCCAGATGAAGACCAATGTCGACACCCTCACCATGAGTGCTACGCCCATTCCGCGTACCCTGCAGTTCTCGCTGGTGGGAGCCCGCGACCTCAGCGTTATCCAGACGCCGCCGCCCAACCGCTATCCCATTCAGACAGAGATTCATCTCTTCTCGGCAGAAATCATTGCCGATGCCATCAACTTCGAGATGAGTCGCAACGGACAGGTCTACTTCGTCAACAACCGCATCAGCGACCTGACGCATATTGCCGAGATGATCAAGAAATATATCCCCGACTGCCGCATCGCCGTGGGACACGGACAGATGAAGCCCGAGGAACTGGAGAAGATTGTGCTCGACTTCTCGAACTACGACTACGACGTGCTACTCTCAACCACCATCGTCGAGAACGGCATTGATATCCCTAATGCTAACACCATTATTATAAATAGTGCCCAGAATTTCGGACTCAGCGACCTGCACCAAATGCGTGGCCGCGTGGGCCGCGGCAACCGCAAGGCCTTCTGCTACCTGCTGGCACCGCCGCTGTCAGCCTTGCCGGTGGACAGTCGTCGTCGCCTGGAGGCTCTTGAGAACTTCTCCGACCTGGGCAGCGGTATCAACATCGCCATGCAGGACCTCGACATCCGTGGTGCCGGCAACCTGCTGGGCGCTGAGCAGAGCGGTTTTATCTCTGATCTGGGCTACGAGACCTACCAGAAGATTCTGAATGAGGCTATGGCGGAACTGAGGAATGAGGAAGTTGGTGAAGGGAAGTTGGTTAAAGGTGACAGGAGGACAGATGCTGTCACAGAACAAACCTCAGTTCACCCTTCTTGCGTCCCTTCGGTAGCAAGCGAACAGAGTTCGAGCTCACCCTTCACCCTTCCCCAGTTCGATTACGTTGCCGACTGTGCCCTTGAGGCTGACCTCGAGATGTATTTCCCTGACCAGTATGTGCCCAGCGACTCCGAGCGTATGCTGCTCTACCGCGAACTCGACAACACCCGCAACGACCAGGAGCTGGAAGCCTATCGCCAGCGGCTTCTCGACCGTTTCGGACCGTTGCCCCCGCAGGCTCAGGAGTTGCTCCACGTGGTGCCCCTGCGCCGTCTTGGCAAGCAAATGGGGTGCGAGAAGATTATGCTGAAGCAGGGCCGCATGTTCCTCTACTTCGTCTCGAACCCCTACAGTCCGTTCTACCAGAGCGAGGTGTTTGATCGTATCATCGACTTTGCCAGCCATAATGTGCGCCGTTGCAACCTGCGTGAGCAGCAGGGCAAGCGTTCCATGGTTGTCACCGATGTGGCGACTGTCGAGGAGGCTGTCAAAGTGCTTCAGTCTGTCAATTTGTCTGCCTAATACGACAATTTGTCTGCATTTGTCCCATTGGCATTGTTGTTGCCTTTTACTTGATGAGCGCAGCAAGGTACTCGGAAAGTAATTAACAACATGTATAACCAACAAATAAAAAATTAGGAGGACAAAACTATGATGCCAATGATGAGAACAAACAACTGGATTCCTGCAGTGTTCAACGATTTCTTTGCTAACGACTACATGCCGAAGGCAAACTGCACTGCTCCTGCTATCAATGTGAAAGAAACTGACAAGGCCTACACTGTGGAGCTGGCTGCTCCGGGCATGAAGAAGGAGGACTTCAATGTGCATATCAACGATGAGGGCAACCTGATTGTGAAGATAGAGAAGAAGGAGGAGAAGAAAGACGAGGACAAGAGCGCCCGCTACCTGCGTCGCGAGTTCTCGTACACGAAGTTCGAACAGACGCTGATTCTGCCCGACGATGTTAAGAAGGAGGATATCTCTGCCAAGGTGGAGCACGGCGTGCTGACCGTGGAGTTGCCTAAGATCGTTGAAGAGAAGGTCAAGGTGAGTCGTCAGATTGAGGTAGGATAACCTCGGGCTCTGATCTTCATGCTATATCCTGTCGGGTAGGGGTTCAGCCTATTTCCGCAGAACCGAAGCAGCGATGGTGACGCTCGTCGTAGACCACGCAGAACTGCCCTGGGGCTACACCGTGGATCTTATCTTGTGAGTGTACGAGATAAGATCCATTTTCTTGTTGTTCCAGAACGGCGGTATGATATTCGGGAGTATGGCGTATCTTGAAGGTGACCGCCCCACTTGGCATCATGCCGTTGATGCTGTGGAAATGGTGGATGGGGAAGTCCTGCCGGTAGGCTGTGTCGGGGTCGTAGCCATGCGACACGAAGAGTGTGTTGGCTTCCACATCTTTTTTGACGATAAACCAGGGGCCGCCGCCAAAGCCCAGTCCCTTGCGCTGTCCGATGGTGTAGAACCAGTGCCCGCGGTGTTGCCCGATGGTCTTTCCCGATTCCAGTTCTACCACGTTTCCCGGCTGTTCGCCCAGATAGCGGCGTATATACTCCGTGTAGTTGATTTTCCCTAAGAAGCAGATGCCCTGTGAGTCCTTGCGGCGTGCGTTCACCAGGTGTTCGCGCAGCGCAATCTCTCGCACCTCGTCCTTCACGTAGTGACCTATTGGGAAGATGGCCTTCTGCAGCTGCCAGTTGTAGATTTGTGCCAGGAAGTCCGTCTGGTCCTTCACGGGGTCAGGACTCGTGGTGAGCCATTTCCTGCCTTCGTCATCCCATTCGGTCTGGGCATAGTGTCCTGTGGCAATCAGGTCGTAGTCGTGACCGCGTTTCTCGTGAAAAGCGCCAAACTTGATGAGTCGGTTGCACATGACGTCGGGGTTGGGGGTCAGGCCGGCGCGCACCTTGTCCATGGTGTAGGTGGTCACCTGGTTCCAGTACTCCTGATGACAGTCGACCACCTCCAGCCGGCAGTCGTATTTCCTGGCTACGGCTGTAGCCATTTCCAGGTCTTCCTCCGAGTTGCAGTCCCACTGCTCATCCTCTTCCGGCCCTATCTTGATATAGAAGCAGTCGGGCCGCAGTCCCTGTCGTGCCAGTTCGTAGAGCACAACGGCACTGTCCACACCGCCTGAGAGCAGCACGGCAATCCGTTTGTCTATCAGTGTGTCTGTCGTCATGCGTTTATCACTTTGAAGGTGTAGCCCTGCTCCTTGAGCCATTGTATGCTTTGCGGCAGTGCCGTCTGTAGTTTGTCTATCGACTTGAGCGAGTCATGGAAGGTGATGATTGAGCCGTTGCGCGTGTAGCGTTTCACGTTGCTGACGACATCGTCGGCCGTGATCCAGCGTGAGTAGTCGCGAGTGACCACATCCCACATCACAATCTTGTATTTCCTGCTGAGCCATGCATACTGGTCGGGCCGCATCCATCCGTGGGGCGGGCGCATCAACCGGCTGTGGATATAGGCGTTGGCTTTCTCCACGTTGTAGCTATACTCCTTGACGGAGTGTCGCAGTCCGCCTATGTGGTTGTGGGTGTGGTTGCCCACCTGGTGCCCCTCGTCGATGATCTGCTGGAAGAGCTGCGGATATTTTCGCACGTTGTCGCCCACCACGAAGAAGGTGGCCTTCACCTGGTGCTGTCGCAGCACGTCGAGGATGAAGGGAGTAGCCTCGGGGATGGGACCGTCGTCGAACGTCAGGTATACTATGCGTTCTCGGCGGTCCATTCTCCACAGGGCTTTGGGGTAAAGCCACCTCAGGTAGACGGCAGGCTGCTCAATAAACATCGCTCAGGTCTTATCACTTTGGCAGGTTTCCGCCTTTGTTGATGTATGCCTGCAGGATGGGGTCCATCCTATTCTCGTAGCTGACGGCCAGGTCCTCGCTGATCAGGTCGGCAATGTTGATGATGCGACGCATGATATAGAACATGTGGAACTGGCAGTTGGACTCAGAGCCCTTGAACTTGGTTTTGTCGAGCGAGTTGTAGAATTGCATGTACTGCTCCGACTTGTTCCACAGCTGTTCCATAATCTCGATGGCTTTTTCCGCGTGTCCGATGGCAGCGTAGGTTTGTGCCATCTCGATAGAGTAGCTCTGGAAGTCGTGCGGCACATTGCATGGCGGCATTTCCACCTCTGCTCTGTCGAGCACCTCAGCGGCACGTATCGAGTCGCCGTCCATTGCCAGGTTCATGGCCAGCTTCACCATCAGCCGGCGGTGGGTATAGCACATGCGCATGACGGTCTCGTCGATATAGACACCCGGCTCGCTGATGCCTCCGAACTTGAATCGTTTCATCACATTGTTGTACGTCTTCTCCGTGTCAAAGTTGGTCATGCCAGCCACGGGGTTGTCGTTGATGTTGGTGGTGAAGGGCGTGATGCGGTTGGTGAGTCCCTCCTGCACGAAGTTGTCGCCCAGGTTCATGTAGTTCTCCTGTCCTACGGTATAGGCTACGTAGATGGGGCGCTTCCAGTTGGCGTTAGCCAGCATCTCCAGCATCATCAGCTTGCTCTTGTCCAGTCCGCCCAGCCCGGCCAGCGAGATAGTCATGCGGTCGGGTATGGAGTCGCCTTGCAGCAGCATGCCGCTCTGTCGGACGGCCTCCTTGTCGATGGTCATGTAGACCGTGTCGGTGGGAATGACGCAGAGCGACTCGTCGAGACTGTAGTAGGGGTCGTTGAGCACGTCGGGCATTTTCATGAAGGCATACTCTATAGCCTCTTTCTGCCGGTGTTTCAGTTCGTTGTTGCGGTGATCGCGTACCCAGTACTCCAGCACGTTCTTCAGTTCGAAGGGGTTTTCGCCGAATAGTTGTGTGGCTTCCTGCGGGAACTCATTCTTCAGCAGTTCGATGGCTTTACGTACATTATTGTCCACACGCACATACTCGTTGGTGCCCGAACAGTATTCCAGTCGGCTCCAGGTGATGGGCAGTGCTGGCGAGTCGTAGGCAGGACGTATCATCTGGTCAATGTACCAGTCGGTCTGCAGGTAACTCAGGTTGCACACACGGGCATCGGTGCGCACGCCCTCGGTGTCCTGGTTATACCAGAGCGGGAAGGTGTCGTTGTCGCCATTGGTGAAGATGATGGGATTGCCCTCCTCCTGCATCGACATCAGGTAGTTCTGTCCGAAGTCGCGACAGGTGTAGCGGCCTGAGCGGTCGTGATCGTCCCAGGTCTGCGATGCCATCTGGATGGGCACCAGCAGGGCGGCGGCTCCTATGACGGCAGCCGTCACGGCCTGGTAGCGCTTGATGACAGCCCATACTATCTGTGCCAGTGTAGCCACGCCCATGCCGCACCAGATGGCGTAGGCGTAGAACGAGCCGGCATAGGCATAGTCGCGTTCACGCGGCTGTTCAGGAGTCTGGTTCAGGTAGACGACGATAGCCAGTCCTGTCATGAAGAAGAGGAAGAACACCACCCAGAACTGCTTGACGCCTTTCTGTCCGCGCATCAGAATCTGCCATACAATGCCCAGCAGGCCCAGCAGCAGCGGCAGGCAGTAGAACACATTGTGCCCCTTGTTCTGCTTCAGGTCGTCGGGCAGCAGCGACTGGTCGCCCAGTCGGGCGTTGTCTAACCACGATATGCCCGTGAGCCAGTTGCCGTGCTCCAGTTCGCCATGTCCCTGTATGTCGTTCTGTCGTCCGGCGAAGTTCCAGAGGAAGTAGCGCCAGTACATCCAGTTGCACTGGTAGGAGAGGAAGAAGTTTATGTTAGCCCACTGGGTGGGGACGGTGATCATGTTGCCTTGGTGGTAGTTCGACTCCGCTTTCTTCTCAAATCCTCCGAATATCTTGTCGATAGATGTCTCCTTGCCCAGCCAGCTCTTGTAGTCCTGTATATGCCGGCCGTTGTTGCTGTACATGCGTGGGAACAGCATGTTCTGTGCATAGACGGGCTTGTCCTTGGTGCTCACCACGAAGTAGGAGTCGGGTTCGTCGGCCGTCTTCTTCTCGCGGCGCTGATAGATGGGGGCACCGTCGTCCATGGTGACGCGTCCCTGTTTGTCGATTTTGTACTCCGAGCTGTAGGTCTGTCCCCAGAGCAGCGGCCGGTATCCATACTGGTCGCGGCTCAGGTAGTTGCCCAGGGTGAAGATGTCCTCGGGCGAGTTCTGGTCCATGGGCGGGTTTGCCGACGACCGGATGACGATGACGGCATAGGTCGAGTAGCCTATCATCAGCATCAGCAGACACAGCAGGGTAGTGTTCTTCAGTCGCGGTGAGATGAGTGCCTTCTCCCTGCCGGGCAGGAAGAGCAGGGCAGCGATGGCTGCCAGCACCACCACGCCGATGGCCACAGCACTCCATCCGAAGCCATAGAAAGGTATGCCCAGCATGCCTATAGCCAGCAGGAACGCAATGTTCTGTCGTATCCAGCTGCTGTCAGTGTCCTTGGCCAGCTGGGTCTCTATGATAGCCCAGATGACCAGTGCCACGAGCAGTATCAGATAGATGTATTCGCCCGTGTTGAAGGGCATGCCCAGCGTGTTGACGAAGAACAGCTCGAACCATCCGCCTACGGTGATGATACCCGGCACGACGCCGTAGAGCACGGCTGCCAGCAGCACGAACGACACCAGCAGGGCAACAATGGAGCCCTTGAGGTTGGCTTTGGGATAGCGTTTGTAGTAGTACACCAGCACGATGGCAGGCAGGCACAGCAGGTTGAGCAGGTGCACGCCGATGCTGAGTCCCGTCATGTACATGATCAGCACCAGCCAGCGGTCGCTGTGAGGCTCGTCGGCATGGTCTTCCCATTTCAGTATGAGCCAGAACACCACGGCGGTGAAGGCCGACGAATAGGCATAGACTTCGCCTTCTACGGCCGAGAACCAGAACGTGTCGCTGAAGGTGTAGATCAGTGCTCCCACCAGTCCGCTGGCTTCGATGGCAATCATCTTTGCCGTCGACAGCTCTTCCCAGCGGTTAATGAGTAGTCGGCGCACCAAGTGGGTGATGCTCCAGAACAGGAACAGTATGCAGGTTGCCGACAGCAGCGCACTCATAGTGTTGACCATGCGAGCCACCTGTGTGGGGTCGCTGGTAAACTGCGAGAACAGGTTGGCTGTGAGCATGAAGAAGGGTGCGCCGGGCGGGTGACCTATTTCCAGTTTGTAGCCAGTGGTAATAAACTCAGGGCAGTCCCAGAACGAGGCTGTCGGCTCGATGGTAGAACAATACACGAAAGCGGCTACGAGAAAGGTGAGCCACCCGAAGATATTGTCCACGAGACGAAATTGTTTCATTTTTTCTATGGTTGTTATTTTAACGTTAAAATGCATTCAGCGTGCAAAGGTAGTAAATTTCAGTGAAAAGTGAGGGGTGAAGTGTGAAGAATTTTCGGCCGCTCTACATTTATTAACGATTCTGGCAACTTAGAACAGCTGTTGCGCTCCGAAGACAAGCAGCCAGTAGCGCAGCAGCTTGCCTGCAAAAATGCTGACAAACGAGATGAGCATGTTTGCACGCGTCAGTCCCAGAATCACCGTGATGGCGCTGCCCAGCAAGGGCAGGAAGGCGAAGAATCCCATCCACGCGCCCCTTCCAGCCATGAACCGCTCTGCGCGCTCCATGTTCTTGCGCTTTATCTTCAGGTATTTCTCTATCCACTCCAGCTTGCCCTGCCGTCCTACGAAATAGTTGAACACAGAGCCCAGCACGTTGCCGATGGTGCCATAGATGACCAGTTGCCAGCCGTCAAGTCCGCTGCCCAGCAGCACGAGCATGACCGTCTCGCTGGAAAAAGGAAACACGCTGCCAGCCAGAAATGCAGCCAGCAGCATGCCCCAGTAGCCGTAGCCCGTCAGCAGTTCTGTCAGTGCATCCATAGGTTCAGTGCCGTGATGGCCACGCAGATGCCCAATGAGGCGAAAAACACGATGTTGGTGATACGCGATGAGGTGAGTGTCAGGAAGTGTGCTATCAGCGGACTGGCGCAGATTACGGCGTAGCGCATCATCGGGTCATAGAGGTATGGTTGCAGCACTGTCAGCACTATGCATGTCAGTGCCATGACAGCGAAAAATCCCAACAGCAGTCGGATGCGTATCTTGTCCTCGTAGCTGTTGTGCCGGCAGTGCAGGATGCCTGCTATGGTCATCACCGTGAGGAAGACGAAGACCAACCATCGCACCCAGTCGGTCTGTGTGTAGTCGTAGGGTATCTCAAGCTCTACCAGCATGGTGAAGTGTTCTGCCAGCGGACTGAAGTCCTGCAGGTAGATGAACCATAGCATCAGCAGCCAGTAGGGCAGCAGCAGTCCGAAGATGGAAGCCATCCAGTTGCGCCAGCTCATGCTTTGCAGTTGTGTCGTCATCAGCAGCCATGTCACGGGTACCAGCCACAGCGTCTCCACGGCAGCCATGCTGCCCAGTCCCAGGCAGACGAAGGCATAGAAGGCGCGCCCCATCGACAGTTTGTCCTGATAGGTGTTGAACAGCAGCAGCAGGAACCCGACGAAGCACAGCTGGGCGATGGCCCCCTGCATGGAGGCTAAGCAGTCGGTCATGGTGCCCGCCATCAGGATGAATACCGCCGACACCATGGTGCTGCGTATGCGTAGCAGGGCGTTGGTGTTGCTCAGCTCCGTCATCAGGTAGACCGCTGCTCCCCAGTACACCAGCTGAGGCCACCAATGGTGGGTAGCCAATCCGCCCAACAGCCATACAGCCAGTCCGTAGACCGCCGTTGCCGTCAGCAGCATCTTGTGTTCTGCTATCTTGTTCTGTAAACGTTTCAAACCTACAGGTCCTTTCCTATGTCGCGACGGAAATACTTGTCAGTGAACTGTATCTTCTGGGCTTCGGCAAACGACTTCTGCAGTGCCTCGTCCTTGTCTTTGCCGTATGACGAGACGGCGATGACGCGACCGCCGTTGGTGACCACCTCGCCGCCTTTCAGTGCGGTGCCGGCATGGAAGACCACCGAGCCGCTGACCTTTTCGATGCCCGTGATGGGATAGCCCTTCTTGTAGGCCTGTGGATAACCGCCGCTGACCAGCATGACGCAGACGGCAGCGCGCTCGTCGAACTGCACCTGCCGCTGGTCCAGGTTGCCCTGTGCCACGCCCTCAAACAGGTCAACGATGTCGCTTTTCAGCCTGAGCATCACGCTCTCTGTCTCCGGGTCGCCCATGCGGCAGTTGTATTCTATGACGTAGGGCTCGGGTTTGCCGCTGGGTGTGTTGGTGCGGTTGATGAGTCCGAAGAAGATGAAGCCCTTGTAGTCGATGCCGTCGCTGGCCAGTCCCTCTACGGTAGGACGTATGATGCGGTCTTCCACCTTCTGCATCCATTCCTTGTCGGCAAATGTCACGGGCGACACGCTGCCCATGCCGCCGGTATTCAGTCCGGTGTCGCCCTCGCCGATGCGCTTGTAGTCTTTGGCTTCGGGCAGTATCTGGTAGTGACGGCCGTCGGTGAGCACAAACACGCTGCACTCGATGCCGCTCATGAACTCCTCGATGACCACGCGGCTGCTGGCATTGCCGAACATCGGCTTCTTGTCATTGCCCTCGGACGCTTCGGGTGTGGTGCCCAGCATCTCCTGTAGCTCGCGCCTGGCTTCGTCCAGCGTGGGCAGTATCAGCACGCCCTTGCCGGCGCAGAGTCCGTCGGCTTTCAGTACGTACGGCGGTTGCAGGGTCTCCAGGAAGGCCAGTCCTTCCTGCACGTGCTCGCCGTCGAAGGTCTCGTAGCGGGCTGTGGGTATGTTGTGTCGCAGCATGAAGCCTTTGGCAAAGTCCTTCGAGCCCTCGAGCACGGCACCGGCTTTCGACGGCCCTATCACTGGCACGTGGCAGGTGCGCTTGTCGGCTTTCATATCGTCGTAGATGCCCTTTACCAGCGGGTCTTCTGGTCCTACCACCACCATGTCGATTTTTTTCTCCACCACAAACTGCTTGATGGCTTCGAAGTCGTCGGCTTTCATGTCGACGTTCTCGCCGCAGTTGCCTGTGCCTGCATTGCCAGGTGCAATAAACAGTTTCTCCACTCGCTCGCTCTGAGCAATCTTCCAGGCCAGCGCATGCTCGCGTCCGCCGCTTCCTAACAGTAAAATCTTCATCGTTTTTCTCTGCTGATTATGAATTCTGGGTGCAAAGGTAGTAATTATAATCGAGAAATGAAAGCAGAGCACGCAGATTTTTCGCTCATTTTTTTGCTGACGGCTGTCTGACCTCGCTTAGCAGGGCCTCCATGCCCGTTTTCGACAGCTCCACCTCGACGCTCGTGCCGTCGTCCGACCGCAGCGTGCAGCGGTGCCGCAGCGTGTTCAGCTTGTACACCGTCGGGATGTTCACGATGGTGCTTCGGTCTATGCGCATGAAGCGCTGCCTGTCCAGCATCTGCGACAGTGTCGCCAGACTGACGAGCACGTTCTCGTGTGCGGTGAAGGTGGTGATGATGGAGTAGTTGCCGTCGGCCCTTATGTAGGCTATCTCTGCGGGGTCCAGTATCAGGCGTCCGTTGGCAGTCCGCAGGGTCAGTTTCTCTGCTTGGGGCTCTGTCCTCGTCGCGCCCGTCACCTTGGCGATAGCCAGTGCCAGCTCGTTCTTGTCGATGGGTTTCAGCAGGTAGTCTACGGCGGCCAGTTTGATGGCACTCATTAGGTATTTACGGTCGCTGTAGGCCGTGGTGAAGATGACGTGTGGCAGTGGCTGCGACTGTCTCAGCGTTTCCAGCAGGTGTATGGAGTCGCGTCCCTGCAGCTGAATGTCCAGAAACAGCAGGTCGGGTCTGTTGCGCACGATGCTCTGCAGGGCGTCGTCGTAGTTGTCACAACTGTCAATGACCTCCACCTGCGGGCGGAAGTCCTCCAGTTTCTGTAGCAGGGTGAGTCGTGGCAGTCGCTCGTCCTCGACCACAATGGCACGAATGGTATTACTACTCATATCTCTCATCAACAACTTTTCCGTTTTCCTTACCACTTATAGTCGCGAGGTATGCGCATCACATAGCGCGTTCCCGCAGGCTTGCCCGCCTCATCATAGAGGTCGTCTACGGTCTGGATGACGGGTTTTGTGTTTGTCTCGTTGTACAGTTCAATCTGCTCCATCAGTATGCGCAGGCCCTGTTTTGTCGATGTCGTGTTGAGCAGGGCAGCCGCTTTGCGTCCCACGCCGTCGTCGGCTACACTGACCGCCAGGCTGCCGTCGTCGGCAGTGGTGATGTCTATGCTGATGTGGCCGCCTTCGGGTCGGTTGCCTATGCCGTGCTTCACGGCGTTCTGGCAGTAGGTGTAGAGCACCATTGTGGGCAGCAGTGCCTGCCTGTTCACATCGTCGGCAACGCTGATGGTGTATTGCAGCCGTTCGCCGTAGCGCAGCTGTTCCAGTTGCAGGTAGGTACCTATGTGCTCTGTCTCCTCAGCCACGGTGCGGGCTGTGCGGTCTATGTCGTGCAGGGTCTGGTTGGTGAAGTCGCTGTACAGCTTCAGGTAGTGCGAGGCCTCCTGCGGCGAGTTGTTCATCAGGTAGTATTCTATCGCCGCCAGCACATTCGAGTGGAAGTGGGGGATGGTCTTCAGCCGTATGGCATTGATCTGCAGTTCCTTCAGTTTCTTCTCGCGCTTCAGCTGCAGCAGGTGTTGGCGGTGCTGTCGCATGATGATCAGCCAAATCAGCGCACTGAGCAGCAGCAGTGCTGCCAGCGACATGAGCCCCACGGCCCACCAGCGCTGCCACCACCGTGTGGGTGGGGGTATGATGGTGTCGGCCTCGTTGTGTACCAGCAGCTCTTCGGGCTGGAACGATGTCATTCCCTCTACGCCTGCCATCCATACTGTGCCGTCGGCATCCTCAGCCATCGTAGCCTTCAGGGGCTCGGTCATGGTGAAGCCGTTGTGGTAATCGAAGAAGTGTACCTGACTGAGCTGGCAGTCGCTGCTGAGGCGGCCGACGAAGAGTCCGTCGACGGCAGCCACCACCAGGAAGCCTCGCGGCGAAGCGTGCAGGGCGCGCACCTCGTGGCAGCTCAGCTGTGGCATCTGCGGGTTCAGGGTTTCCACGTGCCCTTCGCGCACCACGAACACCGAGTCGGCCGAGGCGAAGAACACATTCCCGTGGCTGTCGGCCTCCATTGCTGTGATGATGAGCTTCTGGTTGCCGTATTCGGTCTTGCTCACGTGGTGGGTCTGGTCTATGCTGAAGAGTCCCGAGCTGCTGCCTATCCACAGGCGTCCCTGCATGTCGTGGGCACAGCACCAGGGGTGCAGTATCTCGGTGGTGAGCGTGTCTATGGCACCTGTGGCGGGGTCTACGGCGAAGATGCTGTTGCGGTTGCCGGTGATGAGCTGTCCCCAGGCCTCGCCTACAAACTGGTAGCGGCTGCGGGGCAGTTGCAGCCAGCGCTGCCGGGGTGTGCCGCCACTGTCGGTGATGCAGGCTATGTCGCCGTTGCCAGCCATATACACGCTGCCACCTATGCGCACGCAGCTGGGGGCGTAGTACTGTTCCGGGTCGTCGCTGCACACGCTCCACGCCGTACCGTCGGTCAGTATCACCTTCCCGTTCAGCGTCCCCATGGTCAGCCGTCCGGCCGCATCGAAGGCCAGGGCTCGCGCAATGTCGCTCTCGTCGGTCAGCCAGTGGTTGGTGAAGCCGCGGTTGAAGAAGCAGTAGACGCCCTGGTAGGTGGCTACCCACAGACGGTCCCATCTGTCCACAAGCACGTCGCGAATCAGGTTGATGTCGCCCACGACCTGGCGGACGGTCGTGCCGTCGTAGAGGTACACGGCATGCTCGTCGGCAATGACCAGACGGCCCGAGCGTAACTGTCTGACAATGAGGCCGTAGCTGGCGGCCGACCAGTCGGCCTGCACCAGCTGTCGCAGAGCGCCCGACGGGGTGTCCTGTAGGGCATAGATGCCGTCGGCAGCAAAGGCCAGCAGGGTGGTGTCGGTGGGCAGCAGGGTATAGATGTCGCCGCGGTCGGTCAGCCTGACGGGCTCTTCCGCCTCTGTCGTCGTCTGATAGACGCCGTCAGTCAGGGGTACGAGGGCCTCGCCTTTCGCCGCATCATACCAGAGTCGTCGGTCGGGGGTCATCCTGTCCAGCAACTCGGCCTTCAGTAGCACCTGCATCCCTTGGCGGGTCATCCGGCACAGTCGCCGGTTCTGCTCCAGACTGTCTTCCAGCAGCACGTAGCCGTTCGTCAGGCTGCCGGCATTCAGGTTGTTCAGCAGCCAGTGGCCTTGCGGGGCAAGGGGTAGGGGGGCGGCAGCGTCGTAGCCTACGGTCCACTGCCGGAAGAAGCCCAGGGCTCTGACGTCGCCGGGCTCCACCTCGGCAAAGCCCACGATATTCAGGCGCCGTCCTTTCAGGAAGGGGGTGAAGGTGCTGCCGTCGAAGCGCACGAAGCCCGACAGCGTACCTATATAAATATAGCCCTTGGAGTCTTGCCAAACACGCTCGGCCTGCATCTGCGGCAGTCCGTCCTGCGTGGTGTAACGCCGGTGGGCCAGGCTGCTGCGCACAATGTCGCCGCCCGCCGTCGCAGTCATGGCAAAAAGCCACATCCACATACCTATTATTACTGCTTTCTTCATGGATGCAAAGTTACGAAAAATAAATGAAACTACCAAGCAGCGCGTGCCTTTTTGCGTGCTATTTTCGCCTTCGTCATTGTAATTGGCCGTTTCGTCATTGATAACCCTCGTTTCGTCAAAACGCCCGCGCCTTGCACCCCGCCTTTCGCCGATTCTTCGTATCTTTACAGCCAAATTGAAAGATGTATCACAACTAAAAAATAGTAACGACTATGAAAAGACTATTACTTTCTTTGCTTGCACTCGTGGCTGTGGCTGCGGGTGCCAGGGCGGATGACATGAAGGCCACGCCGCTGACCTTTGAGGCCATCACAGATGGCGACATCACCTTCTCGATTACGTATTCCTATAATCATCCTGTGGTGCTGACACCTGTGGAGTACAAAATCAACGATGGCAGCTGGACCACCTACGCATCATGGCCTGCAAATGCTGCCAGCATCATCAGCGGCACAGGCAACTGGCCCGTCACCTTCGGCGATGCCATCCATGTCACGGCAGGCGACAAGGTGTCGTTCCGAGGCGACAATGCCTCCTATTATGGCAACGGCACCGGCTATGAGAGCCACATCACCAGCACAGCCGACGTCTATGTCTATGGCAATATGATGAGTCTGGTCGATGCGGATGACTTCGTGACGCTGACCACACTCACGGGCAACTGGAACTTCGCCAAGCTTTTCAATGCCGGGTATGACAATGAGTATGCCCCTGTCACAAACACCACCATCAAGAGCCACGCCACAAACGACCTGGTTTTACCTGCAACAATGATTACCTCCGCATGCTACTTCGGTATGTTTGCAGGATGTCAGGGCATCACCCGTGCCCCTGAACTGCCTGCCACTACGCTGGAATCACAGTGCTACGCCGAAATGTTCCGTGCTACAGGACTTACGACGGCTCCTGCTCTGCCAGCCACGGAGATGCGTGCCCCATATTTCAATAGCCCGAGCGACTATTCCGAAGGATCGATGGACTGCTACATGCAGATGTTCCAGGACTGCACCAGCCTGACCGTAGCTCCCGCTCTGCCTGCTACGACGGTTGTTCATGGTGTCTATCAGAGCATGTTCGCTGGCTGTACCAGTCTTGTGAATGCTCCCGTGCTGCCTGCTGCCAAGGTGGCTGACGGTGCTTACTACCGCATGTTCTACGGCTGCACCTCGCTCAACTACGTGAAGTGTCTGGCTACCGACATCAGCGAAGATATGGCAGTCGATGAGTGGATGTACGGTGTGCCTGCCACAGGCATCTTTGTCAAGGCCGATGCGATGAGTTCTTGGCCTACCAGCTCCAGCGGCATCCCCGCCGGCTGGACAGTGAAAACCGTCAGCGATGAAACTGCTGAAATGGCTACTGTACCGCTGACCTTCGAGGCAGTAGAGGCAGGAACTGTCACGGTGAACTTGGATGATGGGTGGAATCCAGACAAAATTCAGTATAAACTCAATAGCGGTGAGTGGACGGACGTGACTTGGGGGACAGGCATTGCACTTGCTGCCAACGATATTATCAGTTTCCGCGGCGACAACGGGACATGCTATGCCACTGACGGTGAAACGTACTGGGCTGGCTTCCATTTCCAGCCGTCCAACCCATGCTATGTCTATGGCAATATGATGAGCCTAATTGACAAGGACGGCTTTGCCACTAACACCACATTGACCGGGAGCTTTAACTTCTTCCGCCTCTTCCAGCGAAGCGACTATACGCCTAATACCGCCATACTGAACCATCCTACCAAGGATATTGTGCTACCCGCCACCACTTTGGCTCCTTATTGCTACGACGGACTGTTTGCCGACGCTCCGAACATTACAAGGGCACCAGAACTGCCTGCAACCACTTTGGCCGATTGGTGTTACAGCGAGATGTTCTCCGGCACAAGCATCACCACAGCCCCCGCTCTGCCTGCAACCACACTGGCGGATGCCTGCTATGCCGATATGTTTATGAACTGCACCAGTCTTACCACTGCCCCTGACCTGCCAGCTCCGACTTTGGTTGAGGGGTGCTATACGGACATGTTCTACGGCTGCACTTCGCTCAACTTCGTGCGATGCTTTGCCACCGATATCTCTGCTGATTATTGCACCACAAGCTGGATGAGTGGCGTTGCTGCCACTGGCACTTTTGTCAAAGCAGTAGGCATGGATGACTGGGCTGTTGGTCCTGATGCATATGACAGTGTCAATGGCATTCCCGATGGCTGGACGGTGAAGAGCGGGTATGCATATACCGTGCCCACATCCGGCGTTGGGACGTTTAGCGCCGAAGACAAGGTGGAGGTGCCCGAAGGATTGACGGCCCACTACTGCACGACCTATGACAAAGACGGAGGTAAAATTGCTGTGGAGACGATTGACGGCGGCGTGGTGCCTGCCAATACCGGCGTGCTGCTGCGTGGAACGGCCGGTGAGACCTACACCCTGCTGGAGACTGCCGCTGCCGCCCCCAGCATTGCAAACAATACGCTGGTAGCCGTAGTCGATGCCACACACGTAGACCCCACCGACGGCGACTACACCAACTTCATCCTGAAGGGCGGCAAGTTCGTCAAGGTGGCTACCTCCACTTCCGACGTAAAGATCTCAGCCAACAAAGCCTACCTCCACGTGCTCACCTCGTCGCTGAGCAGAGACGCACAGACCATCGGCTTCGACTGGGACGGCACCACCAGCATCAACACGGTGCAACTGCCGCAGCCTGCCGACGGCACCGTCTACGACCTGCAAGGTCGCAAGGTGAACGGCGACAGCATGAGAAAAGGCCTGTATATCGTCAATGGCAAGAAAATCGTGGTTAAATAATTCAACAGGAAGCATTATGAAACACAAGTATATGACCCCCGAAACAACGTGGCTGCTACTCGACACAACGCTGCCACTGGCTACGAGCAACATGGATATAGATACCGACACGGAAGAGATTCCCAGCGAGGCCGAGGGCCGAGACCTCCTGCCCCTGCAGGACTTCCCCTTCGCCAACCTGCCGTTCTAATCACCCTTCTCAGTGGGAAAGCGGGAAAATTGCATGGGTGTGCAATTTTCCCGCTTTTTCATGCGCCAAGGCCGCACAGGGCAGGCCGTAGTCTTACTGGCCATGGTTGCGTCACTCAGGCCAGTCGTCGGCAGTCCAGGTGATGGGACGCTGGATGAGCATGGCAGCTCCGCTCTGCGAGACGCTATATCCGTGGCAGATGAAGATATCCTCGCCGTCGAAGGTGTAGGCGGCACAGTGACCGGCGGCTTCCCATTCCCGCTTGTCGCCCTCCAGGAAGAGCGTGCCCCCGCCCTGGAGCATGTCGCGGCCTTGACGGTCGAGGTAAGGTCCGCTGACCGACGTGCTGCGCCCTACAGCCACCCGGTAGTTGCTCTTGGCACCGCGACAGCAGTAGTCCCACGACACAAAGAGATAGTAGTAGCCCCCATGCCGGAAGATGAACGGTGCCTCGATGGCATTGCGTCCGGCATAGCGCGAGGTGGGGTTCTCGGCAGCATTGGTGTCGCCCGGCAGATGACGGCGGGCGATGGTCTCCGGCTTCGATGCCAGGTGCATGGTGGAGTCGAGGCGTGCCAACTGAATGCCGTCCCAGAACGAGCCCCACACCAGCCAAGGCGTGTCGGCATCGTCGATGACGATGTTAGGGTCTATAGCGTTCCAGTTGTCGCCCGACGTGGTGCCGTCGTCATGAACCTTCCAGTTGTGCGAGGCAACGATGCACCCCTCGTCCTGCCAAAAGTTGGCAGCCAGCGAGCTACTGCTAAGCAGTCCGATAGCCGAGCCGTTGCGACCGAAGGTAGAGCAGCTATAGGCCATCCACCAGCGACCATGCCAGTGGATGACGTCGGGTGCCCACACATGCCCCTTGAAGCCCGGAACGGAGTCGACTGTCCACCGGGGGATGACCGTCATCACGGGTTGTGGCAGCACGGTCCACGTGCGGCGGTCCTTGGAGGTCATCTGCTGGATGCCCATGCCCGTGGCGTAGAGGTAGTAGGTGTCGCCCTCCTTCGCCATCACAGGGTCGTGAGCCATGGGCGTCTCGGTCTGAAAAGCCTGGCGCTGATGTCTCGGCCGGTGCGTCTGCTGTGCCCATGTAGCAGAACAGAAAGTCACGATGAGCACTGCCGTCAGAATGTTTTTCTTAGCCATTTGCATATTGTTGTTTTTTTAAGTTTCGCATATTTCACATTCTCACCTCTTTCCTCTCATCTCTAATAACGGACAGTAGGATTGATTATTGCCCCCAATGGACTATTTAGTGCCTTCTTGCAGTCGAAAACTGCTTTTTTGTTTGGTGGTTACAGACAAATTTTGTAACTTTGCTGCCGAAACGAAATTGACAAAAATGAAGAAAAAGATAGTACTAGTTCTGAAAGTGGTGGGATGCCTTGTGGCACTGCTGGTGGCATTGGTGCTGGCAGCCGGCATCGTGCTGAACACCAGCTATGGGCAGCAGAAACTGCTGGGATATGCCACAGGCCTGCTGGAAGAGAAGTTGCAGACCAAGGTGACGATAGACAGTGTGCACGTGGACTTCTGGACCTTCAACGTAGACCTGTTGCGCCTGAACGTGGAGGACCGCCAGCAGCGCCAGTTGTTGCAGGCCGACCGTCTGGAGGTGGGACTGGACCTAAAGGACCTGATGGCGGGCCGTGTGGAGGTGAAGAAAGCCGAGGCCGAGGGACTTAGGCTCTGGCTGGACCATCCCCGCGACAGCGCTTCCAACTACCAGTTTGTGCTGGATGCCTTCAAGCGCAAGAAGACCGACAGCCTGACGATAGATACCGTAGGTAAGCAGTCGGGAAACAAGCTGACCTTAGATGTCAGCACGCTGCACGTGAAGGACGTCGAACTGGAGTACCAGGGATTCACCAAGAAAGGCTTCCAGCAGACCAGCCGTCTGCAACTCTCGGAACTGACCATGAAGGGCAGGGGAGACCGGCGCAAGGTGACGGTGGAAGGGCTGCGCGTGACTACCGACAACCACCAGCCCCGCAAGAACGAAGGCCGGCCCAAGCGAGGCGCCTTCGATGCCGGACACCTGGACATCACCGCCCGTATGGAATTGACCCTGAACCAGGAAGGCAAGGATGCCGTCGGCATCGTGCTCGACAGGTTTGAAGCCACCGACTCGGTGACGGGCTTCTATGTGACCGACCTGCACCTGCAGGCACTGGTGAAGAAAGACACCGCCTACGTGAGCAACTTCTACCTGAGGCACAGAGACACCGAGCTGCAACTGGACAGCGCTACCGTGGTGCTGCCCAGCAAGAAGGCGGGTCGCACGCTGTCGTACACCACGTCGGTCATCTCGGGACGCACGCTGCTTCACGACATCGCCCAGCCCTTTGCACCCGTGCTGAGCCGCTTCTCTATCCCCCTGCAGTTGCAGGTCAGACTGAGCGGCACCGACACTACCATGGTGTTTCGTGACATCCACGTGAACACCGAAGACCAGCGCCTGAAGATTGATGCCAGCGGCAACATAGACCACCTGAAGGACAAGGACAGGCTGGCTATACGCTTCCATGTTGACAAGATGTCTACCGACGCGCAGACCGCGAAGAACGTGATAGACCAGTTTACCGTGAAGAAGTTCATGATGAAGCAACTGGACAACCTGGGCACCATCGGCTACACGGGCGACGTGACCATACTCCATAAGAAGGAACTGTTCAAGGGACAGCTGCGCACGTCGGCAGGCCGCGTAAATGTGTCGTTGACACTCGACGACAAGGCTAAATACCTGACCGGACAGGTGCGCACGGCTTCCTTCCATGTGGGCGACGTGGTGCAGATGAAGGACATCGGCCCCGTGACCTTCGGCGCCACCTTCGGCTTCGACTACTCGAAAGAGCGCACGGCAAGGGTGCGACGCGTGAAAGGTGGAAAACTGCCCATCGGACAGGTGGAGGTGACCGATGCCATGACCAGTTATAAAGGTGTGAATCTGAAGCACATCGACGCTACCATCAAGAGCGACGGTGCCATCGCCGAAGGCCGTCTGGTGAACCGGCACAAGCACGTGGACCTGCTGTGTAACTTCACGTTCACCAACACTGACTCCATCCAGAAGATGAAAATAAAACCCGGCCTGAAAATTCATTAGGCCGGGCTTGTGTGGCAGACGGAGACTTTAGAAAGGCAGGTCGTCGGCAGGACTGTCGCCTGCGGGCTCCTGTGCAGGCGGGAACGGAGCGGCGGCTGCCTGAGGTGCGGCGGCAGGCTGTGCAGGCGCGTAGGCTGCTGCGGCTGGAATGCTGTTGGCAGGCTGTCCGCGGAACACGTTGAAGGCGCGAATCTCGTTGAACCAACGACCGTTGTACTCGTGAGCATCGATGTCGAACTGGACAGTAATCTCCTCTCCCATCTGAATGTTAAACTGCTTGATACGGTCCTCGCCGAAAATGCGGAACAGCATCTTGCGTGGATACTGACCGGGAATCTCGATGACGTACTCCTGACTCATCCAAGGGTTACCTGTGCGGGCTGACACACCGCTGTTTGCCGGAAGAATGGCAATGACTTTTCCTGTTAAATCCATGTTGCTGAAATGTTATTATTATTTGTTTTTTCGTCAAATCGCTTGCGAAATTACTAAAATAGTTTGAAAACAAGCAATTTTTTTGCAAATATTTTGCTGTTGACATAGTTTTTTTGTATTTTTGTGCTCTCAAACGAGTATAACAAACAATATTAATAATATGAGATTCATCGTATCAAGTACAGCATTGAGCAACCGGCTGGGGGCTCTTTCAAGAGTAATCAATAGTAAAAACGCCTTGCCCATACTGGGCGACTTCCTCTTTGAGGTGGTTGACGGGCAACTGAACCTGACCGCATCGGACAGCGAGGTGATGATGAAAACATCCATCGAGCTGACCGAAAACGACGGCAACGGACGATTCTGCGTGGGCAACCACGACCTGCTGGAGGCCGTGAAAGGCATCTCTGAGCAGCCCATCACCTTCGAGGTAGACCAGGCATCGAACATCGCCAAGATTGGCTATCAGAACGGACAGTTCTCGCTGCCCGTGGACAATGCCGACGAGTTTCCGCAGGCACAGCAGGTGGGCGAGGGCACCACGACGATAGCCATCGCAACACCCTTGCTGGCAGAGACCATCAGCCGCTCGCTCTTTGCTACGGCACAGGATGAGCTGCGACCGGTGATGAACGGCATCTACTTCGACCTGACAGCCGACTACCTGGCTATCGTGGCAAGCGACGGACACAAACTGGTGCGCAACAAGTTGCTCAACATCAAGAGCGAACAGCCTGCCGCCTTTATCCTGCCGAAGAAGCCCGCCTCGCTGCTGAAGGGCGTGCTGGGCAAGCAGGGCGGCGACGTGGTGATACGCTTCGACGACCGCAATGCCGAGATTAACTTCGAGGATGGCACCATCGTCTGCCGACTCATCGAAGGCCGCTATCCCAACTACAACTCGGTGATTCCCCAGAGCAATCCCAACCAGTTGACCGTCGACCGTCAGGGACTGCTGGCTGCCCTGCGCCGCGTGCAGCCTTTCTCCAACGACTCGAGCAACCTGATCCGCTTCCATGTGGAGAACGGCACGCTGCAACTGGATGCCGAGGACTATGACTTCTCGAAGACCGCTACCGAGCGGATGACGTGCGACTACAACGGCATGCCCATGAGCATCGGCTTCAAGGGCTCGTCGTTTATCGACATCCTGGGCAACTTTGACTGCGACCAGGTGTTGATACAGCTGGCCGATCCCAGTCGTGCCGGACTGGTGCTGCCCTCCGTGCAGCCAGAGGGTCAGGATGTGCTGATGCTGATGATGCCCATGCTGATTAATGATTAAATTGACAATTGATAATTGACAATTGAGATTTTATGAAACTGAATCTGAATAAACCGCTGGTCGTCTTCGATTTGGAGACGACCGGTCTTGATTTGGTGAAAGACCGAATCATACAGATATCATATATTAAGGTGATGCCCGACGGCAAAGAGAAGCGTGCCGACTACCTGGTGAACCCCGAAGTGCCCATCCTGCCGGCAATCACACAGCTGACGGGCATCTCGAACGACGATGTGAAGGACAAACCGACGTTCAAGCAGCTGGCAAAGACACTGAGCGACGAGTTCACGGGCTGCGACTTTGCCGGGTTCAACTCCAACTACTTCGACGTTCCCCTGCTGGCAGAGGAGTTCCTCAAGGCGGGCATCGACTTCGACTTCTCGAAGTGCCGACTCATTGATGCCTGCACCATCTTCAAGAAGATGGAGCGCAGAAACCTGGCTTCGGCCTATAAGTTCTACTGCGGACGCAAGATGGAGGACGACTTCGAGGCTCACCGTGCCGACCAAGACACCGAGGCTACCTATCGCGTGCTGATGGCCGAACTGGATCACTATACCGAGGAGAAACAGCGCGAGCTGGGCGAAGACCCCGAAGGTCGCGTGTTGGAGAACAATATGGACTGCCTGGCTGAGTTCTCGAAGAGTAATAATAATGTGGACTTCGCCGGACGCATCGTCTGGGGCGAGGCTAAGGATGCCAAGGGCAACGTCATCCTCGACAAGGACGGCAAGCCCGTGATGACCGAATACTTCAACTTCGGCAAGCACAAGGGCAAGACGGTAGCTGAGGTGCTGCGCTATGACTCGGGCTACTATGCCTGGATTCTGGCTGGCGACTTCACCTATAACACCAAGCAGGTGCTTACGCGCATCCGGCTGCGTGAGGCTCAGAAGTGAAAAATGAAAAGTGAAAAATTTGCTGCCGCTATAAATTATGCTGAAGGAAAAGAAGATCGTATTGGGAATCACAGGGTCGATAGCGGCCTATAAGTCGTGCCTCATCATCCGCGAACTGGTGAAGCGCGGCGCTGAGGTACAGGTGGTCATCACGCCTGCCGGCAAGGAGTTTATCACGCCAATCACGCTGTCGGCACTCACGCAGAAGCCAGTCATCAGCGACTTCTTCTCACAGCGTGACGGCACGTGGCACTCGCACGTGGCACTGGGTCTGTGGGCCGACGCCATGCTGATAGCCCCCTGTACGGCTTCGACCTTGGGCAAGATGGCTAACGGCATTGCCGACAATATGCTCATCACCACCTATCTGTCGATGAAGGCTCCCGTGTTCATCGCGCCCGCTATGGACCTGGACATGTATGCGCATCCCACCACGCAGCAGAACATGGAGCGGCTGAAGGGCTTTGGCAACATCATCATCGAGCCGCAGAGCGGATTCCTTGCCAGCGGACTTGAGGGCAAGGGACGAATGGAGGAGCCTGAGAAAATAGTCGATGTGCTCGACAAATGGTTTGATACATCAAATCTCAACCCTCAAATCTCAAATCTCAACCCTCAAATCTCCGCTCGACCTTCGGTCGCTTGCAAGGCAAGAAATCTCAAATCAAAGAAGATCCTGATTACTGCCGGACCGACCTACGAGAAGATTGACCCCGTGCGCTTCATCGGCAACTACTCGAGCGGCAAGATGGGTTTCGCGTTGGCAGAAGAGTGTGCCCGCCGAGGGGCAGAGGTCACGCTGATAGCAGGACCTGTCAATTGTCAATTGTCATTAGTCAATAGTCATTTAGTCCACCGGATAGACGTGGAGTCGTGTCAGCAGATGTACGACGCTGCCACGAAGGCTTTCCCGCAGATGGATGCAGCCATCCTCTGTGCGGCCGTAGCCGACTTCCGTCCTGCCGAGGTGGCTGAACAGAAAATCAAGCGAGTGGGGCAGACAATGGATATTCACCTCATCCCCAATCCTGACATTGCCGCTGAGTTGGGACGGATGAAGCGTGAGGGCCAGTTGTTGGTAGGCTTCGCCCTGGAAACCAACGACGAGCATCAGAACGCCCAGCATAAATTGGAAAAGAAGAACCTGGACTTCATCGTGCTCAACTCGCTGCGCAACGCTGGCACCTGCTTCAAAAGTGACGAGAACCAGATCAGCATCATCTCCCGCCAAGGTCAAAAAGACTACGAAAAGAAGTCGAAGGCAGAGGTAGCAAGCGACATCATCGACGAACTGCAGGCCTGCATCGATAAGCCTGCATTGTGAAAGAAAGATGGCGTGTCATGATTTTGGCACACCATCTTTCCGTTTGTTTCCTACATAAAATAGAGCACGAATTATTGTTAGCTCCTGTATGGATGCGACAAATTATAAAGAAAGGAATAAGGCAATGAGCAAATGGATAGATTTCTCGCTCGAAGAGCGAAAAGCTATGATACAAGGTGTAGTTGAGTCACGGCAAATTGATGAAGCTGCCGCAGAGAAGGACTGGTGGGTAACAGCAGTATTGTATGCGCTGTTTCACACCAGCGTGTCCGAGTATCTGTTGTTCAAAGGTGGCACAAGCCTGAGTAAAGGTTGGGACATCATCAACAGATTCAGTGAGGATATAGACTTGGCATTGAGCCGTCACTACTTCTTGAATGTCAAGCAACTCTCTTGTGCAAGCTGACAGCAGGCATATGAATGAAAGATATGAAAGGAATGATGACTGAGCGCATGAAGAGAGTAATCGTATCATTGCTTGTATTATGGTGTTACAATCTTTCTGCTTGGTCTCAAAGTGGGCTATTTTTCACAAGCGACAAACTGTCGAATACGAATATCACGAGCATCTGCCAGGATAAGGCAGGCTACATCTGGATTGGCACAGAGAACGGACTGAACCGTTTTGACGGCTATAAGTTCACGGTTTACAAGAACCGCTCGACCCCAGGTCGCTTGCAAGGCAAGAATCCGCAGGATACGACCTCGCTGATGTTCAACATTGTCAACAAGGTGTTCTGCGACAAGAGCGGGAACCTGTGGGTGGGAACGAACACTGGTTTGCAACGCTACGACGATGCTACTGACAGTTTCATCAGATATCGCAGTTCGGAATTTGAGCGAGCTCGCATCAGTGACATCTGCCAGCTGCCTGACGGGAAAGTGTTGGTGGGGACAGCGGGCTTTGGACTGTTCCAGGCTGATGCCGCATCTCACACACTGACACTACTGAAAGACTATGAGGCAAATGCCGACGATAAGTTCTTCGGACATTTCTTGGTGGATGCTGACGGTGGTCTGTGGAAGGATGGCAACAAAGACTTCTCTCTCATCAAGCCTGGCAGACACCCGCAAGTGTTCACTGCTCGGCACGACCCTCCTATGGCGTTTGCCGATGCCGGTGGCAGAATATTGGTGATGAATCGCCACCAACTTAGTGCTTTTGTTAACGGGCAGTTTCAAGATGACTATTTCGACGTGTCGGAAGTGGCATCGCTGAATCCCCATTATTGGACGGTGATGCGCGACCATAAAGGAAATATTTATATTGGTACACGTGGAAGTGGTCTGTTGTGGATTCCCAAAGGCGCACGCAAAGTACAAAGGTATCAGTTTAATGTGGCAGGTGTTAATATGAACACCAGCACCATCCAGACTTTGTTTGAAGACCGACAGGGGAACATTTGGGTAGGCTGTTGGCACAAGGGATTGCTCGTCATCCCTGGCCAGAAGGCACAGTTCACATCGTGGAGCTTCTCGGGTCAGAAACACGACATTGGCAACTATGTATCCTCGTTGTGTCAGGGCAATGATGGTATTACTTGGTGTACGGTTCGTGACGAGGGCGTTTTCGGCTTCAATGCAAACGGCTTGCTTGTGGCTCATCCTTCCGCTCCTGCCTGGACGGAGTTCATCTACCGAGATTCGAAGGGCAACTTCTATTTGGGTGCAGGGACGGACATCTACAGCTACAACCCACAAAACGGACACGCCAGCAAACTGTTGGGCTTCGACTGCAACATGATGAATGGCATGACGGATGACGGACGCGGCCACCTGTTCATCTCTGCTTTCGGAAGGGGAATGTTGTGCTACGACACGGCTACGAGTCATATCAGGCATTTCTCTCAAAGCACTGGAGGCGCGAAAGGCCGACTGTGCAATGACTGGATTATGTCGATGACTGCCGACCACAACGGCCACATCTGGGTAGCCACCACCAATGGCGTCTGCTGTTATGATGTGGCAGCCGACAGCTTCAAACCTTTCGGGTGGAACTCCATTTTAGAGGGCAAGCGCTGTGAGTGCCTTTGCGAGACATCGCAGGGCGACATGCTAATAGGTACGATGGAGGGGCTGTTCGTCTGGCATCGCAGCACTGGTATGGTGGAGGAATTTCAGGGTGCAGAGCGACTCCGTGGCCTCACTATCGGTTACATAGTTCAAGACAGGTCGGGCGATGTTTGGTGTGCTACGACGATGGGCATCTGGCATTATCGCGCGTCTGAAGAGAAATGGGTCAGCCATATTAGCGGCTCCGGCCTGACGGACAGGGAGTTCATTCCCAATGCCGGTCTGTTTATTCCTCAAGACGACCGCATATTCTTTGCCACTACCGACGGCATCACCACTTTCACCCCCGGGCAGGTACAGAGAGCGCCCACCAGCCTGGGCGACATCAGACTCACCAACATGGCCTTTGGTGGTCAGCCTGTAAGTCATGAAACTTCATACTTTTCCTTCCCATACTCTGAAAACGTCATCTCAATGGAGTTCTCACTGATGAACTTCCTCGATGCGGCAAACACCGTGTTCGAATACCGATTAGGGCACAACGCTGAATGGACATGTATCGCTGAAGGACAAAACGTCATCTCCTTTACTCACCTGCCCATTGGCACCTATCAATTAGAGGTGAGAGCCATTGTAGGCGGAGCCGAATCGGAACCGAGCATCTACACCATCACAATCGAGGCCCCTTGGTATCGTACCACATTGGCCTACATCTTATATATTATTGGTATTATAGGAATCGTGCTATTCTTGATTCTCAAGTGGCGCCAACGCATGCACCGCCAACTGGATGAGGACAAGAGGCAGTTCATTGCCACCACCACCGAAGAAATCCGCTCGCCGCTCGACCTCATCATAGAAGCCGCAGAATCGTCAACCACTGATATTCAGTCGGCCATTGAGGTCATCGACAGCAACGCCCGCCGCATAGACCAATACATTAGAGACATCGAGGTGAAGGGCAACGACGAGCTGCTCATGGAGCGCATCATGAAGTGCATCAACGACAACATTGACAACAGTGACCTTGACGTCAGTCTTATCTGCAAAGAGGCGGGCATTAGCCGCTCCCACCTGCACCGCAAGATGAAGGAGATGACGGGCCTCACCGTCCACGACTTCATCCAGAACATTCGCATGGAGCAGGCAGCCCGCTTGCTCGTCGAACAGAAGATTAACATTACCCAGGTGGCATACACCGTGGGCTACTCCAGTCAGCCCTCTTTTTCTGCCGCCTTCCGCAAGCATTTTGGTGTCTCGCCCACCGAGTATATTAATCAGCACCAATAAAAATCTCATTTCCCCTATTTAAATGTTTCACCTCCTGTCAATGGGTCTTTTGAATATGAAGATGGGACTTTTTCGACGGCTCTTTATGGGACTATTTCATACCTTTGCACACAGATTATTAAATAAAGAAAGGTATGAAAAGAATCATCTTATTTTGCACAATGCTGTTCATCATGGCGCTGAATGTGATGGCGCAAAGGCAACGGGAAGGCGAGCGCAGCTCGGGAATGGGAACATTCTGTATTGCCAAAGACGGAAAGGCGGCGGCAATCGTGGTGGACGAACAGGATTGGAAGGGTGTAGTACGCGCTGCAAACGACTTGGGTGATGATGTAAGGAAAGTGACGGGAACGGCGAGTCCTGTGGTCAACACTTTGGATGCGGGAGCCAGCGGCAAAACCGCTGACCGCTGTGTCCTCGTGGGAACGATTGGCAAGAGCCGCGTCATCGACAAACTGGTGAAGCAGAAGAAACTTGACGTGAGCAAGGTGAAGGGGCAGTGGGAGTCGTTTGTCATTGACATCGTTGACGGCAACCTTGTGGTGGCTGGCAGCGACAAGCGCGGCACCATTTACGGCATCTACGAGATTTCGCAGCGCATCGGCGTGTCACCCTGGTACTGGTGGGCTGATGTGCCTGTGAAGCATCAGGACGAGGTGTATTGGGATGCTGGGCGGTTTGTGCAGCCATCGCCAAAAGTGAAATATCGCGGCATCTTTATCAATGACGAGTGGCCGTCGTTCGGTGAATGGGCAACGGAGCATTTCGGTGGCATCAACTCGAAGATGTACGCTCACATGTTCGAGCTGCTGTTGCGCCTGAAGGCCAACTATCTGTGGCCAGCGATGTGGGGAAGTCGTTTCAATGAGGATGACCCAGAGAGTCCCCGGCTGGCTGACGAATACGGCATCGTGATGGGCACCAGCCACCATGAGCCGATGATGCGGGCGCACCGCGAGTATGTAACAAGGAAGGACGAGATTGGCCCTTGGGACTATAGTGTGAACAAGCAGCGGCTGGACCAGTTCTTCCTCGAAGGTATGCAGCGCAACAGGGCATACGACAACCTCGTGACCATCGGCATGCGTGGCGACGGCGACGTGGCAATGGGCAAGGGCGACGACGAGGATAACATGAAGACGCTGCGCGAGGTCATCAAAGGGCAACGACAAATTATTAAAAAGGTGTACGGACGTGAAGATGCCGTGCCCCAGCTTTGGGCCATTTTTACCGAGGTGCAGCGATATTATGATGCAGGTTTCACGGTGCCTGATGATGTGACGTTGTTGCTTTGCGACAACAACTGGGGCTATATCCGTCGCATTGGGCGCGATTTTGAACGCAAGCGCAAGGGCGGTCTGGGACTCTACTACCATATCGACATGAACGGCGGTCCGTGGAACGACCGTTGGGTGAACACGACGACCATTCCCAAACTGCGTGAACAGCTGAACCTAGCCTACCAGACGGGCATCGACCGCATCTGGATTATCAACGTCGGCGACTTGAAACCCAAGGAGGTGCCCATCGACTTCATCATGCACTATGCCTGGAATCCCGATGCCGTTAAGGCGGGTGACGAGCAGGCGTGGCTGGAGCGGTTCTGCGGTTCCGTGTTCGGCGGGGTGCCCGTTGGAGAACCAACGGGAACGGTGGCCAAGGAGGCCGCCGACCTCATCGCCAAATACTCGAAATATAACCTCTGGCGCAAGGCCGAGGCACAGGTGCCGGGCATTTTCAACAAGGAGGAGATGGCTTATACCGACAGTCTGTGGCTCTCGCTCACTGCACGTGCCGAGGCACTGCGCACAAAAATTCCCGCCGAGGCGCAGGATGCCTACTACCAGTTGGTATATTATCCCGTAGTGGCCAGTGCCGGCGTCCATCTCATTTACAATGCTGCAACTCGTGGCAATTCCAACCTCATTGAGCAGTTGATGGCTCGTGACCAGCAACTCAGCGACTACTATCATCAGATAGCAGACGGTAAGTGGAACAAGATGATGCAGGACAAACATATCGGCTACACGCAATGGTATATGCCCAAGGACAACATAAATCCGATGCTACTCTCAAAAACGTCTGTTCGCGAAGGCTTCAAGGAGAAGGCCCCGATTGAGGATCCGCGTCGAGGCTCACTGGACTTCAACGTCGGCTATGCCCTGCAAGACCAGCCGGCCACTAAAGAGTATTCCATTCCTGCTTATCAGTTCTCCCGCAAAACGGACGGCAAGGATGCTGCTTGGATGTTCCTGCCCGACCTCGGACGTGGCAAAGGCTGTATGGGCAGTAGCAATGTGACGGCGCAGAACAGTGAGGCCGTACTGGAGTACGACATTAACCTGACAGCAGACGGCAAGATTGCAATAGGTATATTGCCCACGCAAGACATTTATCCCGCCCGTGGCCTTCGCATTGGCATCCAGATTGACGACCAGCCCATGCAGACCATCGATGCTCGTCGCGGCATTGTAGATACCTTCTCGGAGTACAACCCACAGAATCTCGCTCGCTCGAAGGTGCTGAAACCGTTGCCACAGCGCAGCCGCCTCGCCCTGAGCGGCTTTTGGCAGGGGCGACAGTTGCCCCGTCGCGATGAGGTTTTTGATAATCTCCGCTGGCTCGACACCACTTTTGATGGTATTGCCCCAGGGAAGCATACACTGAAACTCATCATGATTGACCCGGAGATTGTCATCGAACAAATCGTGGTCAATCCCGACAACAACCATTATAGCTATTTCGGAAACAAACAATAAATATAACAGCCCTATGAAACGATTATTGACTCTCATGGTTGGCATATTCTGCCTGACCTGTGGCGCAATGGCTCAGCAGCGCCGTCCTATTGACAACGAGCATCCGCTGTGGATGATTCACATCGATGTGTGGAACGCTGCCGACCCACAGAAGATTATCGACTTGGTGCCCGACGACATCAAACCGTGGGTGTGTATGAACCTCTCGCTTTCCTGCCAGTATGACAAGGACAATAACGTCTACAAGATGCCGCGCTCGGCGGTGCGCACTTATAAGTCGTGGGCTTCGGTATGCCAACAGAACGGAATGTGGTTTACCTGTCAGCCGGCCTCTGGCGGTCGCACGCATCTTCAGACCACCGACTTAGAGACATTTGAATACTTTTTTAAGCGATATCCCAACTTCCTCGGCTGGAACTTCGCCGAGCAGTTCTGGGGCTTTGACCAAGACGATATGGGCTCAGCTACGCAGACGGGACAAATCGCCCTGTTTGCCAACCTGGTCAAGATGGCACATGAATACGGCGGTTTCCTCGCCATCTCGTATTGCGGCAATATCTGGAGCTACGGTCTGAGCCCCGTGGGCATGATGAAGCGCAACAGCAATCTGCTGAAGGCATGCCGTGCCTATCCTGAGGCCATCCTTTGGCTTTACAAGTACACGACAACTGCCTGTTGGTATAACGATGAGAGTGTCACACTGTCGCCCTTCATCAGTGGTTTGGCTAAGAACTACGGCGTTCGTTATGACCGCTGCGGCTGGTGCGGTGCAATGGATGTGGCCGTGGGGCAGAATAAGACGAAATACCCGATAGCTGCCGGCATCGGAACTGTAATGGAGCAGTGTGGCGTGAACGGTGGTGCCGTGTGGGACGGCCCGGAGACCATTCCCGACGAGTGTTTCAAGGAGAGTAGCAAGACCACCGTCGATGGCTACACGCGCCGCAATTGGACCACCTACGAAGGTTTCCGCGGAGCATGGATTGATATGTTCCGCAAGATTATCGATGGTACATTCTATATACCTTCGCGCAAGGAGGTGGTAGATAGCACACGCATTGCCATTATTGCCAACACCACATCGGGTAGTGACGAGGACAAATATGCCACATGGGGCACACTTTATGACGGACTCTACAAGCAGAATGACCCCACTAACAAAGGTGATGGCCAGTGGATGAACAACATGTGCTACTTCAAGAGCACAGGTCGTTATCGTACCATTCCCCTTTGCGTAGAACTCTACGACTCGCTGGCTAAGACCATCCCCGTGAAGCTGAACCGCGCTACGGCCAAGTCGAACTGGAGTACTGTCAGCAAGAAGCAGAAAGTATTCAACGAGCAATACCCCGTGCTGTCAGAGGGAGACCTCTTCGTCTGCCGTGTGCAGAACCAGCTTGTCACCTATATGCCCTACACCTACCTGAACAGCAAGCGTACAGCGACGGGTAGGGTACCACTGCTCTACAACACCTGCGACTCGCTGACATTGACCTTGGGTATGCTGGGTAGCGGCATCGTTCGCGAGTATGCCGACCATATCGACTTCTACCTGAACAACTTCCGTACGGACACCACGACGGTTGTAGCCGAAACCATTATCATCAAAGGTGCCACCGCCGAACCCTCATACACCATGAAAAAAGGCCTGTTGGCAACGGGTAGCGCCACCGCCCAGTGGGATGCCGAGACTCAGACCTACACCCTCACCGTAAAGCATAAGGGCGGTGTTGATGTAACTGTCAATTGTGCTGGCAGCGCCACCGACCGCAAGGAGGCACCAGCAAAAACTCCCCTCCCTTTGGAGGGGCTGGGGGAGGCTCCCTCCTATCACGGCCCCATCATCATCGAAGCCGAAAACATGGACTACAAGAACGTGAAGGAAATCAAGCTCGTGAACCCCTACGTGAACTACTTCCCCGACATCGTAGAATTTGCCGGCAACGGCTTCGTTGATATGGGTACCAGCACCAGCGGCACCTTGCGCCACCAGCTCACACTCCCCGATGGCGATGAGGGCGAATATCGCATCTCCGTGCGCTACAGCAATTCCTCAAAGGCTGGAAAGATGAAGGCCACCGTCAACGGCACCGCCACCCAACTCGACATCGAAAAGGCGGCTAAGAACGACTGGCACAAGGTCACCTTTACCGCCACCCTGAAAGCAGGTACAAATAACCTCTTGCTCACCAACACCGGCGGCATCTCCATGTACATTGACCAAATCATCTACACCTCTGACGATGTGGAGGCTGAGAAGTATCAGATATTTGTGCGCAAGGCCAACTACGGCTCTGTGACCGTTGTCTCCCCTCTTTCGGAGGGGTCGGGGGAGGCTGAAGCTGTCGAGGGGCAGACCGTCACGCTGACCATCGAGGCCAACAGCGGCTACGGATTGAAGGAGCTGCGTGTCATCAACGGCGTGAACTTCACCATGGGAACCAACATCAGTCTTGAGACGCTCTCCAACGGCAATTCACAATTGACCTTCACCATGCCAGATGACATCGTCACCTTGCAGCCCGTTTTTGCCAAGGGAGAAAACGTTGTCGATGGCATCAGCATTGTCAATGCCGACGGCACGAAATCCACCGTCCTCTACGATTTGAATGGCCGTCGCGTCAGCGTACCGTCGAGGAAAGGTATATATATCAAGAATGGTAAAAAGATGATAGTCAAATGAAAAGAATAGTCCTTTTCCTTTTGATTGCTTCATGGTGGAACATACAGCAAATATTCTCGCAAACATCCATTGTCTTCGGCACGACGATAGATGCTGCGACTGTGATGAAACAGGCCCGGAAGGTGGCGAAGACCGCAGAGGTAAAGACCTTGCAGACTTGGGAAGAGGGACGCGACAAGAAGTGTGCCTACTTCTTTGAGGAACTGGGCGAGGAGATGCCCTTCAGGGTATGTGTGCCCAAGTCGTGGGACGGTAAGAAGAAACTGCCGCTGGTGATGTTCCTTCATGGTGGATGGAACACAGAAAGCTCCTATTTGGACGAGAACGACAAGCTGATGGTGCGACTGGCTGATGAACATCACTTTCTTCTTGTTTCGCCAATGGGGGCCCATTCGTCATACGGTAATCGCTTGCTGTTGCCTGCAGGGTTTGGCAAGGAAAGAGAGACACAGGAGGTGCTGACAAAACGCAACGCTCCAGAGCTGATGCGTGAGCAGGAACTGAGCGAGCAGGATGTCGTCAACGTCTTGGAGATTGTGCTGAAGAACTACCCCGTAGACCGCAGTCGCATGTTCCTCTGTGGTCACTCAATGGGTAGCGGCGGCACTTGGTATCTCGGCGCAAAGTATGCCGACTACTGGTGGGCACTGGCTCCGATGTCAGGTCCCTTCGTCACCCGCGACGGCTATCCTTGGGAGCGGATGAAGCAAATTCCTATATTCATCAGCGAGGGAACACGCGCTGGAGCCTCCCTGCAGTCGAGCCGCGATTTGCGAGACTTCGCTAAGCAATATGGTCTCAACTATCAATACAAAGAGGTGGATGGTGACCACGGACAGATGGTTCCCATGATTCTGCCTGATGTGTTTCGGTTCTTCGATACACACAACCGATTACAATAAGTATGAAAAGGAGAGTAATATTATTGACAACTATCCTGTTAATGTATATTAGCAATTCACTTGCTCAGAGATCAAACCTTGACTGGGAGAACCCAGCCGTGCTGGGCATCAACAAACTGCCGTATCACGCCACGTTGCAACTGCCCTCGAAATGGAAGGAGTGCAAGGAGATTGTGAGCCTCGATGGACAGTGGCTGTTCCGTTGGTCGAAAGACCCTGAGTCTCGTCCTATGGGCTTCGAACGTGAAGAGTATGATGTGAGCGGATGGGAACATATCACCGTGCCTGGCAACTGGCAGTTACAGGGCTTCGGCAAGCCCATTTATGTAAATATGCAATATCCTTTCCACCGTGAAAAACCCAGCATCACGGGCGAGCCGCCGAAGGACTGGTATGCATACGACCACCGCAATCCCGTGGGGGCGTATGTTACATACGTCGATGTGACGAAGGAGATGCTCTCGAAGAACCTCATCCTGCACTTCGGCGGCGTTCACTCGGCCATGTATGTATGGGTGAATGGGCAAAAGGTGGGCTATAGTCAGAACTCCATGTCGCCAGCAGAATTCGATGTGACGGAATATCTGCGTGAGGGCAAGAACAAACTAGCTGTGGAGGTGTATCGCTGGAGCGACGGCTCGTATCTGGAGTGTCAGGATATGTGGCGTCTCTCGGGCATCTTCCGTGAGGTGCAACTGTGGGTGCGCCCGTTGGTGCATATCGCTGACTATAAGGTGGAGGCAGTACCTAATCAGGATTTCTCGCAAGCCACTGTCACAGCCAATATTGCCTTGTGCAATACAGGTAAGAAGAAAGCCAAGAACCTGACGGTGGCCTTCAGTATCGACGGAAAGACCACTAAAGGACAGGTGAAAAGCCTTCCTTCGGGCGATACCACAACTGTCCGACTCACGTATCTCATAGACAACCCCCGCCTATGGTCGGCCGAGAAGCCCAACCTCTATCCTTTCATCATCGAACTGGGTGATGAGCACTTCGACAACCACCTGGGCGTGAAGCGTGTGGAGTGCGTGGGCGAAGTCTTCAAGATTAACGGCAAGAACGTGAAGCTGCGTGGCGTGAACCGGCATGACCATCATCCTGTGACGGGCCGTTATGTCGATGATGAAACCTACGAACAGGATATCGCGCTGATGAAACAAGCCAACATCAACTTCCTGCGCACTTCGCACTATCCCGACCGCGAATATCTCTATGAGCTATGCGACCGTTGGGGCATCTACGTCATGGACGAGGCTAATCAGGAAAGTCATGGCTACGGCATTGGAAACAAGCAGATTGGAGACGACCCCGATTGGATGGCGGCTCATGTCGATAGAGCCACCTCACTGGTTCAACGCGACAAGAACCACCCCAGCATCATCTTCTGGAGCCTCGGAAATGAAGGTGGTAGAGGATGTAACATGCGGGCGATGCACGATGCTGTAGTGGCACTCGACACCATCGCCCTGCCGTTCTGCGACAGCGACCGTAGTCAGAGCGAAATTTACGACGATGGCTACCTCGCTCCTGCCGTTCTGGCCGAACGGGCCAAGAAGGTCACCGACCGTCCGTTCATGATGCGCGAATATGCCCATGCGATGGGTAACTCGATGGGCAACTTCCAAGAGTATTGGGACGTCATCTATGCCGATAGCAGCATATGCGGCGCCGCCATCTGGGACTGGGTGGATCAGGGACTTCTGAAGGATGGTTATTATGCATACGGCGGCGACTTCGGCGACCAGCCCAACGACGGAACTTTCTGTATCAACGGCTTGTTGGCTTCCGACCGCACGCCGCATCCTCACTATTACGAGGTGCAGCATGTCTATCAGCCACTGACGTTTGAAAGGGATAGTGACGGCCACATCAGCATCATTAACCGCGACAGTTTCACCGACCCCAGTGAGTACGAGATAACCTTTGACACCATCACCATTGACGGTGAACGCCTGTTGAACATCTCGGCCCGGTTGAAGGAGGACAAGCCTTGGGCGAAGAAAGGATTTACCGTAGCCAGCGAGCAGTTTGTGCTCACTCCTTACGAATTCCCCAAACTTCAGACCTCAACCCTCGAACCTCAGCCCTCTAACATCACCGTCGAAGGCAACAAACTAACCTCATGGATTGTCGATGGTCAGGAGATGCTGCAAGCACCTTTGGAGCCTTACTTCTGGAAACCCGAGAACGACAACCAACATGCGGCTCAGTTTGCCCAGCGCACCGCCGTATGGAGGGAAGCCAAGGACGTGACGGTGAGATACACCGTCATCGATGAGCGTACTATTCTCGTCGATGTGGATTACCAACCTACCGCTACCAACCGCCCCGTGATGCCGAAGTTCGGTATGCGTATGCGCATCCCTGCCGACTTCACTAACATCGAGTTCTACGGCCGCGGCCCTTGGGAAAACTATCCCGACAGGAAGCGTTCCGCTTTCATAGGCCGCTACGAGATGCCGCTCTCTGAATATGAGACAGAATACGTTCATCCACAGGATAACAGTTGCAGGACGGATATACGCTGGTTTAATATTTCTTCAAGTAAGAAGACACTTGCCATCAAAGGGCTTCAGCCACTATGTATTCGTGCTTGGGATTATGGGGAGGAAGATCTGGAGTCCGCCAAACATCCCCACGAGATTCAACGAGGACGTTTTGTCAATTTGAACATCGACCTGAATGTTCATGGAGTAGGGGGAATAGATACATGGGGACAACGTACTTTACCCCAATATACTATAGACGGAAATAAGTCATATCACTACAGTTTTCTGATTGATACATATAATAACATTACTCAATAATGAAGATGAAAAAAGTATTTATTCTGTTACTGGCATTTTTTTCCCAGACAATGTTTGCAAAGGCCTCTACGACTGATAATGGAATGAAAAACCCTGTTATCTTCGCCGATGTGCCCGACCTGGACATCATCCGGGTGGATGATGTGTACTACATGGTCTCGACCACGATGCACTTCGCCCCCGGATGCGGCATTATGAAGTCGAAAGACCTGGTGAACTGGGAGATTGTGAACTACGCCTACGACGAACTGGACGCGGGTGACAATTTCCGTCTGTTGAACGGCAAGAGCGAGTACTCGCAGGGTTCATGGGCAGCCAACCTGCGCTACGATCCTTATGAGAAGATGTTCTACATGATTATGACCTGCAATACGACGGGAAAGACCTACTTCTACGTGACCGACGACATCGAGCACGGCAAGTGGCACTGTTCCATTACTGATAAGTGCTACGACCCGGGACTGCTCTTCGAAGATACGGGAACGGAAGTTAAGAAATACGTGTTGCATCCTGCCGATACCTTTGCCGACCATGCCATGTATCTGCGTGAGATGAAGGTTGACAAAGACTGGAACGTTACCGTTGGCGAGCCTCATAAGGTTATAGACTATGCCAATCTGGAGAATCCCGCACGAGGTCTGCGTGCCGAAGGATATCATGGATATAAAATCGGTGACTACTATTATATCTTTATGATTCAGGGCTGTGATGGTCAGCGTCAGGAGATTGTCTGGCGTTCAAAGGATTTGTTCAACGGCAAGTGGGAAGGCCGTATAGTCTTCGGCGGCGAGATGGTCGATGAGAGCGGCAACATCGTGATGCGCACCAACGGCATCGCTCAGGGCGGCATTGTCGAGACTCAAGACGGCAAATGGTGGTGTTTCCTTTTCAAGGATTATGGTTCTGTAGGTCGTATGCCTATCTGGTTGCCTATGACATGGAGTGCTGACGGGTGGCCTGTGGTGGGAAATGGCAGTACCGACAAGCTGCCTGCTGGTAAGAACATGACCACGCCCTATTGTGTCGATCTGCCTGCCTCGAAGGGTATCAACATCGTGCAGAGCGATGAGTTCAACGTATGGAAGCCAAAGAAGAGCAAGAGTCGTTTCGGTTCGTGGAAGGCGGGATTGAAATTATGCTGGCAGTGGAACCATATTCCCGACAACAACGGCTGGAGCCTGACCGAGCGTAAGGGATGGCTGAGATTGATGACCACCTCTGTGGTGCACAACATCCGTGATGCACGTAATTCGCTTACCCAGCGCGCCTTTGGACCTACATGCACGGGTGAAGTACTCCTTGATGCCTCTGGCCTGAAGGACGGCGACGTTGCCGGTCTCTCTGCCTTCCAGAACCGCTATGGTTTTGTGGGTGTGAAGCGTGAGAATGGCAAACTCTTTATTGTTATGCATCGTGCCATGGAAAAAGGCGATGCCGACGGTAAGGAGATAACCCGCATACCTCTCACTCAGAACCAAGTGTATCTCCGCACCACAATGGACTTCACCGACCGTACTGACAAAGCCACCTTCTTCTACAGTCCCGATGGCTATCAGTGGCAGCCCATCGGTGACACCCTACAGATGCACTACGACTGGCCCGACTTCTGCGGCTACCGCTTCGCCCTCTTCCACTACGCCACTAAAGAAGTGGGCGGCAAGGCCGATTTCGACTGGTTCCACGTAAAGCAATAACACATGAAAAAAGCAATCCTCGCATTAGCAGTGATGTTCGTTTTGGGGTATGCCTGTTTAGCGGCACAGCCTCAGACCATCCGAATCAGTGGTCGATCTACAGGCAAGACGTTCGAGCGGCAAGATGGGCTTCGCGCTGGCAGAAGAGTGTGCCCGCCGTGGGGCTGATGTCACGCTGATAGCGGGGCCTGTCAAATGTCAATAGTCATTTAGTCCACCGGATAGACGTGGAGTCGTGTCAGCAGATGTACGACGCTGCCACGAAGGCTTTCCCGCAGATGGATGCCGCCATCCTCTGTGCGGTCGTAGCCGACTTCCGTCCTGCCGAGGTGGCTGAACAGAAAATCAAACGAGAGACACGTCAAGATGAGTCCCTTCACCCTTCACCCTTCACCCTTCACCTGATTCCCAATCCTGACATTGCTGCTGAGTTGGGACGGATGAAGCGCGAGGGCCAGTTGTTGGTAGGCTTCGCCTTAGAAACCAACGACGAGCAGCAGAACGCCCAGCATAAACTGGAAAAGAAGAACCTGGACTTCATCGTGCTCAACTCGCTGCGCAACGCTGGCACCTGCTTCAAAAGTGACGAGAACCAGATCAGCATCATCTCCCGCCAAGGTCAAAAAGACTACGAAAAGAAGTCGAAGGCAGAGGTAGCAAGCGACATCATCGACGAACTGCAGGCCTGCATCGATAAGCCTGCATTGTGAAAGAAAGATGGCGTGTCATGTTTTTGACACACCATCTTTCCGTATGTTTCCTATATAAGTTAGCAGATTATTTCACCATCACCTTGCGGGTGGTACCATCGCTCATGCGGATGATATTTATTCCACGCTGTGGAGCAGCAAGTTTGCGGCCCCGTAACTATTGTAAACCACAAAAAAATATATCAGTGTGCAATGATTATTGCAAATTATGTCTTGGGGATTATTCTTAGGCCAACAAAAAATGTTATTACACTCCAGAATACTCAAATCCTTTCTGAGAAATCACCAGAGAGGGCGTAACAATTGCAATATAACTATCTGCTCAAGTTCTGCTTTCTAAATTCATTGGGCGAATAACCGAAGGCGCGGCGACAGAACTTGCCGAAGAACGAGAGGTTGGGGAAACCGAGTTCTTCGGCTATTTCTTTTACTGACAGATCGGTGTTCAGCAGGTAGTAGCGCACATCGGCCTCCGTGTATTCACGAATCCATTCGAGGGCGGTCTTGCCGCTTACCTCACGGGTTACCTTCGTCAGGTAGTTGGGAGACACACAGAGTTCCTGGGCGTAGGTATCCACCAGCTGATGCTTCACGTGGCGGGTGGTAAGCAGTTCGAGGAACCGCTTGAAGATGGCCGACTTCTGGTTGGTGATGCCCTCGGTCTCTATGACGGGCACATCGGCAAGCATCTTTTCCAAATAGTCGAACAGGATGGCTTGCAGGATGGCATGTACCACCTCATGGTGGAAACGCCGCTCGTGCTGCTGCATCTTAAAATATATAATGTCGCGATAGTAGGCAAACTGCTGCCTGACTTCCTCGTCAGCCACGATGTGGTTGGTATGGTTCACATAGATACTGCGGTTCCACTCTTCGATATGGCTGCCCAGCAGCCGCTTGACCAACGGACTGGAGATGCCCACAAAGTCGCAACTCAGGTCAGGACTGGCCATATAGTTGCTCAGTCGTGTCTTGGGAGGCAGTATCAGTGCCTCTACGCCCTGCATCTGAATGGTCTCACCATTCACATCCACCATCAGCCGCCCCTTGTTACAGGCCAGCACCAGATAACGGTCAAGTTCTTCTGTCTCCAACTTCACCAACTCGCCAAACTCCGTGAGCATCAGCACGTCGTCATCGATATAATCATACTTAATGTCGTTCATCGCTGCAAAGGTCACATAGTGCGCTCAATAATCTCCTGAATAAACTCCGATTTCATATGATTATAGCAGTATTTATATCATTCCTCAAAACAAACAAATTTCACCTAATAATACATAAAAGGTATAGGCAAAGGGAACGATATCACATAATAATTCGTAAATTTGCACAGTCGAATTAGAACTAAGAGTGTGTCCGACATTCAACAGGACAAGGCGTGTGTATAAAATATCAAAATGATTTGAGTGCATAGACCTCAGTCAGAACGACAAATTAAATGAAAGTAACAACCGAAACAGAAAGATGAATACAATGAAACTCTGGAGAATCGCCTTCATGATGCTTGTTGCTTTCTCCCTCGCCTCTTGCAGCAGCAATGATAGTGAACAGGACAAGCCCTTTACTGTTTGTCCAGAGGAGCGAGTCAAGTTCTTCGTCTGCGAAGCGAGTGGCGAGACAAGTGGCGCGACTGCCACCATCGACACCCTCTTCACCGAAGACGATATCGAGTGGTTCAACGTCAGCACCCGCGAGATCCGCTTCAAGAAGCAGGATGAGCAACTTTTCAATAAGCTGATGAAGAACTATCATAAAGAGGGACTGGAGTTCCGCCTTGGTGAGAACTTCTTGTTTGAGGTCAGCCGTTTCGTGTCCGATTTCGACAGCCGCATTTTCTACGACCTTGTTCTGCACTATTCTACGATTGGCGAGGACGAGGGCAATCCACGCTACTATCTGCACGACTGTTACCCAGCACAGTTCATTAACGACGAGCGCACGCAGGCCAACATCAAGAAGAATGCCATGCAGTGGGAGACCTTCACGATGTATCTTGAGAGCAAAGGCAAGTTGAAGAAGTAAATGAACATGAAAACCCGAACCGTCATATCACTTTTGGTTGTCACCCTCGCATTCGCCTCTTGCGGAAGCGACGAACCAAGATATGCCGACCCGGAGGCACACGAAAAGACCATGCAACTGAACGAGCTGTACGGGCCGCTCATGGTCGGCACATGGCACTACGAGAACATCAGCGACACGCAGCGCTATTTCGAGCGCCTCACATTCCAGACCGACGGCACACTGTCGGGTATGCGCAAATGGCAAACCCGCAAGCTCGTCACCATCGACGGGGAGCAACTCTATACCGATTGGGAGAATGTGGAGCCTTTGGAAGGAACTTTCTCAGGTACATGGAAACTGAGTTACTACAGCCCGGAAGGGGAAAATGGCGAGAAGCGCAACTGCCTGTTGCTGAATGCCCACTATGAGGGTGCAAATAGTGGACACATGGCCTATTCCAATATCGCCACCTTCGACTACGCCGATGAAACGACGCTTCGATTCGAAGGATTTTACTTCAAAGACAAGGATGGATGGATTACCTTCCTTCGTGGCGAGGCAGAACCGGGGTTCTGAAAGATACAGTAACGAGAAATACATATTAGATTGTCCATTTCCGGACACCATGAGTGTCCAGAAATGGACACTTTATTTTATGCTGTTGCTGATTATCAGGCAGTTATGAGTTTGGCATGGATATTGTATTGTATATTGACAGATAATTATCGTAAATGATATGAGATATTTCAAACAAGCCCTCGCCATGATGCGCGAGGAACGACTTTTCTCTGCTATCTACATCGTAGGCACGGCGCTGGCCATTGCCTTTACGATGGTGATGGCCGTGGTCTATTACATCAAGTTAGCACCCATCTACCCCGAGTCGAACCGGGCTCGGACAGTCTATTTCGAGGGCATCTGTATTGAGGCCGATAATGGTGGCGTAGGACAGACGGGCTTTAGCGCCAAAGCCTTTGAGGACTGGTTTCAGAAGAGTCCGAACATTGAGTACTGCTCGCCCACGCTGTTGGCGGCGGGAACAGGCAAGACGTTAGGGCGCTGCCACACCTTTGTGGTGCGCGGAAAAGACGACTATGTGGATGCCATCCGCAACGAAACCAGCGCCGACTTCTTCAAGATATATGCCTACGACTTCGTGAGCGGACGGCCCTTTACGCAAAAAGAGGTAGAAGGGGAGGAGGCCGTCTGCGTCATCTCCGACGGTTTGTCCGAGCGGCTGTTTGGCAAGGGCGTGGATGCCGTGGGAAAGACGGTGGAGTTGGCTGGCAGCTGGAACCTGCGCGTGGTGGGCGTCATGCGAAGCGGAAGCCAACTGACGCCCGACAGCTATGTCGACGTCATAGCTCCCTACACGCTGTTTGGCTTGCAGATGAATGTACGCTATCAGGGACTCTACTCCATCGTGGCTACGGTGAGCGATGACGCGCACCTGCAGGCATTGAAGCAGGAACTGGACGACATAGCGGCACGTACACAGCAGTCGCATCCCGAGCAATTGCCGATGTTCGGTTTCGGCGAGGGAGTCAAGACGAAGTGTGTGCTGACCAAGGGGGTGGAGACGCATCCCATGCACGTGCTGCGCACCGAGAACCGCGACAGTGTGTTCAAGGTGGTCACGGTCTGGCAACTCGTCAAGCATTACGTCGGCATCCTGTTCGTACTGCTCTTCGTGCCTGCGCTCAACCTCTGTGCCATCGTTGCTGGGCGCATGGAGCGGCGCAGCGCGGAGATGGCGGTGCGCAAGACTTTTGGCGCACGACGTACAACGCTCTTGAATCAGGTGGTTGTTGAAAACCTCGTGCTGACCACCATTGGCGGCATCATCGGCCTTGTGCTGTCGTGGCTCGCCATCTACGGCCTGCGCAGGGAAATCCTCGGCATGTTCTTTGACAACAGCACGCTCAACACGGCTCCCATCGTGGAGGGTGAGATGCTCTTTGCGCCTACGCTCTTCATTGGTGCCTTTGTCGCCATCCTCGTGCTCAATATGCTGGCCGCTGTGGTGCCCGCCTGGTGGAACCTGCGTAAACCGATTGTAGAATCAATGATGGAGAAAAGATAAGAATGAAACTGAATAATATCCTGAACGCGAACACATGGCTGTTCCTCGAACTCATCACCATCACCGTCGTGGCATGGGCGGTGTTCGAACCCGCTGTGGTCAACCTCTATTACCGTAGCCTTCCGCTGGGCTACGACAACAGCCGGCTGCTCTATGCAGAGACGGCGGTGGGCGGCGAATACTTGATGGATGAAAACGGCACACCACACGACCCCTACGAAATAACAGAGGAACGTCGCCAACAGATGTTGCGCCAACTCTCAGACGTGGAAGGCGTGGCATCGGTCTATCTGTACGACGACGACTATGGCTCCGTCGGATTTACCAATCACGCATACGCTATATGCAACCATGAGGGCGACACGACGTATGTGGCAAGCGTCAACTTCGTCCCCGACGCCCGTTTCTTCGAGACCTACGGCCTGCGCCCTCTGCCGGGCAGTCCGTCGGCCGAGCAACTTTCGCGTATTCAGAATATGGACCGTCAGGTGGTGCTGACGTGCTCTGGAGCCATCGCCCTGTTTGGTACGACGGATGCAGTGGGTCGCAAGTTCACCATCATCTACCAAGAACCCATCGAGGTGACGGTAGCCGGTGTCGTTGAGGACTTCCGAAAGTCGGTGGCCTCCACGCTGCGCTCGCTCATCATTACGCCCGAAGAACTGCGCCACACGCAGTGCTACTACATCATCCGCCTGAAAGAGGGCATCGATGCCAGCCGCTTCATAGAAGAACACGGCCAAGACCTCATCCGCAGCGGGAAGACCGGCTTCAACCGCATCAGCCGACTGATGACCTTCGACGAACATCTGCGGCAGATGGAACTCGACGACGGTCGCACGCAGGAGGTGAACCGCAGTCTGGCGCTGGCGTTTTTCTTCCTCGTCAACCTGATGCTGGCGGTCATCGGCACCGTATGGCTCCACGCCAAGCGGCGCACCGAGGAGTGTGGTGTGCGCCGCGCCTTCGGAGCCACCCGCCGCCGCGTGCTCTTCGATTTCCTCTGGCGTAACGCCCTGTTGGCGACAGCCGCCGTCGTCATCGGCTGCATCATCTACCTCAACTATGCCCACAGCGGCATTCAGGTGTACAACGGCGAAGAGAACTACGAAACGCTCTACACCATGACGGGGATGGACCTGCCCACCGACAAGACGTGGGTCGACCGCTTCTGGCCTCACTTCCTCGTAGTCTCCGCCATCGTCTACCTTATTATATTATGCACCGTGCTCATCGGCACCGCCATCCCGGCCATAAAGATTATCGGGACGCGAATCACTAATGCACTCAGAGACGAATAATTATATGAGATATTTCAGACAAGCACTCGCGATGATGCGCGAGGAGAAACTTTACTCAGCGATGTATATCGCAGGCACGGCACTGGCCGTGGCCTTCGTGATGCTCATTGCCGAAGTGTATTACGTGAAAGTGGCCGACATTGCGCCGGAGAGCCGCCGCAGCACGACGTATTGGCTGGATTGCTTAGAGTACCAGAACAAGGATTTGCAGTACATGGCCATCATCACGCACGACATGTACCGCGACCTGTTCCTGACCATGAAGACGCCTGAGGAGGTGATGGCCATCATGCCTATGGGCAGCAGCCATGGCCCATACATCAAGCTTGCCGACGGCAAGCACGACCGCGAGGTCAGCCTGAAGAAGACAGAGCCCCGGTTCTTCCGCTTCTTCGACTTCCGCTTCGTGGAGGGTGCGCCCTTCACGCAGGACGATTTCGACGCAGGACGGAACGTGGCGGTCATCACCGAGGAGCTGCGCGACCTCATTTTCGGCCACGGACAGGAGACGGTGGGCAAGACCGTCAGCGTCGGCAATGTCGAGTGGCGCGTATGCGGCGTGATCGAGACGCCGAGTGTGCTGATGGAGCAGGCGGCTGCCGATGTCTATGTGATGTACAGTGCCGGGGGCATTAACCAGTTATATACAACCGACTGGCATGGCTTACCGCTGGCACTCTGTTTCAGCGTGCCGTCCTCGCGCCGCACGGCATTCATAGACGAGCTGAAGGCGGTGGAGGCACGCTATAATGCCGTGCACCGCGACCAACCCGTCGATGTCACGGCCAAAGTGACAGCCTACCACCACCAGGTGCTGGAGTCCTTCGGCTACATGTTCGGCTCCTACAGAGATAGCAGCTACTGGTGGCTCACGCCCGTGATGCTTCTGCTGCTGTTGCTCATCGTACCGGCACTGAACCTTAGCGGTATGGTGGCCAGCCGCATGGAGCGACGGCTGCCTGAGATGGCCATCCGCAAGGCGTTTGGTGCCAAGCGGTGCTGGCTACTCAGTCAGGTGGTGACGGAGAATATGGTGCTGACGCTCATGGGCGGCTTCGTAGGGCTGTGCTTAGCATGGACGGCGCTCTACGGCTGGCGCGACTGGGTGTTCTACATCCTCTCCGACAACCGCAGCCTCTATGCCGCCACACCCATCATCCGCGGCGAGATGATCTTCGGTCCTGCCATCTTCCTCGTCGCCCTGATGGTGTGCATGGTGCTGAACGTGCTGGCCGCCACCGTGCCCGCGTGGTGGAGCCTCAAGAAACCGATTGTTGAATCCATGATGCTAAAGAAATGAAACAGTTACGTGAACTCTTTGCCCGCACCTCATCGCGCTGGCTTGCCATAGAACTCATTCTCGTCACCTGCGCCTGCATGTGGGCCTTCGACCCTGTGCTCGTCAACGCCTACGTCACCCACCAGCCCATGGGCTACGACCCTGACCAACTGGTGAGCATGGAGGTGGGCAGCACAATGACAACGGCTGTACGATTGAATGCTGACAACTATCAAAACACCATCGAACAGGAGCAGCTGCTCGAAAAGATTCGCGCCATGGACGATGTGCAGCAAGCCTATCCTGCCAACGGAGGTACAATAGGTTTTGACACAAGCACCGGCAACGGTTTCTTCTACAACGGCGGTGATTCCCTGCTGTCCGACAAGTACTATTTCCTCCCCGAGAGCAAGATGTTCGAGGTGTTCGGCATTCAGTCGCTGACACCCGGCGTGCCCACCGAGGAACTGACAAAGGACTGCGAGTGGGATAAGTCCATTATCCTCTCGCGCACCGCAGCCATGACCCTCTTCGGCACCACCGACGTGGCGGGCCGGACCATCCGCGGCGAGGAAAGTCTCTACAATCAGGACATCGGCGACTTCGAGAGTAAGATTCATGACTTCCGCATCCGCGCCGTGGTGGAGGATGTGCGCACCAGTGTCTTCGACCGCGACCACGATAACGTCTACATATGTAAATACAGCGGTCTGTGGAACTATTCCATCATCGTACGGCTTCGGCCGGGCGTGGATGCCCGCCGATTCATGAGCGAGCGGAAGCGCGAGGTGGAGCGCGACCTCGTGACGGAACACCTCTATGTGCGCCACATGGAGAGCGGCAGTGAGACCCTCGGGCGACAGGTGGAGAGCAACTGGCAGGGCCGTCAGAGTCGGCGCAACCTGCTCATCTCTGCCTTCTTCGGGGTGAACCTGGCCTTCGGCGTGCTGGGCACCCTGCTCATGTACACCCGTCAGCGCCGCGAGGAGGCCGGTGTGCGCCGCGCCTTCGGGGCCACGAAGTGGAGCGTCTTCCGGGGCTTCATCAGCGAGGCGTGGCTGCTCACCACCATCAGCGTCCTGCTGGGCTGCGCCGTCTATTTCCAGATTGCAGCCTCGAAAGGACTCTGTGATGATTTCATGGGACACAACCTCACCGTCCACTACTGGTTCGACGACTTCGGCACCCACTTTCTCGTGGTGTCCGTCATCGTGTACCTTATTATATTATCTGCCGTGCTCATCGCCACCGCCATCCCTGCATGGCGCATCTGCAGGAGCGAAATAACCAATGCACTAAAAGATGAATAAACAAATAACAATAAAAACAAAAGAACAATGGAAACAGTGATTAAACTGACAGGGATCAACAAGATCTACCGTACCGACGAAGTGGAGACACAGGCGTTGGAGAATGTGAACCTCGAAGTGCGCAAGGGCGAGTTTCTGAGCATCATGGGGCCGTCGGGCTGCGGCAAGTCGACGCTGCTCAACATCATGGGACTGCTTGACGAGCCAACGAGCGGCGAGATTGAGCTGTGCGGCACGAAAATAGACCCGAAACTGAGCGACAACTGCCTCGCTGAACTGCGCAACAAGACGCTGGGCTTCGTCTTCCAGTCGTTCCACCTCATCCCGACGCTCAACGTCCTCGACAACGTGCAGCTGCCGCTCATCTACCGTGGCGTGCGCAGCGGCGAGCGCATCCGACTGGCCAAGGAGGTCATCGAGCGCGTCGGCCTCTCTCACCGCATGAAGCACCGCCCCACGCAGCTCTCCGGCGGACAGTGCCAGCGCGTGGCCATCGCCCGCGCCATCATCGGCAACCCTGAAATCCTCCTGGCCGACGAGCCAACGGGTAACCTCGACTCGAAGATGGGTGCGGAGATCATGGAACTGCTCCACCGCCTGAACCGCGAGGACGGCCGCACCATCGTCATGGTGACCCACAACGAGCAGCAGGCCGCCCAGACAGACAGGATTATCAAATTCCTCGACGGGCGACAGATACAGTGATAAAAGAACCACAGATTATTTTCGACCACGAATTTCACGAATTACACGAATGATTAAGATCATACGACACGCCTTTGCACTCATCCGCGAAGACAAACTCTTCTCCGCTATCTACGTCGCGGGCACAGCGGTGGCCATCGCTTCGGCAATGGTGGTGGCGCTCATCCTGCACATCCGCATCAGCAATATCTATCCTGAGGAGCACCGCGACCGCACGGTGTACCTGAAAAGCTACTTCAAGAACGACAAGGGAGCATTCGTGGGTTACTCCGGCTATTCTCCCCTTGCCGTTGAGGAACTGTTCAGCCACCTGAAGTGTGCCGAGGTGGTCAGTGCCAACATGGACAACAGCTATGTCTATCGCTTCACGGCCTGCGAGGAGCTGGGCAAGCAGGAGATGCCGGTGACGATGAAGTTCACCGATGCCAACTTCTACCGCCTCTACGACTTCCAGTTTGTCAGCGGCAGGCCCTACACCGATGAACAACTGCAGCATGCCGAGAAGTGCATCGTTATCACCGACGTGCTGGCCCGCCGGGTGTTTGGAACGACGGAGCAGGTGGCAGGCCGCCAGTTGCTCCTCAACTACCTGCCCTATCGCGTTGTAGGCGTTGTCAGGGAGGTGAGTCCGCTATTGGTCAACTCCTCGGCCGATGTCTACCTGCCCTATACCGTGAATGACTCGCGCAGCCACTGGCAGAGCCGGGACGTGAGCTATGCTGGCGGTCTGGAGGTGACGGTACTGCTGAAGGAGGGCTGCACTTACCAGATGCTGAAGGACGAACTGGAACCCTACCGTGCAAAATACCTCTCGATGCTGCGACAGGCAACGGGCAGGGACTACGAGTTTAGCATTGACGCACAGATGCACTGGGCCAGGACGCTCAACTTCGAAGAATCTTACGATATGTCCACGGGCGACATGCTGTACAACCTGCAATATCCCGCCCTGCTCATGTTGCTGCTCCTGCTGCTGCCAGCCATCAACCTGAGCGGCCTAGTGTCGAACCAGATGGAGGCGCGCATTGCCGAGATGGGCATCCGCAAAGCTTTCGGCGCCAAGCGCCGGACGCTGCTCAGTGAGGTCATCCATGAGAACCTCGTGCTGACGCTCCTGGGCGGCATCGCGGGCTATGCGCTCTCGTGGCTCTTCATCAGCGCCATGTGCAGCAATACCATGTTCCTCACACTGTTCGAGCGCGAGTACGATCCCATCAACAGCGTGTCGCTTCAGCTTGACATGTTCTTCACGCCGACGCTGTTCCTCATTGCCTTCGTCTGCTGCGCCGTGCTCAATCTCATGGCGGCCCTCATTCCTGCCTGGTCGTCGCTGCGCAAACCTATTGTTGAATCATTAAACCAGAAAAGATGAGCATAATACTGAAGAGTCTGTGGACTCGCAAAAAACAGAACGGCTGGATATTTGCCGAGATAGCCATTATCTCCTGCCTGAGTTGGTTCATTGTCGACTTCCTCACCGTCACTTTCTATGCCACCCATTTCTGCATACCGGCAGGCGAGTTTGAGAAAGACCACCTCTGCGTGGGCCAGTTGGGCATCGTCCGCAGTGAGAGTGCCTCTGAGGGGCAAGACATCACCGAGGAAGAGGCCCGTGGGGTCTATGTCATCCGCGACAAGCTGGCCACCATGCCCGAAGTGGCATCCGTCTGCCTCACGCCCGACTATCTGGGGGCCAACCTTCGTTTCTACAACTGGCGCACGCTGGCCCTGGCCGATGACACCACGCGTACCATCGGCTTCTCGCAGTTCTTCTACTACCAGAACGAACATTTCTTCGAGACCCAGGGGCTACGCGCCATTGAGGGCAGTCCCGATGCCGAGACGCTGTCACGGCAGATTGCGCCCGACGGCATCGTCATGACCCGCAGCGTGGCGCAGATGCTCTTCGGCCACGACCATGTGATGGGCAAGCGCGTGGCGATGCTGGACACCCGCTATGAAGGAGGAGAAATCGTCCACGGTGTGGTTGGCTACCACACCATAGCTGGCGTGGTGGAGGACGTGAAGGGTGCGCCCAACGAGCGATACCCCTATGTGGTCTTCTTCCCCAATCCCGGCAGCGGGGCCAGTGCCTACTGCCAACTGCTCGTGCGGCTGAAACCCGATGCTGATGCCAAGATCTTCGTAAAGCAGCTCACGCCTACGCTGACCAACGACTTCCGCGCCGGCATCTGCGTTTTAGGCAGTCTCGAAACCTATCAACAGCACTACGACAAGCAGGTGGCCCACGACTACACGATGTACACCACGCTGGCCACGGTCCCCCTTGTTCTCTTCGGCATCATCGTCGTGCTGGGCACACTGGGCACCTTCTGGCTGCAGATACGCAAGCGCACAGAGGACATCGGCATCATGCGCAGCTTCGGCGCCAAGCGGCGCGACATCTTCCTACAGATATGGGGCGAGGCGGCCGTCCTTACCGCTCTTGCCGTCTTCACGGGCTGTCTTGTCTGGTTTCAAGTTGCCATCCACTGGGATGTGCTCTCAGATGGCAACGCCTACGGCGGCTCCGGCCGCGAGACCGACTGGGTGTCGCAGTTCTGGCCTCATTTCCTCATTGTATCCTCCATCCAGTACCTTTTGCTTCTCGCCATCGTCACCCTCGGCATGGTGGTGCCTACCCTTATAGCTATGTATAAACGTCCCGTAGAAGCTTTGCGGCATGAGTAATATAAATGTATTTTCATCAAGGTATATTTTATATTGCAAAGTTTGGGATGCACGTTGCAAACTTTGCAATGTACATCCCAAACTTTGGAATTAAAAATTCAAAAGGAGAAAACAGATTTATGAAACGACACTATCTTTTGTTCCTTGCCTTGTTGCCACTGATAGGTTGGGCTCATGAGGACACGCTGCGCCTCTCACTCGACGACTGCATCATGATGGCGCGCCGCCAGAGCATCGATGCAGCGGTAGCCTTAGGCGAACTGCGCTCAGCCTATTGGCAGTGGCGCAGTTACCGGGCAGATCTGCTGCCGGAAGTGTCGCTGTCGGGAACGGCACCGTCGTGGAACAAGCGCTACAGCTCGTACCAGCAGGCCGACGGTTCGCTGTCGTTCGTGCGCAACGACTACCTCGGACTGGACGGCGCGGTGAACATCACGCAGAAACTGTGGCCCACGGGCGGCACGCTCAGCGTAGAGTCGTCGCTCGACTATCTGCACCAGTCGGGCAGCGGCGGGTCGGGCAATCAGTTCATGTCGCTGCCCGTGGCCGTCACCCTCTCGCAGCCACTCTTCAGCGTGAACCACCTGAAGTGGAACCGCCGCATAGAGCCGCTGCGCTACCGCGAGGCGCAGGCGCGCTTCCTCACCGAGACGGAGCAGGTGGCCATGCAGGCCATCAGCCTCTATTTCGGTCTGCTGCTGGCCGGCGAACAGGTGAACATCGCCCGCCAGAACCTGCAGACCGCCGAGAAACTCTACGAGGTGGCGCAGGCCAAGCGCCGCATGGGCACCATCAGCGAGAACGACGTGCTGCAACTGCGCCTCGACGTACTCACCGCCCGCAGTGCCCTGACCAACAGTGAAAGCAACCGCCAAACTCGTCAGTTCGCCCTCCGATCGTTCCTCGACGTGGAAGCCCCCATCGCCGCCACCGTTCCCGAAGCGTCGGCCTTGGGTATCCATCTCGACTACGAGGACGTCCTCGCCCACGCCCTCCAGAACAACGCCCTCGCCACCACCATGCGCCGCCGCCAGATGGAGGCCGACTATGCCGTGGCCTCGGCACGCGCCAACCGCCAGAGCATCAACCTCTACGCCCAGCTCGGCTATACCGGCACGGGCGACAACATGAACAGCGCCTACCGCAACCTGCTGAGCAACGAGGTCGTGCAGGTCGGCATCACCATCCCACTCCTCGACTGGGGCAAGCGCAAGGGACAGCGTCGCCTCGCCGAGAGCAACCGCGACATCATCCAGGGCCAGCTACGCCAGCAGTCGCAGGACTTCCGCCAGGACATCTTTATCCTGACCGAGCAGTTCAACAACCAGGCCGAGCAACTGCGCATCGCCTGCGAGGCCGACACCATCGCCCGCCGCCGCTACCACACCAACGTCGAGACGTTCAAGATAGGTAGCATCTCGACCCTCGAACTCTCTGATGCGCAAAAGTCCAAGGATCAGGCCCGCCAGAACCGCATCCAGCAGCTCTTCAACTACTGGTACTATTACTATCAGCTCCGCAGCATCGCCCTCTGGGACTTCGAGCGCGGCTGCGAACTGAGTGAAGATTTCGAGAAGATAATAAAATGACGCGTAACATCGAAATAACGTTATATCGTTATAACGAAAAAATGAAACATCAAAATGAAGAACGACAATCAGACGATGGACAGGGCGATTCCTGTCAGTGAACAACGCCGGCGCAAACTCCGTCGCATCGCCGTAGCCGTTGCCATCGCATTAGCGGTGCTCGGCGCAGGTGCCTGGCTCGGCACGCAGATGATTCCGACCCTCGACCGCAAGGCACTCATCATCTCAGCGGTGGACCGCGGCACCATCGACGTCAGCGTCTCGGCCACGGGGCGCATCGTGCCCGCCTTCGAGGAAATCATCGTGTCGCCCATCAGTTCGAAGATACTTGAGGTCTATGCCCACAGCGGCGACAGCGTGGACGTCGGCACGCCCCTGCTGCGCCTCGACTTGCAATCCGCTGAGACCGACTACTCCAAGGCCCTCGACGAGCGCGAGATACGCCGCCAGCAGACCGCCCAACTCAAGGCGAACGTAGAAACCCAGCTCTCCGACCGCCGGATGCAAATCGAGGTAGAGGAGATGAAGGTCTCGCAACTCGAAGCCCAGCTGCGCAACGAACTCTACCTTGACAGCCTCGGTAGCGGCACCCGCGACCGTGTGCGTCAGGCCGAGACGACATTAAAAACCGCCCAGATGCAACTCTCGCAACTGCGCCAGCAGTACCAGAACGAGCAGCGCGTGCGCCAAGCCGACCTCCGTATGCAGCAGCTACAGAACGGCATCTTCGAGAAGGGACTCGACGAGAAGCGCCGCACCCTCGACGATGCCAAGATACGCTCGCCGCGCCGCGCCACGCTTACCTACATCAACAGCGAGGTGGGCAGCACCATCGGCGCAGGCCAGAAGATTGCCGTGGTCAGCGACCTGAGCCACTTCAAGGCCGAGTGTGAAATCTCCGATAGTCACAGCGAGCGCGTCCGCGTCGGCGGTGCCGTCATTTTGCGTATTGGCAAGGAGCGCCTCACGGGCATCATCAACACCGTAACGCCCCTGAGCCAGAGCGGTGCCATCACCTTCACCGTCGTGCCCGACAATATGTCGCACCCACGCCTCCGCTCCGGCCTCCGCACCGAGGTCTTCGTCATCACAAGCATCAAGGACGACGTGCTTCGTATCCGCAACGGCTCCTTCTACAGCGGCTCCGGCGACTACACCCTCTTTGTCCTCGACGGCAACATGCTCCATCCCCGCCAAGTCCGCCTCGGCGAGTGCAACTACGACTACATTGAGGTCATTAGCGGTTTAGAATCCGGCGAACAAGTCATCGTTAGCGACATGACGAAGTACAAAGGAAAGGAGAAACTGAAGGTAGAATAGAAAATTAACGGCTCTTCTTTTCGACTTTTGCCCGTTTTAGTTGTATACTATAATAGAAGGCCCTACAAAAGATGATACAGATAGAGGACGAAATACTCACACGATGCCAGGGCGGCGACAAGGCCGCTTTCCGATGGGTGGTACAAACCTATCAGCGCATGTTGTTCTCGCTTGCGCTGAAGATGCTGGTCGACGAAGAAGAGGCGAAAGACGTGGTGCAGGATACGTTTGTCCGAGCTTGGCTGGCTATCAGAAGCTACAATCCCCAGCAGCCCTTTGCCTCGTGGCTCTACACAATAGCCTCACGCCTGTGCCTCAATCGCATGAAGGCTGAAAAAGTGTCCGCCATGCAGCCAAAAGACCTGACAGTGCTACATCGCTTTGCTTCGGGCGACGACACACAGCGCAAGTTGGAAAACAACGAATGGATAACCATCGTAAGGACACTGGCCGAAGGACTGAGCGAGAAGCAACGGCTGGTGTTCACCCTCTGCCAATTGGAAGGTCTCTCGTCTGAAGAAGCAGAACAGATAACCGGCATGGATGCCCGGCAGATAAAGAGCAATCTCTATGTAGCCCGACAGACAATACGTAAACGACTAAAGGATTTAGGATATGATGAAGATTGATGAAATATTGAGCCGATTGCAGGAACAGCAGCCCGACGTCTGCAATCCTGACGAACTGACCGACCGCATCATGGACAGTCTGCCAGACTTACCCACTGAGCAGCCTAAGCCTGCACGACGTATCAGGCTCTACATCGCATCGGCAATAGCCGCAGCTGCCAGTGTTCTGTTGTTGCTGACGCTTCACCGTAATAATAATGTAGATCCACAACAAGTGCAATCACTGGTGACGCAGCAGATAGAGCAAGAGGACAGTTCGTTAAAAGCTGAAATAAAGGAACCGAAGATAATGATTGCCCAGGAGAAGGCTGTCACGGATAAAGCCAGAGCAGCCATTCAGCGTCGCACAGCAACAGTCATTGCTCATAAGGTTTCTACAACCATTCCAGCAACCGACAGTCTTGACTACTATATCGACAAGATAGAACGCGAATTGGCCCAAGTGGATGAGAGCCTTTACATAGAGCGGATGAACAAGGTTATACGTGCTGACGAGCGACTGCAGCGCATTGTCAACAGCTATATCCTGCACACCCTCGACAAGGAGGGCCGACCCCAGACGGCAGACAACATGTATAACGTAAAAACAGAAGAAGATGAAGAATAGACTTTTCATAACCATTGCAGTAGTGCTGATTGCTATTGCATGCAGCGCACAGACGTCCCGCTCCAGCAACATCAGGGAAAAACTGAATGCTTTCGTGGAATCTAAAGAGTACGGCGTGCATCGACTCGGTTTCTCAAAAGACGGACTGAATGTTTATCAGTTTGCCCAACAGTTTGCCATCGGTGAGGAGTTGGACAGCAAATACTACGGTCCGTTGTTCACGCCCCGGATGTTGGATTTGGAGAAGGCTTTCAGGGCGGAGGCCGTGAATGCCAAGACCATTTACATCCATGATGCCAGCGACGGCGACTCGCCCCTGCCGGGCGTTAAGTTCCAGTTGATGACAGACGCCCAACATCCGATGATACATGCCGTGACATTCGACCTCAACAAGAATATCCGCCTGATTTCCTTTGAAGAGACAGACGGCAGGATATATGTCCTACTGCTGATGTGGGATCAGACCGTTGATCCAGACAAGAAAATCGGCGACACATTCCTGATGGACGGAATGATATACGAAATCAGCGGATGGAAAATGGACGACAGGCCTTATATCGCCCACTATAAACAGCCCAGCGCATCAGGCACCTTTGTTGCGGGTTTGCAGTATAACGCCCCAGCTGATGCCATGTCTGTCGAAGAGTTCATGGCCAAGGTGAAGCGCACCTGTGAGATATTCCAGCGCGAGACCCCGCAAGGCAAAACGGCAGCAGGGGTGGTGCTCAACAAGACGTGTAACGCATTTAATGGCAAACTGACCAAAGAACAGTATTTTGACCTGCTGAGCAATATCCAGCCGTTAGTTGATAGCGAAAAGAATGAAAACCTGAAGAGCATCCTAGCCTACTCCTGCTATATGATTTACAAGAAGAGCGATGCCTACGAAGGCGACCGAAATACAGACGTAACGTCAGCACATGCTGGAGCTTCAGAGACCACTACCTCACAGGTGTCGAAAACCATCGTCTATAACAGTATGCTGATGAACGAAATGGTGGAGAAGGAAATGATAGATTGCCAGATATCAGGCACTGCACCATTGAATGGCAATAAGGTGGAAGTGAGGCGCAGCATTACTTCTGAGCTTTTAGGGACATGCCCTGTCACCAACGGCAAGTTCTCCTTTACCTGCAAACTGCCGAAGAACGAGGTGTGCCGGATATATCTCGACAACAGAGAAGTCGTTTACTTCTATACCGATGGCAAGTCCATCAGCGCAGACATGGAGAAACTGACCGTCAGGAGCGATAAATCAAGTCAGAAGATTAACGATTTCCTGCAGTTGGTAGAGCGTGAACGACTGGCTGAACTCCATGAGAGCGACAGCCTGAAAAAAGCGGAAATCAACCGCCAGCGCGGCGAGCGACTTCTCAAGGCTGTCCGTGAAAACCGTGACAATATCATCTCAGCATGTGCACTCAGCCTTGTCTATACGGAAATGAGCTACGAGGAACTGAAGCCTTATCTCAGTGACGACTATGCTTTCTCGCATCACATTCTCCTGGCACCGATGCGCGAATACGTGGAAGGACTGGAGAAGCGCCGTCCCGGCACTCCTTACACCAACCTCGAATTGGTGGACACGAAGGGCCGCCCACATCAGCTAAGCGAATATATCGGCAAGGGGTATGTCGTGCTGCATTTCTGGCATGGCCTTGGCGGTTATGGATATGAAATCCATCCGTCCATGAAGACGATTTACGACACTTACCATTCACGCGGAGTGGAGTTCGTCACCTTGGCCTTCAGTTTCGGTGTGCAAGGATGGCGGGAGGAAGTAAAGCAGCGCGGGCTGACATGGCCGCAGTTGATGCCCAATCCAGACACAAACCCGCGAAACGCACTTGCCGCATACGGAATACGTTCCTATCCTGAACTGATTGTCATTGATGCAAAAGGAACTATCGTGGCCTGCCCTCGAAATCTGGAAGAGCTCGAATCAGTTTTAAAAGAGTTGAGATAATTGCGAATATACAAACAAAGTGACAGATTTTGATTCAACCCGGGAATCGGCATGGGCCGCAGCGATGCGTCCTGTGCCGTTTGCGAGATTATGAAAGTTTCGCTCGGCGACGAAGGAGACGCTTGCCAGAGCAAGAACGCCCCGCAGCGTCATATTTCCGCAATTACGGCGTATATATAATAAAAGGTAAAGACATTAACGAATATGAACAAGAAAACCATCAATACAAAATTTGTGGGGAATGTCATATTTCGTCGAAATAAGTTTGTGGGGAATGTATTTGGGGGCACAATTAGTTGGAAGAGATTAAAGGAATATAGTTAAATTGAATTAAGGAAGTACGAAAAAACATACTTTTGGTTTGCCGAATCAGTATTTCTTCGTATCTTTGCACCAAAAGTACGATAAATCATACGCTG